>Ga0256406_1002380_pt1 | contig 26690 bp, 21 predicted proteins | sample RumenRJG_03DNA_FD_185986 | JGI IMG/M metagenome (GOLD analysis project Ga0256406, IMG submission 185986) | Bovine rumen microbial communities from Lethbridge, Alberta, Canada - RJG_03 | ecosystem: Host-associated > Mammals > Digestive system > Stomach > Rumen | place: Canada: Alberta | collected...
TTTACCTCGCTTTCCACCGGTAATATTATACCATGAACAAGGCTCAACATGTTGGAATTTAGCCGTTATGTGAAATTTTCAAGGTGCAAATGTTCAATAAATCAGGAGGCTTTCGACCCCAACATCAATAATATTCAATGTAAGCTTAAGCCATGGCCCCGTCCTGTAGTCACCTTGTAAATTCAACGACCCTTTATTATAGAAAAAGTATCCATTGCCATTATTCAAAGAAATGTTCTTATTTGCATTATCCAGAATTACAGTTCCTTCATTGATAATTCCAGAAGTTAATACCGCCTTACCGCCCACTTCCCTCTGTGTTTCCTGGACGTCATTAAAATCTATCGTTCCTAACTTCGCCTTTCTTGCCGAAGTTGGCTGATTAACAATCCGCACGGTGCTTCCAGAGGCTACTTTAATGGAATACTTGTGTCCATTTTCTTCACTTGTCATAACCTGATGCGCGTTCAGATTCAGCGTAATATTCTTCCCTGTTGGAATATAAATTCCGCCCCTATTGATACTGCGTACAATCTTTGTTGTATCTGTTTCACTGTACGTGGTAATCTCAAAATCTCTATTTACATCGCGCAGCAGCGTAATGGTAGCGCCGTCCTTTGCTGCACTCAGGGCCTCGCCGAACGTCTTATATTTAGTTTCACCGATGCAGGCTTCATCGTCTCCATCAAAAGCAATTGAACGCTCCAGATCCAGCTTTTTTTCAAGCGCGGTTTTCTCACCCGTGCTGCTGTTTTCGGCCGATTCTTTTGCGGTTTCCGAACTGTCGCCGGCAACATTCAGATAATTCTGCTGCTCAGAAGAAGGCTGAATTGCTTTTTCCGCACCCTGATTAACTTCTTTTTCTTCGGTTTTCTGTTCCGCGGCCTCACTGCCGGTGTCTCCTGTGCCCGTGTTCCCTTTGTCCACGGACTGGGACGCGGATGCCGCAGGCTGTGTGCCTCCGTCGGTACCGTCTGCCAGCGCGCTTGCCGGCATAAACATAACCGCCATCATGACGGTGAGTGACAAGACCAGCAGTTTCCGCCAGCCGGAGCTCTTCTCGTGTTTCCCTTTCATGACTCTTCTCCTTTTCAGATGATACAACTGCTGCGATCCCAGACAAAAGAAAAAGCCGCCAAGAGGGTAGCTCTGGCAGCTGGCTGTCTCGCCCGGTTCATCTGGCTCATCCGGCGAGACCCTGTAGTTTTGCGTCTCAGCATCACTGCTGATTTGCTATTTTCTTTTATGATTTCCTTCTTAATTCATTTATCTGTACGCATATCGCAACTATGCTGTTTATAATGTTATCACTTTTTGTTCTTCAGTCAAGACAGCAAACCAATAAAATTGTCCCTGTGGCTAAAATTCCTGACGCCTATGTTATATCTGACTCTTTACCCTGATCCATGTGAACCGTCGGCATCCGGAAATAGCCGTTCTCACGCATCTACGCACAAGCAGAGAAAATCTGTCCTTACAAATGGCTCATCCCGTAATCCCCGGCCATATTCCCACGCACAAACAGAGGGCTGCGCGCTCGGAACCGCATTCTTTATGGGTTTCCTGCATGCGCAGCCCCCTGCATTTCGGAGGTTGTCCGTTCTTGTGTTTCAGAAGACGGACTGCTTATTCATCTTGTGTGCTTGGGATATAGCGTATTCTCTTTTGATAACCTGGTTTTTACATATTCGCATTATACGGCGGCGCGGTGCTTGGGCGTGATGCTGCAGCAGGTTTCAGCGATGCCGGATAATGTTATATTTATTCCCCTTAAACGCAGGGTCAAAACGGCATATGCTCTTGTATTCACAATACTTGCAGGCGGTATCGTCTCCGTTTTTCATCGGATGGATGTCGATATTGCCCTGATGCATCTCGGTGATCAGTTCGGTTACTTTCCCGGCTACTTCTTCCTGCAGTTTTTGGAAATCCTCTTCAGAAATCAGTGTACCGCTTTTTCCGAGTTCTCCGCTTTTTAGTTTCTTTACGGCAACAACGGAAGACGATTCTTTGGGCATCAGTTCTCCGGCGACTTCGCGCACGGTTTCCGGGTCGTCCAGGAGCAGACCGCTCAACTTAAAACGGCTCTGGATTTCTTTTTCGATCTGCAGCTTCAGCTGATCGGAGATTCCGCCGGCAATCGGCTGACTCCCGGCATCGACGCGCGGCTCCTGAATATGGAAATAGAATACGCCTGCCGGACGGCGGGTCCGTTCTTCCGCTGCCTGCATATACACCATGAGCTGGAGGCTGTATCCGGCGCGGATTTCTTCTACATCCAACTTATGTTCGCTGGATTTATAGTCGATGATCTTGATTCTGCCGTTCTGCAGGATATCCAGCCGGTCGATCTGTCCTTCAATCAGTACAACGGTTCCGTCATCCAGAACGATGCGGATCGGAGCAATCTCCGCGCCCGGGCCGAACCGGACTTCAAACTGGCTGGACTGCACGGCGCCCTGACGGACATGATCGACCAGTGCGCGGATGGTGTCAACACAGGCTTCCTGCATGCGAGAGGAACGGTACCGCTCACGTCCGCCATAGAAAAACAGTCCTTCCCGGTATACTTCTGATTCCTGGCGGATCGACTGCTCGACAAGCTCCCGGCAGTCTTCTTCACTGACGCTGTCCCAGATTCCGCGCCGGCTCAATTCTGCCGTAACGTCCATAATGCAGCGGTGATACATATCGCCGATTTCTCTTCCGCCGGCCTCAAACATTCTGCGCTCCGCCGGCGCCAGTCCGAACTGGACATAATAGGAAAACGGGCACCTGGAAAACCGCTCCAGACGCGACGCGCTGAGCGCCAGATAATCCTTCCCTTCTTTTTTCCGGAACAGCAGGCCGGTCAGTTTCGGATCCAGGCGCGGCGGCCGGTTCTGGAACCGCAGACCTTCTTCCATCCGCTCTTCGGCTTCCGGCATGTGTTCTCTGTACCACTGACGAACACCATTCCAGACCGAATCAATCGTCTTTCCGTCCCGGTATGCTTCATTCATTCTCCGGGTCAGGTGGCGCAGTGTGCTCAACTTTCCCGCAACCAGACTGTCGTCGCTCTCTTCATTCAAAATATCGCGGTGAACCGGAAGCTGCGGGAACAGTTCTTTCATGACGCCGACCAGTTCAGACGCGCGCATCTGCGCGCCTTCCATGTCCGCGTTGGCCCAGCTGATCCAGAGCACCTCCGACGGCGCAGAAAAATTACGGTAAATGGCCAGTCTCTCCTCCTGCACCCGGACGCTGTCGATCTTGCAGATCTGGTGGCCAAAATCAGCCAGTTCTTCCAGTTCATCGATGCCAAACAGGCCGTCGTCTGCAGGACCCGCCGGGAGCACGCCCTCATTGGCGCCGAGTATAATCAGCGCGCGCACAGACGCGGTGCGGGTTCTCTGCATCGTTCCCATAACCAGATCATCCACGGTCGATGGAAGCACGCCGATCTCCGCCTGCTGCAGGCCGGCCGTAAGCAATTCGATAAACGCACTTCCCTGAAATTCGTCTTCTCCTGCCAGCGCGTCAATCTGCTCCAGGAGGCCCGTGATCATCGTCCAGATCTGGGCCGTCTCATCCGCCGCAGTCTGCAGGCCGTTTTCCGCCTGCAGCTGCATCAGACGATCCATACGTTCCTCAAACTGCATATCTTCTGTCAGGAACAGGTAAAATGCACGGATAAATTCACGATTGGTCTGCTTTTTCCGAAAAACCGTCTCAAGCCCATGAAACAGCTCCGCCACTCGCGCCCGGAGGTGATCCAGCTCAGCCAGCCCGTCTGGCCCGTACTCCGATTCCCCCTTCTGGAACGGGCGCGTCCACATGCTTCCCCGAACCCGGTACTTCAGCACATAATTTTCCAGACGTTCGATCTCATCACTTGTAAAGTCCGACAGTCCGGACTTCAGCGCGCGGATGATTTCCCGGGTATTCCAGCGCTTTTCCACGGCATTCAGCATCGCCAGAATGCAGACGGCCGCAGGAGAATCCAGAATGCTCCTCTTGGCATCCATAAACAGCGGAAGTCCGTATTCTTCAAACACCCTTTCTGCCGCCGCGCTTCTGGACGCGTCGTTGCAGACCACAGCGATATCACGGTAGCGGTACCCGCAGTCCCTGAGCAGATGCAGAATAAACGCAGCGGCGGATTCCGCCTCATTATGCGGATTTGCGGCCTCTGTCAGAAGAATGCCTTCCGGACATTCCGGATACGGACGGATCACCGGCGCAAACATCTCACGCTCCATATACTGAAGCGCGGGCGCACGGTTTTCTCTTCTCATCGATATGCCGTTTTCCATTTCCGGGATCCTGGCGATCTCGCCAACCGGGCAACCTTCTTCCTCTGCGCGTTTCAGCAGATTTGCCTGCACCGTCTGCGTCAGCGAAAACAAGTCCTCATCCTTGCACCGTTCATCTTTTGTCAGAACAACATTCACAGACTCGGCAGAATGCATGATTCCCTGCAGAACATCCAGGGATTTCGGCGCAAAACTGTCGAATCCGTACACCCAGACCCGGCTCCCGCGGATCAGGGACGACCGGCGCATCTGTCCGGCGTAAAGGCTGACATAATCCTCAGAATCGGTGTATTTCCCGGCGACGGCTTCCTGGTAGCGCGCGTAAATCCGCTGCAGATCAGCCAGTTTCCGCTGCAGAAGGCTCCCTTCCGGGACGTCTTTCATGATCAGTTCCAGTGTTTCCGGCGTCACCCCGTACTGTTTCATCTGTGAAATGAAATCATTCGTCATCTCAATAAACGAGCTGCGGCCGCGGCTTTCCCGGAACACTTCCAGGTTCTTTCCTTCCTCTGAGATAATCCGTGTCAGAAGCATCTGACGTCCGTATTTATCGACAAAAGGAAGCCGGGACCAGCCGGTTTCCTGCAAGACCGTATGGCCGAGATGAGACAGGCTGTAAATATCCAGCCCGAGCAGGACATCTGTCTGCAGACATTCTGCCGCACGGCGTTCAGCTTCCAGGGTATACTGATCCGGAACCAGAACGATGACCCGGCGGTCTGGTCCGTATCCCTGCTTGCGGATTCTGGTGTAGATAAATCTTTCCTTATCCAGGCATTCTCTGCTGTAATATATGTTTAACATGATTACTCCTGCTGACTGCTGAAAATAAAGAAAACGGGAACCGCGCTCTGACGATTTTTCCTCAAAACACGGTTCCCGGTCATATTTTACTGCAGCTGTTTCAGTTCTTCATTGATGAAATCGTCAATATCTCCATCCATAACGGCGTTTACATTTCCTGTTTCCGCCCCGGTCCGGTGATCTTTCACCAGCGTATACGGCTGGAAAATGTAAGATCGGATCTGGGATCCCCAGGCAATCTGGGAGAAATCTCCCTGCAGCTCTTTCAGGGTTTCCTTATGTTCCTGTTCTTTCAGCTCCATGAGCTTGGCGTACAGGATTTTCATGGCGACCTCTTTATTCTGGTGCTGGCTCCGCTCGTTCTGGCAGGTGACCACGATATGCGTCGGAAGATGCGTGATGCGGATGGCCGAATCCGTCTTATTGACATGCTGCCCGCCCGCTCCGCTGCTCCGGTACGTGTCGATGCGCAGATCTTCAGGACGGATCTCTACAGAGAGATCGTCGTCAATCTGCGGGGTGACCTCCAGGGACGCAAAGGACGTCTGCCGCTTTCCGGCCGTATTAAACGGAGAAATTCTTACCAGACGGTGAACGCCCTTCTCAAATTTCATCAGGCCGTACGCGTTCTCGCCGTTGACAAAAAATGTCGCGCCCTTGATCCCGGCCTCTGTATCGTCCTGCAGGTCTACAATCTCTGTTTCGAAGCCCTTGGATGACGCCCAGCGTGTGTACATTCTCAGCAGCATTTCTGCCCAGTCCTGCGCATCGACCCCGCCGGCGCCCGCGTGAATCGTCACGATGGCGCTGTTGTGATCGTATTTCCCTGTCAGGAGCGTCTCTCTGCGGAACTCCGCAAACTCTTTTTTTACCCTGCGGAAGCTGCGGAGGATTTCTTTTGCTTCCTCTTCATCCTCCATTTCTTCCGCAAGTTCGACATACTCTTCAATGTCGTCGATTTCCTTTTCCAGCTGTTCATACTGCTCGATCTTTTTATCGATCGCAGTTTTTTCCTTGATCACCTTCTGCGCAGACTCCGTATCATTCCAGAAGTCCGGATCCAGTGTCTTCTCAGTAAGTTTCTTTGACTGTTCCCTCAGACCCGCCAGGTCAAAGGGACTCACCTACCTCTAAAATTCCGGCCCTCAGGTCCGGGAGCTCCTGTTTTACAGGCTCCAGCTTAAGCATGTCCGTTCCTCCTCTCAGCCTCGAGGTCTTTTTTCATGCAGCAGTTCTTATATTTCTTTCCGCTTCCGCACGGGCACGGATCGTTTCTGCCGACCTTCGGACGTTCTCTCTTATATGTAACCGGCTTATTCTCTCTTTCCGGAATCATATTCTCTTCCTGCGGCGCACCCTGCAGATCAGAACGGTCATCGATGTACTCATCCTTACGTTCACCGCTGATTTCTGCGACTGCGTGACGCTCAGCGTTAGTTTCCAGAGTCACGCTGTAGCAGTAGGAGACAGTCTCCGCAGTGATCTCTCCGATCATCGCGTCGAACATGTCAAATCCTTCCTTGGCGTAAGCGGCAACCGGATCCTGCTGTCCCAGCGCACGGAGTCCGATTCCTTCACGCAGCTGATCCATTGCGTCGATATGATCCATCCAGAGGTTGTCTACGACTCGGAGCAGAATCATGCGCTCAACTTCACGCATCCGGTCGATTCCAATCTCTTCTTCCTTCTTGACATAGAGGTTTTCAAACTCTGCATACAGATCTTCCTTCAGAGAATCCTCCGTCATTACTGCAAGTTCATCCGCAGAATACTCTTCTTTCGGGACAAACATCGGCGTAATGCGGCGCAGAGATTTATTCATCGCCTCAAAATCCCATTCCTCCGGGAACTTGGACGCAACCGTCGCCTGCTCAACCGCATTGTCGATCAGCGTATGCGTCATGCCCATGATATATTCTCGCAGATCTTCTCCGAACAGCACTCTTCTGCGCTCGCCGTAGATAATCTCTCTCTGCTTGTTCATGACGTTATCATACTGCAGGACGTATTTACGGATGCCGAAGTTTCTGCCCTCGACTTTCTTCTGCGCGTTTTCAATGGACTTGGTCAGCATACCTGCTTCAATCGGCTCGTCCTCTTCCAGGCCCATCTTATCCACAAATTTCTGCATGCGCTCGCCGCCGAACAGTCTCATCAGATCGTCTTCCAGAGAAATGAAGAACTGAGTTGTACCCGGGTCTCCCTGACGTCCGGCACGGCCTCGCAGCTGATTATCGATACGTCTGGATTCATGGCGCTCTGTACCGATAATGCAGAGTCCGCCGAGCTTAACGACCTCATCATGTTCTTTATCATGCTCTTCCTTGAACTTCTTCAGATATTCGTTATAGGCGTCTCTGGCCTTGTTCATCTCCGGATCATCCGATTTGGTGAATCCTGTCGCAAAACTGATCTGCTCATCGGTATATCCGTTCTTGCGCATTTCTTTACGCGCGTCAAAATCCGGGTTTCCGCCGAGCAGAATATCGGTACCACGTCCGGCCATGTTGGTCGCGATGGTTACCGCGCCCTTGCGTCCGGCCTGGGCGACAATCTCCGCCTCGCGCTCATGCTGCTTGGCATTCAGTACGTTATGCGGAATACCCTTCTTGTCCAGCATATCACTGATCAGCTCGGATTTTTCAATGGAAATCGTACCGACCAGCACCGGCTGTCCTGTCTCGTGCACTTCTGCCACACGGTTTGCAATGGCCTTGAATTTACCGCGTTCTGTCTGGTACACGGAATCCTGAAGGTCTTTACGGATAACCGGCTTGTTTGTCGGAATGACGACGACATCCATGTTGTAAATATCACGGAACTCGTCTTCCTCCGTCTTTGCTGTACCGGTCATTCCGGCGAGCTTGTCGTACATTCTGAAGTAGTTCTGCAGGGTGATGGTCGCCAAAGTCTTAGACTCGGAACGGACCAGAACATGCTCCTTGGCCTCGATGGCCTGATGCAGTCCGTTGCTGTAGCGGCGTCCGTACATCAGACGTCCGGTGAACTCATCGACGATGACGATCTCTCCGTCCTTGACGATGTAGTCTTTGTCTCTCTTCATCATGTATTCTGCGCGGAGGGCTTCCTGAACGTTATGGTTGATCTCCATGTTTTCAGGATCGGCAAAGTTTTCCAGGTCAAAGTAGTCCTCGGCCTTGGCAACACCGGCATCGGTCAGCGCGATCTGTTCATCCTTTTCCTCGATCTCGTAATCGTCTTTCTTGGTCAGCGTTCTGACAAAATCATCCGCTTTGCGGTAGAGATCAGTGGACTTGGTGCCTTCTCCGGAAATGATCAGCGGAGTTCTGGCTTCATCGATGAGAATAGAGTCGACCTCGTCGACGATCGCGTAATGCAGTTCGCGCTGGGTCAGCTCTTCCTGGTATGTCACCATGTTGTCTCTCAGATAGTCAAAACCGAACTCGTTATTGGTTCCGTATGTGACATCTGCGCGGTAAGCCGCTTTACGTTCTTCTTCAGAAATTCCATGAATGACGCAGCCGACGCTCAGTCCGAGGAAAGTATAGACTTTTCCCATCCATTCGGAGTCACGCTTGGCCAGGTAGTCATTGACCGTGACAACGTGAACGCCCTTGCCTTCCAGCGCATTCAGATAAACCGGCAGCGTAGCGACCAGGGTCTTTCCTTCACCGGTTTTCATCTCGGCGATTCTTCCCTGATGCAGGACGATTCCTCCGATAATCTGTACGTGGAACGGTTTCATGCCCACACTTCTGTACGCGCCTTCACGGGCAACCGCAAAAGCCTCCGGCAGAATATCATCCAGCGTCTCACCATTCTTCAGACGTTCCTTAAAGTACGGTGTCTTCGCTTTCAGCTCCTCGTCGGAAAGCGCTGAGATCTCCTCATCATACGCTTCAACTTTCGCTGCGATCTTTTCAACTTTCCGGATCTCTTTCTTATTCAGGTCACCGAAAATTTTCTCCATTAAACTCATTCTGCCTGAGTCCTCCTTTTCTAATCCTCTTCATCCGGTTTTGCGGTCACGCGCAGATTCACTTCTATCGCCTTGCGGCTGTCTGCCTTTGTCACCCTTCCGGTAAATATCTGTTTATTAGTTTCATACGAGAACGTATCGCCTGTTTTCGGCAGGCGGTCCAGCATGCGGACAACCCATCCGTTTACTGTCGTCTCGTCAAAATCGATATCTTCATCAAAATAGTCGAAGACCTTCTCTACGTTGGCCAGCCCCATGACACGGTAGCTTCCGTCCTGCAGGGGCGTCACATCTCTGGCTCCGACATTCTCGTGTTCATCATAAATTTCTCCGACCAGCTCTTCGATGATATCTTCCATCGTGACCAGTCCCGTCGTGCCGCCGTATTCATCGACTACGATGGCAATCTGACTCTTGTCATGCTGCATACGCTGCAGCAGCGAAAACGCCTTGATCGATCCCGCCACAAACACAACCGGCTTGATATAGTCAGAAATCGTCTTCGGCTTATGATAAATATAGTTGTGGAAATCTTTCTGGCTGAGCACGCCCAGGATCTTGTCCAGATCGTCCTCATACACAGGCAGTCTGGAAAATCCCGTTTTCAGGAACATGTCATTGACTTCTTCTTCCGTCATTTCCACGTCCAGCGCCTCGATATCCACACGCGGCGTCAGTACATCCCAGGCTTCCAGTTCATTAAACTCAATCGCGTTCTGAATCAGCTCACTCTGGTCGGACTGCAGACTTCCTTCTGTCTCCGCTTCTTCCACAATAGTGATCAGCTCATCTTCTGTGATTCCGCGGTCCACCTCTCCCTTGATGATATGCAGGAGCAGCTTTTTCCATTCCCGGAACAGCCAGTTGACCGGTGAGAAAATTAAAACCAGCGCATGGAACAACGACGCAAAGAACATCGAAAGCGTTTCCGGAAATTCCTTTGCCAGCGTCTTTGGCGTCACCTCACCGAAAATCAGGACCACAATCGTCATGACGACCGTAGAAATCGTTGCTCCGTATGAGCCGAAGACGCCTACAAAAAACACAGTCGCCACAGCTGTATTGGTAATGTTCGCAATGTTATTTCCAACCAGAATCGTAGACAGCAGATCGTCATAGCGGTTGATCAGCTTCAGCGCGCGCTCCGCCCGTTTATTTCCTTCTGAAGCCATATTCTTCAGCCGGATCTTATTGGCTGACGTAAATGCCGTTTCTGCCGCGGAAAAACATGCCGACAGCAGCACCAGCAAGATAATGACCACAATATATATCCCCATTTGATGGGATTCCATATACTCCATCCCTCCCCACTGACCGCTTCTTCACATAAACACTAAAAAAAGAAACCGTCATCCAGATATACTATCATAATCGACATTGAAATAAAAGAAAAAATGAGGTTCTTCAAAAACTCTACACCTTCCTGATTACTTGAGATCATGCGGTTTTGGGCCCGGATCGCCCCCGTTCGTGGTATACTGAAAGGGCCGAATCAGCGCATCCGTTTCCCTGCGGATCTATTTTTGTCTGCTCTTCTTAGACAAAGCACACACGCGGATTCCTTTTTGTCCGCGCCATTCCATTGGAAATCCGCGCCGCAAGGAGATTCCCGGTTTTTTTATCCTGATGCCTGGCCCGGTTTATGATACAAGATAACTGAAAATTAAATTTAAAGGACTATAAATATTTTTGTAAATCGTTAAAGAATACAATAGAAAATACCAATCCAACGTCAGACGCAGAGTGTGAATGTGCGGTGAACCGGCTGAAACAGCTCTGCAGCAGGAACAGTGACGAGATAAAGAATACAAAAGGAGCAATCATGTCAACCAAAACAGATTTACTGGATTTGCTGAAGAAAAACATCGGAACGCCGATTTCCGGCCAGCAGGCCGCGGAGCGCCTCGGCGTTTCCAGAAACGCCGTCTGGAAAGCGATCTCTCATTTAAAAGAAGAAGGATACCCGATTGAGAGCCGGACACGCGCCGGCTACTGTCTGACCGGCATCCCGGATCTTCTGACACTGGAGCACGTCCGGCCGCACGTCCTTCCTGACCTCGATGTCGATCTGCACGTCGAGGACACCGTGACGTCCACCAACGATGTGGTTAAGCAGGCAGCATGGAACGACCGCCCGATCGTCGTCATCGCTAATCGCCAGACTGGCGGACGCGGACGCCTGGGCAGAAAATTTGAATCACCGGGAGGCACAGGAATTTACATCAGTATCGGCATCAAACCGGATTTCTCCATTGCCCATTCACCTTTTGTCACCATGGCGGCTGCTGTCGCGGTCTGCCGCGCCGTAAAGAAAGTCTGCGGCCTGGAAACGGATATAAAATGGGTGAACGACGTCTATTACAATCGAAAAAAGGTCTGCGGCATCCTCACGGAAGCACAGACCAATATGGAAAACGGTGAAATTGACCGCCTGATCATCGGTACCGGTGTCAATTGTTTTCCGGGAAGTTTTCCGCCGGAAATCGCGCACAAGGCCGGCTCTCTGGCCGATCACGCCGGCGCGTTCAGCCGCAGCGAGCTTGCCGCTGAACTTCTCAACCAGACCCTGCTGATCATGAACGACGTCGAAAGCCGCTCCTTCCTGGACGAATACCGCCGCCGCTGCTTCATTCTGGGCGAAGTCATCCACGTCCATCCGCTGAGCTCGGAACGGGAATTCCCTGCAAAAGCACTGGGTATTGAGGATGACGGCGGACTGCTCGTGGAATACCTGGACGGAGAGAATGCCGGAATCCGCGAAGTCCTGCGCACAGGCGAAATCTCCATCCGCCTTTCGGATCAGGAATCTTTCTCCATGATGCCCTGATCCAGCGTTTCTGCCGCGCCAAACATCGCGTAGCTGACCGGCTCTTCGTCTTCCAGGTATACCACATATCCGAGGCCCGGAGCCGGAACCCACTCCCAGATTTCTTCATCCGGCCGGTTGAACCAGCAGCGCATCAGCTGGGAAATGACGCCTCCATGACATACCATAAGCGTAGCCGGACCGCTTACCCTTGGTGTCTCTTTGGTTTTCGGCATTTCCTTAGGCATGCAGATATTCTGCGCACTGCAGATTTCTGTCTCGTCTTCCAGCCCGTCTTTCAGTTCCGCGCAGCTGCTGTTCGGCCCGCAGAGGCTGTCCGCCATCTGTCTGTGACAAAATCCGGAATGCTTAGACATCAGAATATCGCCGCCGGTCAGCACACGCCGTGTAAAACTTCCGCGGGAATCGCCGCCTTCCAGATACTTCTCAAATGTCTCGTCATTCACCCATTCCATGAATTCCGGGTCATTCTGGAGTTCCTGAAAGGAATGGCCTTCAAACTTTCCAAAACGGTATTCCTGCAGTTCATGGATTTCTCCGTGCGGCTGATTCCTGTACACCGCCTCCAGCGTCTGCTCTGTACGGACCAGTCCCGTGGTGAATATCTGCGTACGCGCCGGAAGGTCTGGATAAACACCGTGATTTCGCAGTTTTTTCAGCTGCTGCAGTCCATCCTCTGTCAGCGGAATATCGATCCCGCCGTAAAACCAGTGCCGCTGGTTTCCTTCTGTCACCCCGTGCCTCAGCAAGATAATCTCCGATTTCATCATTTTCCTCCTTGCACATCCGGTTTTGACCGTTCCAGACGCTGTCTCTATTTCAGCCGCCTTCCCAAACCGCAGAACACCTGCACAACCTCATCCGCAGATTCCGCAAGCAGCTGAAGACAGCGGCCCGTCTGATCTCTCCATGTCCGCAAAACTGCATCTGCCGGCACCACGCCCCGTGTGATGTCTGTACAGATGATCGCCGTATTTTTCCATACCCCGGACGCAAGTGCCTGCCGGAGCACGGAAACAGGATCCCGCATTTCCGCGGAACCTTGCTCATTCTGTTTTTTCTCTTCAATCAGGCGCAGAATCCAGGCCTCAAGATGATCCACCGCCGCGCAGTTACTGCCGCCCGGAACATCCTCTGAATCCCTGTAATTTACAGGATTTTTACAGTCAATGATCTGATCCTCCCGCACCTTGTATTTATTTATAACATATTCTTTTTTGCCTTGAAACGCGCCGCCGAAAATAAGGATCATTTCTCCTCCGTTTCCCTGAAAAATCCGGATTTCCCGTGTTTTCACATGAATATTTCCGCTTTTCTTTGTTCGCTTTAATACATTACCGTATTAAATCAATCCATCGATACACTTTATACCGCTACAAATATATGAGCGCCAGCGCGATCATTCCCGCAAGTTCACTTATGCAGATCGTGTATCCCGCAATATCGCCGTTCATGCCTCCGAGCTGCCGGCGTGCGTGCCGGCATGCCGTCCATCCCGCTGTCCACATGATGAACATCAGTCCCAGGGCAAAAATCAGTGTGCAAGAAAACAGCCCCAGCCGCTGCAGTCCTGCTTCTGCAGAAATGCCGTGGCCATGAACGTACAGAACCGACCCAAGCCCGCAAAAGAGCACAGCAGCCAGTGCGGACAGGACATACACGCCGATCCGGTATTTCCACTGATCCGGATCATTCTTTCCCTCAGCATACTGGCTGGTCCGGATCGGCGCATAGGTCAGCACCATGCGTCCCGCGCATGCGCGGCTGAACACCGGAACCAGCGCCAGAAGGGAAGGCAGCATGCAGTACACCGGCCGCGCGCTTCCGCCTCCAAAAATCGCAGCCCAATGTCTCTCTGATTGTCCCATGGCTGCCGCAGAACCCGGCGCCGCAGAGGAAAACAGACTGGCCGCCGCCGCGAACCACAGGATCAGAAGAAAGACCAGGGACACTGCAGCAAACGCGCCGACCCGCGAGTCTTTCAGGATCCGCTGCCGTTCTTCCAGCGCGCGGCGCGACATCACCGCGTCGCTGACATCCATAAACCCGTCCAGATGCATATATCCACAGAGGCGAAACAGGAGAAACTCCGCAAACGCCGCAGTTAAAAGGGATGGAAGGCCGATCCGCCGCAGCACAGTCAGGATCACCACCCAGACAATTCCGATTACCGCACCGATCACCGGCAGGTACATGAGCATGCGATGGTTCAGCCTGCTGTCCCAGTGCTTATAAGGGCAGGGGATCACCGTAAAATTTCCCCATGCCATAAAAAGCGCGGTCAGATTTTTATGTTTTACTGTATTCTCTGTATTTTCCATAGGATTTCCTTTTACTTGATGATCTGACGCATGCCCGGCGCCGCCGTTCCGGCGTCCGGTTTCTCCGGGTCTGCGGCGCCGGCGGCCGAAACCGTGCAAACATTTGAAACAGCCGCATCTGACAGATCTTCCGAAACATCTCCGGACTTCCACACATAAGGAATTCCTGCGGCAACTTCTTCCACAACATCACAGCGCCGTGCGAGCGCCTGGTGTATGTGTCCCAAAGCGCGCCGGTAAGTTTCGGTCACCGGATCGTAAAGCTGCGCGTCGGAAAAAATATCATCCGACACAAATATGGTATGTTCTGTCCTGTCCGCAAAATCCAGAAGCTGTTCCAGGACCTGTTCCTCTGCAGCAGGGAAGAATGTTCCGCCCTGAAACATGACGTTGGCGAGGAGCGCTGTCACGCTGTCCAGGAGATACACGCCAGAGTATTCACGCACGGCGCGCCGGACATCCCGCGGTTCTTCCAGCGTCTGAAATCCCCATCCTGCGCGCGCTTTCCGGTGTTCGCGGACACGCTCTGAATCCTCTTCATCCTGCGGCTCCATAACCGCCAGATAATACATCGGCGCATGGCAGCCCTCTGCAATTTTTTTTGCCAGCTGCTGCGCGTGCATGGATTTTCCGCTCTTGGATCCGCCGCTGATTAAATAATGCATATTGCTCCTTTAATGCTGTTCCAATTCTTTCTTCTCTGATTCATGCCTTTGGGAGAAAAGGGGACTAATCTGCGCCTCCGGTATAGTCATGCCTGGTCATGCGGTCCAGATAACCGCCGTCAATCTGTCCTTCCTCCAGCGTTCCCATAAGATCCATCGCCGCGCAGGCGCCCTCCATAATTTTAAACATGAGCGGGCAGCCGCTGGCTTCGCCCAGACGCATCTGCAGATCCAGAGCCGGCTGCAGTCCCATAGCCGATACAGCGGCCAGATATCCGGGTTCCGTGGAGCAGTGTGACGCAAACAGATAGTCTGCCGTTTTAGGTTCCATTTCACAGGCTGCAAGCGCCGCGGCGGCAGAAATAAATCCGTCCACAACGGTTGGAATGCGCCGCCTTGCAGCGCCCAGATACGCGCCGGACATCGCCGCAATTTCAAATCCGCCGACCTGGCGGAGAAGCTCCAGGACAGCATCCACACGGGCATGCTCCTTGAAATCGGGCAGGGGACGTATGGAGGTCCCTTTTGCCGCAGACAGAAATTCCGTCAGGTTCGCATCTGCTTCACGCCGGCATCGCGCTGAAGCTTCCGCAACGACCGCAATCTTACGCTTTAACCCCTCATCGTCAAGTCCGCCGCCGCGCCCGACCAGTTCATTCGCCTGAAGATCCGTCAGGCAACAAATCAGGGCAGAGGAGGGTGTCGTATTTCCGATTCCCATCTCTCCGACACCCAGAAGCCGGACGCCTGCATCCGCCGCCGCTTCCGCCGCTTCCATCCCGGTCAGAACCGCCTGAAGAGCCTGCGCTCTGCTCATTGCCGGCTCATTCAGAATATTCCTGGTTCCTGCAGCAATTCTGCGGTTGACGATCTTCTGCACAATCATCCCGTTTTCTGTCAGCATTTGATCCGTATAATATTCCAGCGGGGCAGGGATGCGCATGCCGAGATCGGTGACCAGAAGATCAATCCCAAAATACCTGGCAAGAGATCCGACACCGGTGATCCGGCGTGTGAAATTGACCGTTTGACAGGTCGTAACCGTCTGCGGCGCAGAAGCAACACCCTCTGCGGTCACGCCATGATCCGCGGACATCAGCAGAATAGCCTGTTTTTTCAGCGGGTTGCCCTGCGGCTTTCCGGTGATTCCCGCGATCTTCACCGCAATATTTTCCAGTTTTCCCAGGCTGCCCGGAACCTTGGCGAGCGACCGTTCACGCTCTCTGGCACGCTGCATAGCCTCTTCATCTCCCGGAACAATCTCTTCCGCAGCCTGACACAGATACGCAAACTGCTCATTTTCCACTCCCGTCTTGCTGCAGGATGACGGACAGGAATATCCTCTGTTTTGCATCCGGACACACATCTCCTTCCGCTTTCTCATACCGTTTCAATATTGGTTATGATACTTTACCGTAACTACGTTTATAAACCACCTTTCTATTCTACCAAAATCCGCATAGATTGCCAGGTTCGATCATCAGACCTTTGGATAGTATTGCGGGCGGATTTGTTCTTTGATACAATGGATTTCGCATTTATTCATCCAGAAACCAGAGATTCAGAAAAGAGTTTACCTATGAAAATCAAAAAACGCACGCAGAGCAATCTGCTTCTGCTCCTTACCGCATTCATCTGGGGATCCGCCTTTGTCGCACAGAAAGTCGGCGGCGCGCTCGGTCCTTTTACGTATAACGGAATCCGCACCCTCCTCGGGGGACTGGTTTTGATTCCGGTCGTCCTGCTGACGCAGCGCGCAGACTCCGGCTGGCAGAATGCCACGCCGGAAGAACGGAAAGCGCAGTGGAAAATCGTCCTGACCGCCGGCATTCTCTGCGGCCTGATGCACTTTATCGCGTCGTCTCTCCAGCAGATCGGCATTGCGTACACGACGGCAAGCAAAGCCGGCTTTATCACTTCACTGTACGCCATCATCGTTCCGATCATCTCTGTTTTCATTGGAAAACGCATCCGTCCGATCGTCTGGATCAGCTGCGTCATCAGCGTCACCGGCCTGTATCTGATTTCCATGAAAGGCGGAAGTTTCACCCTGCAGTTCGGGGATCTTCTGATTCTGCTGTGCGCCGCATTCTTTGCCCTGCAGATTCTGATCATCGATCATTATTCGCCAGAATGCAGCGGGGTCAAAATGTCATGCGTCCAGTTCCTGGTATCCGGGACGCTCGGCGTCATCTGCATGTTTATCTTTGAAACGCCGCATCCTGCGATCATCATGCACTACTGGTTCTCTATCATCTACGGAGGCGTGTTCTCCACAGGAATCGCATACACCCTGCAGATCATCGGACAGAAAAATACCCCGGCAACGGAGGCATCGCTTATCCTCTGCCTGGAAGCCGTATTCAGCGCGCTGACCAGCACACTGTTCCTGCATGAACTGCTGTCCGTCCGCGAGTACATCGGCTGCGCGCTGATTTTCAGCGCCGTTATCCTGTCCCAGCTTCCGGAAAAACAACCGGCGGGAGCCATTTTCAGGAAAAAATAATTTCTCTGGTTCCCGGTTCAGGTATTTCGAGTCGTATGACTTAAATCTGGCTTTATAAAGACTTAAAAAGGAAATGGACAGAAGAATGATGAGATTTCTGTACATTTCCTTAATTTCCCATCCTAAAATCTCTTCCAATTGTGTATAATAGATTTGTGTTTAATGCGTGAACAACAGCTTTAAAAGTCTGAGACTCTGATCTCCTCTCTGGCATTTAAAGCCGGCGGCGCAGTTTTTGTCCTTGAAAAAACTGCGGTGCTCACTCATTAATACCGATGCGCATGATATCCGACGGGATTTTAATGCGTCGATTTGCACCAATTCATCTTACTCAACATTCATAGTAATTATTAAAGGAGCAATTTTCATGGAAAAGCTTTTCAAGCTGCAGGAACACGGCACCAACGTGAAGACTGAAATTGCCTCTGGAGTGACAACATTCCTGGCAATGGTCTACATTCTGGCCGTCAACCCTAGTATTCTGTCCGCAGCCGGCATGAATGCAACGTATGTATTCACAGCAACCTGTGTATCTGCAGGCATCGCCACACTCTGTATGGCCTTCTTCGCTAATTACCCGGTAGCGCTGGCTTCCGGAATGGGACTGAACGCATACTTTGCCTACACCGTAGTTCCGGAAATTGTCAAAAGCGGAGTTACCAACGCCTGGCAGGTCGCACTGACCGCTGTATTTTTTGAAGGTATCATCTTCATTCTTCTGTCTCTGACCAACTTCAGAGAAAAACTGGTCAACGACATTCCGTCCAATCTGAAACACGCGATCACCGCCGGAATCGGCCTCTTCATCGCGATAATCGGACTGAAAAACGCCGGTGTCGTTACCGGAGACCAGTCCACGCTGATCAAGTTCGGCTCGCTCGGAACCCCGCAGGTCGCGCTGGCTCTGCTCGGCATCCTGATCGTTGCCGTTCTCTATCACTATAACGTAAAAGGGTACATTCTCCTCGGCATCCTGATCACCTGGATTCTGGGCATGATTGCTCAGGCAGCGGGCTGGTATGTCGTCAACCCGAAACTGGGGATGTACTCCCTGTATCCGTCCTTCAGCCTCGGCAGCCTGATCCCTAAAGACGGGAACATCTGGAAATTCGACTTTGCCTGGGCAGGCGGCCATCTGCTGCAGTTCGCGATCATCACGTTCTCCTTCCTGTTTGTCGATATTTTCGACACCGTAGGAACCCTGATCGGTGTTGCCAACAACGCCGGCCTTCTGGATGAGGACGGAAACCTCCCGAACGCCAAGGGCGCACTTCTTGCAGACGCTGTCGGAACCGTATTCGGAGCAGCCATGGGAACCTCGACCGTTACATCATTCGTCGAGTCCACCGCAGGTGTCGCCAACGGAGGACGCACTGGACTGACCTCCGTCACCACAGCCATCCTGTTCTTCATCTCCCTGTTCTTCAGCCCGATTTTCCTTGCAATTCCATCCTTTGCCACCACACCGGCACTGGTATGGGTAGGACTTCTGATGCTGCAGAACATCAAGGATGTAGACTTCAGCCACGACATTGCAGACACCGTCGGCGCATTCCTGGCCATCATCATGATGCCGTTCACGTCTTCCATCGCAAGCGGAATCATGTGGGGAATGATTTCCTGGGTTCTGCTGAAAGTCATCACCGGAAAAGTAAAAGATGTAAAGCCGGTTATGTGGATTTCCTTTATTCTGTTCGCGCTGTATGCCGTAAAGATCGCCATGGCGCCGGCCGCGTAGCACAGATCAGACAACTATATAATTCAGAGGTTATCGGATTTCGGGGATCATCCCTGGAATCCGAACTGTATTTCAGGACAAAATAACACTGACCAAGGAGGTATTACTTACATGTATTATGAAATGACCATCGCAGGACATAAAAGACAGCTTCCGATCTGTCCGATCAACGACCAGCTTTCCATTGCCGGTTTTGTTATGTTCGGAGACTCCGAAATCACCGTCGACGCAGCAAAACTGCTTCTGGAAAAGGCTCCGGAGTTTGATGTCATCGTAACCGCGGAATCCAAGGGAATCCCTCTTGCGCATGAAATGTCCCGCCAGAGCAATTACGCGGATTACGTGGTCATGAGAAAGGCGCCAAAACTGTATATGAAAAACGTCATGTCCACAGATGTAGATTCCATCACCACCGACCATATCCAGACACTGTGCATCGGAGACCATGAAGTTTCCCTGATCCGGGGACGCCGCGTACTGATTGCCGACGACGTCATCAGCACAGGAGAGTCCCTGCGTTCTATGGAAGCCCTGGTGAACCAGGCGGGCGGAAACATCGTTGGCAGAATGGCCGTCCTCGCGGAAGGCGACGCGGCAGACCGCAAGGACATCACGTTCCTCGAGAAACTGCCGCTGTTCCATTCCGACGGAACACCAATTGAATAAACGGAGGATGAATTTATGGCAAGTATTGATTTTCACGCGCTCCAGAATGGAAGCGATATCCGCGGCGTCGCCATTTCCGGTGTGCCGAATGAATCCGTAAACCTGACCGAACAGGCCTGCTCCTTGATCGCGCAGGGCTTCCTGGTCTGGCTTTGCCGCAAAACAGGGAAGGCTCCGGAAGATCTGACGATCACCGCCGGCCGTGACCCAAGACTCTCCGGAGAAGCGCTCCTGCACGCGTTTACGGACGCTCTGAAGCCGTTCGGTGTACACGTCATGGACTGCGGACTGGCATCTACGCCGGCTATGTTTATGTCTACCGTATTCCCGGAGATTCACGCTGACGGAGCGGTCATGATCACCGCAAGCCATCTCCCGTTCAACCGCAACGGACTGAAATTCTTCAGCCGCGACGGGGGCCTGGATAAGAAAGACATCGCGGAGATCCTGAATGCTGCCGAGCAGAATGAACAGCCATCCGCCGGCTCACATGCAGAAACCATCTCTGAAACAGATCCAGCCTCAGCTCCAGACCTTATGGAACTGTATTCAGCACACCTTCAGTCGCTGATCTGCAGCGCCGTACCGGGGGAACAGCCGCTTTCAGGACTGAAAATCGCGGTCGACTGCGGAAACGGCGCCGGAGGTTTCTATGTCAGCAAAGTACTGGAGCCTCTCGGGGCAGATACCTCTGCAAGCCAGTTCCTGGAGCCGGACGGACATTTCCCGAACCACATCCCGAACCCGGAGAATGAAGAGGCTATGGCCGCAATTACATCCGCTGTAAAGGATCATCACTGCGACCTCGGCATTATCTTTGATACAGATGTGGACCGCTCCTCCGCCGTAGATGAGCAGGGAAGGGAGATCAACCGCAACGGAATCGTCGCCATGGCGGCAGCGCTGATCGCAGACGAACATCCGGGCACCACCGTTGTCACCGACAGCATCACCAGCAACGAGCTGACCGACTATCTGGAAAACCGCCTGCATCTCCACCATCTGCGCTTCAAGAGAGGATACCGCAACGTCATTAACAAAGCTGCCGAGCTGAACGCGTCCGGAACTGACGCACAGCTCGCCATCGAAACTTCCGGGCACGCAGCATATAAAGAGAATTACTTTCTTGATGACGGCGCGTACCTGGCCACACGCATCATCATCCGCCTGGCGCAGTTGAAAAGAGAAGGGCGGGAAATCTCATCCATGATCGCCGACCTGAAAGAACCGGAAGAAGCTGTAGAAATCCGCATGCCGATCACCGAAGCCGACCATAATGCAGCCGGGATCGCTATTCTGAACGCCGTTGAATCCTGGGCAGAGTCAGCATCCGCCGGCAAGGAAACTGCGTCCGCTGATGCAAACACCAAAGCCACCGGCGCAGAAGCGACATCCGCCGGCAAAGAGACCAGCGGCCATGCAGACAGCGATATTCAGATTCATCTGATCAAGCCAAATTACGAAGGCGTCCGCGTACAGTTCAGCGGCGCTGTCAACGGATGGTTCCTGCTGAGAAAATCCCTGCATGACCCGATCATGCCGCTGAACATCGAAGCTGAAGAGGCCGGCGGCTGCAAGCGCATCGCAGAAGAACTGTTCCAATGCCTGAAAAATGTCACCGGCATGGACACCGATAAACTGAAAGCCTTTATGCACGCGTAAAACCGGCTTTCCTTTCGATAATCATTTATTCATTCTATTTTATTTCGGTTCGGCAGTCTTCGTCTGCATTTCGCCTTCGATTCTGCCATCTCAGAGTCGGAGTTCGATTCAGAAGTTCGGGGATCCGCATGACAATCGCGGTTTCCCGAACTTTATTTTTTCGCTTCGGGAAACCGGTCCTCTGCTCCGCGTTCCCGAAGTTTGGATAAACTATTTAGGAAATAATTTTCCTATTAATTATCAGTTAAATCAAATTCCCATGAATTTAATTTAACTGATAATTGTTTCTTTTATCTTACTCGTGCCTCCATGCAACCTCCCTTTTCCGGCAATCGCTGCGCCGCCGGTATGAACAGACAGCACAAGCATTCCGGCAGGGGACATGGACGATCCGGCGGCGCGATTTATAAAATGCGTCTCATTTTCATTGCAGTTTCATTTCTTTATATATCAACCTATCTATATATTGTAAACTTAACCAACAGTTGGTTCCGACGGCAGTGCCGGATGAGCCGCAGGCCAGGGCAAAAGGGCAAAGGACGTTCTGCTTCCATTTTCACTATGCATTTCCTGCTTGTGTCACGCGCCTTTGTCGCATCAGATATTTATCAGTCAATTATAAAAACTATATCCTTCAGAACTGATTTTAAAAAAGCCCTCCGGATATATACGAGGGAAATTGCCGAAGAGCCACCGCGCGGACTGCATATATACAAAAATATATTCAGAAGATTTTCCATGGTAAAATGTGTACAGAATGGAAGGGACGAACGCGCCAAAAAGATCTTCATGCTGCTTGTCCACATGGTGCGAGAAGCTCGTCCGCTGCCAAAAATATCTGCACAGTGCTATGTGTCTTCTGCAAATCGCATATCGCCGATATATGATGCACTTGCGAACATTCCGCCAGTGTAGTATGATAAAGAACTGTGAGAGCTACGCTAAAATATGTGTATCGCCGATGAACGATAAATTTGTTTTTTCATACGATACAGGCATTATATATGATTACAGTCAGGAGTATAGAATTATGAGAATCCGCAAGAATAAGAACTATGATCTGCAGCTTGACGGCATCGATCTGGAGCTGATCGCAAGTGTATCGGACGCCCTTGCCCATCCGGTCCGTCTGCTCCTGTTTCGCTACATCATGCAGCAGAACCGCAAGATGAAAAACGTCTGCACCAAAGATCTGACAAACGTGTTCGATTATGCGCAGGCAACCATCTCCCAGCACATGAAGCGTCTGGTAAAGTCCGGTCTGGTAGAAGTCAAGAAGGTAGACCGCTTCAATTATTACTTTGCAAACATGGGCGTTTTAATGCGCTACTTGGATGCATCCAAGAAATTCTCTGTAATCAAACAGTAGTAAAACTGAAGCCGCCTTCAGCGGGCTTCAATGACGATATGTCTGACTGTCCATACATGAAAAGCGATAAAACGCCATTCAAGTATGGACGTTTCGGCCAGATGTTCCAATATAGCATCTACTTTTTTATGTAAATCATAAATTATATTTTTACATATATAGAATCCCAGTATACGCATTGCCGGAGCATGTATTCGCAGAGATAATCCTGAAATGATTCGCTGACTTTCGTATTGACTCCATTGATTATGAGGTAACTCTCAAGCTCTCTAAGGCCATTTTCTATCCCTCCATGTCAGGAATAAAATTACCCGTGTTATTTCAATTTTACAGTTGTCGCTATACTCTGTATAAAACCAATACTCTGTTAATTATATAATCACTAAATCAAACTGATGTTCTTTGATGTCTGTAAAACGGAGAAATTCGGGGAGAAATCGCGAAGAAAATTGAAAAATAACAGAATGAAAAGCAATAAAAACGGCGCCGCAGGGGCGCCGAAAATGAACAGAATCGAGTAAACACGAGCAGAAACAAACAGGCCGAAAAAAGAATACCGGGGCTGAAATGCAACTCTAAGCGGACCAGCAGAGGGATCATTCTGCATGCTGTGAATTGACCATAATTAAGGTAAAATATCCGGTTCGGTCCGGTGCGTCTTCTGCGTGCAGATAGCAGGCTTCCTCTTCCAGGCCGCAGTTAACGACAACGGCCGCGTCTTCCAGGCAGCCTGCATTTTTCAGCTGCTGTTTCCAGGCAGCGGAATTGCGGCCAGGCTTCATCAGGACTTTAGTTCCCGGAAGCTTCAGCGCACCGACCACATCTTCATACTGTTCGGGAATAATTGTCAGCGGCTGATCCGGCTGTGTCAGCATACGGTTTGCAGCGGCCGCGCCGGCAGAGAAACTGTTGACGCCGGGAATTGTCACAACCGGAAACCCGGCTTTCTGCACAACTCCGCGCACATACCCGTAGGTGCTGTACAGGCTGACATCACCGATCGCGAGCATAGCAGTCGTTTTTCCCGCTTTCAGGGACGCGGTGATTTTCTCCGCATTCTCAAGATGCTCGCGTTCCCGCTGATGCGGATCCCGGCTCATGGAAAAATCCAGATACAGCAATTCCTTTCCTTCGATGTCAGCCGCCTGAACGGCAATATCCAGCGCCATGGTGTGCCTCTTCATGGTGCGCGGCACGGCCAGCACATCTGCGCGCTCCACGCACCGGACCGCCTTCAAGGTCATCAGCTCCGGATCTCCCGGTCCGGTGCTGACTCCGTAAAATACCGGCTTCCGATTCATTTCTTCACCGGAGCCGGATCTCTTTGCCGATGTCTTCTTGCTTACTGCCTGTTTACATTCACTCATTGGATGATCCTTGTTTCCTTGTCTGGTTTATCTTTGTCGAAATTACTTATGATACGGCTCGTGGCGGATAATCTTGAAACTGCGGTAGATCTGCTCCAGAAGGATGACGCGCATCATCTGATGCGGAAATGTCATATCGGAGAACGACAGCTTGAAATCTGCGCGCTGGCTGACGGCAGGGGACAGGCCCAGGCTTCCGCCAATCACAAAGGCCAGATCGCTGCGTCCTTCCAGGCTCCAGTCCTCAATCCGGGCCGCAAGCTGTTCGGAAGAGAGCTTCTTTCCCTTGATCTCCAGTGTAACCACAAGGTCAGACGGACGGATATGCGACTGAATTTCTTCGCCTTCTTTAACTTTCACCGCTAGCTCGTCTGCCGGCGAAGGGTTTGCAGCAAGTCTGGATTCTTTCAGTTCGATAATATTCAGACTGCAGTATCCGCTGAGGCGCTTGGAATATTCCTTTACCGCGTCTCTCCAGTACGCTTCCTTCAGTTTTCCGACACAGATGATGGTGATGTTCATATGCTCTCGCTTTCCCGTTTTACTATACTGATATGCGTCTTGTTATGCGCCCTGTGGTTTGCGGCAGGGCCGCGGCGCCGGCACACGGTTTCTGAATTATGGACAGCCTACACGGCCATGATCGGCGTAGGCTCGCTCCGTTTGGCTACAGACAGATTCAAATCCTTTCCGACATAAAAATCGTCCTCAAACAGAATGTTTTTTACGGTCAGAAAGGCCTGCTCCGGCGTGTTGTTCTGGTGGCTCAGATGCGCCAGAACGATTCTCGGCATATCCTCGCCATGATGTTTTTCCAGCAGTCTGCTCACCGTGTTTCCGGCTGTTTCATTGGACAGATGGCCGTGATCTCCCAGAATTCTCTGTTTCAGAGGGTACGGATACGGCCCGACGCGCAGAATATTCACCTCGTGGTTTGCTTCCAGAACGACCGTATCGGCCGGCTGAATCTGCTGAAACATCTCCTCCGACACGATTCCGGTGTCCGTCATAATCGCCATCTTTTTCTTGCCGCACTGAAAGGAATACGCTACAGGATCCGCTGCGTCATGAGAAATAGGGAATGCCTGAATTTCAATATCTCCGACTGTAAATTTCTGGTTCCGGCCTATGGCTGTCGCACGCTCTTCCGGCAGCTTGTCCCGCACGCAGTCCAGCGTTCCCGCAGTCGAATAAATTTCTGCGTTCGATGCCTTCCGTCCGATCATGCGTATGCTTTTCACATGGTCCGTATGCTCATGCGTCAGCAGAATCCCGTCCACATCAGACGCCTCCATACCGCAGGTTTTCAGTCCCGACAGGATATGTTTCCCGGCAATGCCGACATCCACCAGAAGCGACGTGCTGCCCGAACGCACCAGATAGCAGTTTCCCGAGCTTCCGCTCGCAAAGGAACAAAATTCAAGTCCCATACAATTCCCCTCTCCAAACGATTTTTCTTTTTTGTACAACGTCCAGATTATACCACATTTTCACCGCTCCAACCCGCCGCGCGCGTCCGGAATCAAGAAATAATCATGCGCCGCCGCCTCCGATAGGCTATAATAGTGCGTATGCGTCCTCCCGCAGGACAAAAGTTGCACGGGGCAAGGAAATAAGGACAATCAGAACAGGAGAACAGGCAGACATGAGCATATTGAAGATGTACACGGACGGAGCATGCTCCGGGAACCAGAACGAAAACAATTACGGAGGATGGGGTACCATTCTGGAATTCGGGAGCCATCAGAAGGAACTGCACGGCGGGGAAAAGAACACCACCAACAACCGCATGGAGCTTACCGCCGTGATTGAAGCGTTCCGGGCGCTGAAACGGACCGGCCTCCAGGTTGAAGTCTACTCCGACAGTTCTTATGTCATGAACTGTTTTCGCAACGGATGGTACAGAAACTGGGAGAAAAACGGATGGAAAACATCGCAGAAAAAGCCGGTGGAAAATCAAGAGCTCTGGAAAGAACTGCTTGCACTCGTCCGCCAGCACCAAGTACAGTTCTTCCGCGTGAAAGGGCACGTCAATATCGACTCTCCGGCGATCAATAAAGATAAGCTGTACCAGAAATTCATCAGCTGGAACGGCAGCCGGTTTACGATGGAAGATTTTGAATATGTGACGCGAATGAACAACCGTGCAGACGAACTGGCAAACATGGGCACAGATGAAGCAAAACTGAGAGGATGATGCCTGAAAACTCCAATTTTCAATATCAGGATTAAGGTTATCGAACCTTTTCAACCGCCACTAAAAGTGTTATAGTTGCAAATATGTGTGTTTTGTGAACAAAAGATCGTTAAATGTTCATCAAACGCAGAAAACACGATATCCTGAATATTGGTATTGAAGAAGAGGTGTTTTTCTTGAAAAAAGGAGAGGGTGTAAAATTAAGTGTGTAAGTTACCGGTAACTAATTTCAAACATGTAACTTACGCACTTTATCTTTTTCATAGAGTGCGGTATTGTAGAAAGGAATAATTGAAAGGATGAATACAGCAC
>Ga0256406_1002383_pt1 | contig 26678 bp, 21 predicted proteins | sample RumenRJG_03DNA_FD_185986 | JGI IMG/M metagenome (GOLD analysis project Ga0256406, IMG submission 185986) | Bovine rumen microbial communities from Lethbridge, Alberta, Canada - RJG_03 | ecosystem: Host-associated > Mammals > Digestive system > Stomach > Rumen | place: Canada: Alberta | collected...
AGGGGTCTTCTCTGGTACCAGTAGTTTGCCTTATAGATTGAACTGTTCACTGGATCGTTAAAAGCAGGCGCATCAGTTGGTTGTGGTTATCTTATTCGTTTTGTAAAGTTAATGACATTGCGAAAAAATGACGTTTTCCGGTAAAACTGGTGCTTGACAAATGCAATATCACGTGTTCTCAGGGGCTTCATGCCTCATTCGGTCAGACTATTCCCGGAAAGCAGATCTGTACTTTCTGAACAGATGACAGCGGAATCGTTTATTCCTGTGTGTTATACTTATCTGGTATATTCTGATGAATACAGCGGAGATGTATGCGTATGGATCATAACGACAGAAGAGATTATGCAGACAGAATAACACGCGAAGACGGCAGCGATATTTCATTTGATACCCCCGGCGGTTTCCGGCCTGATGACGAAGTGACCGGCCGTATTCCCGCCGCGCGGGATGAGATATTCGATGAGGAAGGTAACCCTTCGCCGGATCCCCTGGAGGATGCCGATGACGCGTGGACACCGGATTCCTTCAGCGAATCCGGAAGTGAATGGGACGGGGATCCGTCCGTCGGAACAGGGGATACATGGGCACCGGATACTTCCGGCGAGGCTGACGGTGCAGATTCTGTCGCAGACACAGACAGGAAGCAGTGTCCGGCCACCGGCGATCAGCTTCTCGAGGGTACACAGTCGCAGGATGAGATCAACCGGAAGCTCGTCAGACGCGTACAGGAAGGAGACCGCCGCGCAGAAGGAGAACTCTGCCGGGAAAACAAACGGCTGGTACGGTATTTTGCCGAAAGAGGATACCGGAACTCCGGCGGAAGGCTGGAGCTGGATGACCTGGAGCAGGAGGGCTTCATGGGTCTGCTCGAGGCAGCTAAAAAATTCGACTTCAGCAAAGGCGTCAGGTTCAGCACCTATGCGGCCTATTGGATCCGTCTGGAGATTTCCCGATTTATCAAAAATAACGGCTCTGCCATCCGCATTCCCATCCGCCGCCTGAACGAGATCAGCCATGTCATGCAGGCTGTGAATGAATACAGCGACGAAGAAAATCAGGATGAGCGCATCCGCAAAGCGGCAAAGAAACTGGGCATGAAACCCGCCGACGTCGAACGCGACCTGAATATGTACCAGGCTTATTATCAGATGTCATCTCTTGACAAGAAAATCGGTGAGGACGAGGACACCTCCGTGGGCGACATGCAGGCGGAAGATGACGGACGATCCGCCGAGGATTATGTAGAAGACGAGGATACGCGGAACCGCCTGCAGGCGGCGATCGATTCCCTGCCGGAGCGGGAGAAAAATATCGTGGAACTCCGCTACGGCCTGAAGGACGGACGGAGCCGTTCTCTCGAAGAGATCGGAGATATGTACGGCCTTACCCGTGAGCGTATCCGCCAGATCATCAATCGCTCCCTGAAGAAACTCCGCGCTAACGAAAACCTGCGCGGCATGGAGTGACAGAATACCGCAGGGCATGCAGCTCCATGCAAACAGCGGCCGTGACACCGGATATTTTTCACTCCGCTGTCACGGCCGCTGTATATCCATGGGCGAACGCCCATCAGATGTTCAAAGCACATAATAATTACAGAACTGTCAGGCCGTCCATCACCGCCTTGCTGAGCTGTTCCACGCGCTCCTCCGATGAAGCGCGGTCCGCTGTTCTGGTGTAGAAATAAAACTTGATCTTCGGCTCTGTCCCGGACGGCCGCACGGCAAACCAGCTGCCGTCCGTCATATGATATATCAGCACATTGGAAGCCGGAATATCTTCATATCCATGCAGATAATCTATGGTCTTCTCCACGCGAAAAGGTCCGAACGACACTGGCTTCTCCGCGCGGAAAGCTTCCATCTGCCGTGCGATCTGCACGGCTCCTTCCTGCCCCTTTCGTACGACCGAGATCTGTTTCTCAGCAAAATAACCGTATTTCCGGTACAGCCCGTCGAGCACATCAGCCAGCGTTCTTCCCGCTTTCGCATAATACGCCGCCATCTCCGCGATCAGCATGCCGGCCGAAATGCCGTCCTTGTCCCTTACTTCCGATCCCGGTGCACAGCCGATGCTCTCTTCATAGCCGAAAAAGTACGTCCATCCCTCTTTCTCCAGTTCTGGAATCCGGCCGCAGATATTTTTGAACCCTGTCAGGGCCCCGACCACGCGGATCCCGTAATCCTCACACACCGTCCTGCCGAAATCCCCGGTTACGATCGACCGGATCATCACGGATTTCTCCGGCAGCGTGCCCTTCTCCCTGCGGCTCTCCGCGAGATAGGCGATGAGCAGTCCGCCTGTCTGGTTGCCGTTCAGCGGCGTCCACCCGCCGCTCCCGTCAGGGATCTCCACGGCCATCCGGTCACTGTCCGGATCTGTCGCAATGAGAACCGCCGCGTGGCGCTGTCTTCCGAGCTCCTCCGCCAGCCGGAATGCCCGCGGATCCTCCGGGTTCGGATAACCAACCGTCGTAAATTCGGGATCCGGATTCTCCTGCTCCGGCACAATGAAGAAATGATCAAAGCCTCTCTCCCGCATCACCGTCCGCAGCGGAATGCTTCCGGCGCCGTTGAGCGGCGTGTAGACAACCGGCACATGCAGATCAAGTTCCGGACCGTCATGCTGCGCCAGAGATTCCACATAATCCAGGTACTGCCGGTCCATATCTTCTCCCAGAACCGTCACCAGGCCCTGCTTTTCAGCCTGTTGAAGATCCATGCGCGGAAAAGCGTCAAAGAAACCGTGCTGCATGATTTTTTCCTGGATGCCCTGAGAAACGGATCCCGAGATCTGCGCGCCATCCTCCCAGTACACCTTGTAGCCGTTGTATTCCTTCGGGTTGTGGCTTGCCGTCATATTGATACCGGAGACCGCTCCCATACGGCGGATCGCAAAGGACAGTTCCGGCGTCGGCCGGAGCTCCGGAAAAAGAAACACGCAGATTCCATTTCCGGCGAGAATCTCCGCCGCCAGCTCCGAAAATTCCTTTGAGTGATATCGGCAGTCATAAGCGATCACAACGCCCTTCTCCGCCGCATTTTTCCCGGCAGCTGCAGGTACCGTGCCATCAGATTTCTGCGCAGGGCTCTGATCCTGCGCCAGGATGTACTCCGCAAGGCCCTGCGTCGCCCGTCCGACGGTATACGCATTCATCCGGTTTGTCCCCGCGCCGCAGATCCCGCGCAGGCCGGCTGTTCCGAAGACGATATCCTGATAAAACCGGTCGCAGATGGCGGCCTCATCGCCGCGGATTTCTTCCAGTTCTTTTTTCAGCTCCGAACCCTCCGACAGATTTTCCAGCCAGTATGCATATTTTTCATTCTCTTTCATGCTGATCACCTCACAATACCCGTTTCCGGAAGTCATCCTGTTTTTCCTGCATCGCCCGTTTTCTGTCTGCCACCTTGTCAGGCCAGATTTCCCGGCCCGAAACCGTCCGGCAGATATTCCGCGAGCGTATGTATCTGATACGCGCCGCTCTCCACCGCCGTAATAATCTGAAAATCCTCCGGCCGGCACCACTCCATCATCACCTGACGGCACACGCCGCACGGCGGGCAGTACGAAACAGCCCTCCTGTCCTTCCCGCCGACGATCGCGATCGCGTCAAATTCCGTCGCTCCCTCGCTGACCGCCTTGAAAAAAGCTGTCCGCTCGGCGCACACGGAAGGCGAATACGCCGCATTCTCAATATTACAGCCGGTAAAAATCCGGCCGTCCTTCGCCAGAAGAGCCGCACCCACGGCAAAATGCGAATACGGCATATAAGAGCGTTTCAGCATGTCCATCGCCCTGCTGATCAGATCCCTGATCTGTTCCTCTGTCAGTTCTTTTTTCATCTCAATCGCCGTCTCCCTGTGCAGTTTTTACGTCCTCATGCTGCTACCATCTGATCCGGCACGGTCTTCCTGTATCAGCATCCGGAAAGCCTCCACGGCGACCCTGATCTCCTGATCCGTATCATGTACGACAGGATTCTCGAGATGTGCCTTCTCACGCTCCTGATTTGCCATCACCAGAAAGAGAGCGCCGACCTTTACGCGCAGAAACTGCCCCACGGTATAGAGCGCAGCCGTCTCCATCTCGCTGGCGAGACACCCCATGCGTTTCCATGCCTCCCATTTGTTCTGAAGTTCATAGCTGACAGGCATGATCTCCGGTGAATGCTGACCGTAGAAGGAATCCTTGCTCTGAACAACACCTGTGTGGCTGCGCACCCCCAGTTTTTTTGCCGCGGCGCGGATTGCCTCCAGAACATCGATGTCAGCCACCGCCGGATATTCTATCGGCGCATATTCCCGGCTGGTCCCCTCCATGCGCACGGCGCCGGAAGCGATCACAATGTCACCGCTCTTCACGTCCATCTGCATACCGCCGCAGGTTCCGACGCGGATAAACGTATCCGCTCCGCACTGTGTCAGTTCCTGCATGGCGATCGCCGCCGACGGCCCGCCGATCCCCGTGGACGTCACGCTGACCTTCACACCGTCCAGTGTTCCCGTGTAAGTCGTGAACTCCCGGTTATCCGCGATTTTCACCGGATTGTCGAAATAAGCGGCAATCTTTGCGCAGCGCTTCGGATCCCCCGGCAGGATCACATACCGGCCGACTTCTCCCTTCGCCACCTGAATATGATACTGTCTCGTCGGATCTTCTGAATAATTTTTCATGGTGTTCATCTCCTCTCCGCACGGTTTAAACTCACTATAATTATACACCCGAAATACGCTATACTTATAAAGATACCTGCATCAGTTATGCTCACAGAAAACCGGCCGGCAGGACCGGCACGAGGCAAATGATGAAAATATTCCACCTGTCCGATCTTCACATCGGTCTTAAACTTTTCAACCGCGACCTCTCCGAAGACCAGGAAGAGATCTTCGGCCAGATCGCCGCTCTCGCATCGCGCGAAAAACCCGACGTCATTCTTGTCGCAGGCGATATCTATGACAAGGCCATCCCTTCCGCAGAAGCAGTCGGCCTCTTTGACCGCTTCATTTCGCTCCTCACGGAAGCCGCACCGGAGGCGGAGATCATGATGATCAGCGGCAATCACGACAGTGCCGCCCGCATCAACGTCTTCCGCGGCATCCTCAGCCGCCAGCACATCCATATGATCGGCCTTCCGCCGCAGCGCCCGGAGGATCACATCGAACAGATCACACTGCAGGACGAATACGGTCCCGTACATTTTTATCTGCTGCCCTTCGTCCGTCCCTCCATGGTGCGTGCCGTTGTCGCCGCTGATGACGAGACACAGAGTCTGAGCTACGACGAGACCCTGCACCGTCTCATCGGCAGAGAAAAAATCAACACGGCCGAGCGCAACATCCTTGTCAGTCACCAGTTTTACATTCCCGTCGGTGAGGACCCCTCAGGCATCGAGCGCATGGACTCCGAGATCGTGACCGTCGGCAATATCGACGCCGTCCGCGCGGACGTTCTCGCGCCGTTTGATTACGCCGCCCTCGGACATATTCACAAACCCACGTGCGTGGGCAGCGATCATTACCGCTACTGCGGCACGCCGCTCGCCTGCTCTGTCAGTGAGAGCTGTCAGCAGAAAGGCGTTATTCTCATCGATATGAAGGAAAAAGGACAGATGACAGCCACGGTTCTGCCGATTCATCCCAGGCGCCGCGTCCGCGTCATCCGCGGTGCGCTGGAAGAAGTTCTGCAGCAGGGCTCAGATGACTACGTCTCTGTCGTACTCACGGATAAGGAAGATCTCGATGTGATCGATATGCAGGACCGCCTCCGCTCCGCTTTTCCCGGACTTCTGGAGATCCGCCGGGAGACCGTCCGCAGCGCCGACTACACCGCAAAGCTCACGGCCGCAGAACAGATGGACACTTTCGACCTGTGCAATGCCTTTCTCCCTGATCTGGACGCGGAGGAAAAGCAGCTTCTGCAGCAGGTGATCAACGACGTACAGGAGGCAGAGACATGAGACCTGTCAGACTTACCATGCAGGCATTCGGATCCTATGGAGAAAAGACCGTCATAGATTTTACCAGACCCGATCAGAATCTTTTTCTCATCACCGGCGATACCGGCGCTGGCAAATCGACGATATTTGATGCCATTGTTTTTGCACTCTACGGCGAAGCCAGTTCATCCCTGAATAAAAAAGACGGAACAGAGCTGCAGAGCCAGTATGCATCCCTTGACACCGATCCTTTTGTAGAACTCATTTTCACCGAGCAGAACAGCGGACCGGATACCGGAAGCGATCCCTGCAGCGGCGCAGATATGTACACCGTGCGTCGTGTGCCCCGCCATATGCGCGCGGCAAAAAGAAACGGCGCGAAGGATCAGACTGTCAGCGAAAGCGTATCCCTGATTCTCCCGGACGGCTCCGAATATCCGCCAAAGGAGACCGACAGCAAAATTGTCAGCATCGTCGGCCTCACGAAGGATCAGTTCATGCAGGTAGCCATGATCGCCCAGGGCGAATTCATGGAACTCCTGCGGACCGACTCAAACCGGAAGAAAGAGATCTTCCGCAAGCTTTTTCACACCGGCATTTATCAGGATATCGTCGATGAACTCAGCCGCCGCTGCAGGGATATGCGGTCTTCGATTGCCGGGATCCGCACCGCCTGCCAGCAGGAAGCCTCGCACATCATCGTTCCTGAGGAGTACAGCCGCCGGGATGAAATCAGCGTGCCCCTGCACAACATCCTCACGTCTGACCGTCTCAGCGTGACAGATATGGAGACGCTGCTGTCTGAACTCCGGCTTCTCTGCGACAGCCTCAGCGACAGCACAGATAAAACAGCGGCGGAATCCGCCCGGCTCGGTGCCATGCGCGACGCGGCGCGCGATGCCTGTACGTCAGCCGCATCGCTTGCCCGTTCCTTCGAACAGCTTTCTCTGGCGAAGCAGGATCTCGAAGCATGCGAAGCATCACGGGATCAGATAGCGGACGACGAACGGCGGATGCGCAGAATCAGCGACGCCTGGGACATCCAGTCCGTATATCAGCGCTATCAGGACGTGGAAAAAACAGCGGCGAAGACATCAGCGGACCTGTCCCGCGAAAAAGCGTCTCTCCCCGTTCTCGCGGAAACTGTGCAGCGGGCGGAAGCGGCGGAGACATCCGCAAAAGCCACTGCCGATCAGGCGCTCGCTGATTATTCCAGGGAGAAAGAACGCGTGGACAAATCTCTACGCATCCTGCAGCAGATACATGACGCCGCCGGAAAAGTTTCCGCCGAACGATCCGCATCCGAAACAGCGGATAAGAAGGCGGCGGATGCTGCACAGGCGCTGACCCGGTGGGCCGCGCAGGCCGCCGAATGGAAGCGGAAAGAAACAGAACTGCAGGGCGCCGACCGCGCCCTCGCGCTGTGGGAGGCCGCCGACGCCGAGGAAAAATCCATCATCGCCGACATCCGCACAGCTGATCAGGAGGCACAGTCAGCGGAAAATCAGGAAAAAGAGGCGCGGACTGCCGCCGCAGACTATGAAACCGCCCGCAGGGCATACATGCTGAAAAAGTCTGAATATGACAGAAAAAATGCGGCATTCCTCGATGCGCAGGCGGGATACCTCGCCCGCACGCTCCGGGACGGTGAACCCTGCCCCGTCTGCGGATCCGTGTCGCATCCGCATCCCTGCGCGGTATCCGGGGAAAACGGGGATCTCACAAGAGATATGATCGACGCCCTGGCCACCGAAACAGCTGAACAGGAACGCACCTGCGCCGCGAAAGCCGAGGCCTCCGGCCGCGCAGCCGAGCTTCTGACGGAAAAGCGCCGTCATCTGCAGCTCTCCGCGGACAAGCTGAGAGAGCGTCTTCTATCGTTTGCGGAGAAGCTCTCCGAAAGCCCTGCACCGACAGGGGAAGCAGAGGATGACCGCTGTGCAGACACACCCGTGCAGTACCGGATCCCGGACAGCCTGTCCATCGCCGATGCAAAAAATCTCATCAATGAGATGCACAGACATCTGCGCGCGGATGGCACCCGTCTGAAGCGGAATGCCAGAGACCTTGCAGACATACACAAAAATCTGCAGAACGCCGACGCGGAACAGGCCGCCCTGCAGAAGGCCCTCGACGATGCCAGAGATTCGGCCAGTGCGGCAAAAAGCCGCCTGTCTGCGGCAGAGACTGCTCTCGTAAGTCTCCGTAAGCAGGCAGAATTTTCAAATCGTGCGGATGCCGAAAAAGCCCTGGCGGCAACATCGGCCAGGGAAAAAGCAGCGCGCAGCCGCTGGACGGAAACCGCAGAGACCTCCCGGACTGCGCACGCCGCAAAAGAGCACGCGGAGGCACTTATCCGCCAGTTCACCGGAGCGCTTCCGTCGCTGGAAGCAGAAAGAGACACGAGAAAATCCGCCTATGAGGCGATCATGAAAGAAAAGCATCTGTCCGCCTCCGAATGGCAGTCAGTCACATCTGCATGCAGCAGAACTGACGTATCGCGCCTGCAGGACGCCATCAGCAGCTGGCAGAAGAAAAAAGCGGCGGCTGAAGGTGCCGCCGCCACGGCTGAAAAAGCCATCAACGGGAGAGAAAAACCGGATCTCGCAGAGCTCAACGACGCCAGTGCCGCAGCGCAGAAAAAATTCGATGAAGCGCAGAAACAGCTGGAACAGCTGAAAGAGACATGGCACGCTGACCGGACCGCTCTCGACGGTCTCGCTCCGCAGATGGATGAGCGCAGCAGAATAGCCGGAGAGTACACACGTCTCTCCGGCCTGTATGAACGCCTCGCCGGCAAGCGGACCGGCGCCAGAATGGATATCGAAACCTTCGTGCAGCGCTATTACCTGCAGCAGATCCTGTACGCAGCCAACCGCCGCTTTCAGGAAATGTCCGCCGGGCAGTTCGAACTCCGCATGACGGATGCCGGACAGGCCGGTGAAGGCAGAAACCGCGGTCTGGATCTGATGGTGTATTCATCTGTGACCGGAAAGGTCCGCGAAGTCCGCACGCTCTCCGGCGGCGAGTCCTTCATGGCTGCGCTCTCGCTGGCGCTCGGCATGGCGGATCAGATCCAGGCGAATTCCTCTTCCATTCATCTGGACATGATGTTTATCGACGAGGGCTTCGGTTCACTCGACGATCACGCGCGCGATCAGGCTGTCCGCGTGCTGCAGCAGATGGCGGGCGGCACAAGGCTCATCGGCATCATCTCGCATGTCACAGAGCTCAAGCAGGAGATCGAAGATCAGCTGATCGTAACCCGCGACGACGATGGCAGCCACGTGCGCTGGCAGATCAGTTAATGTTTCCTGGCCCGCTCGTTCGTGTCTATTGACTTGCCGAACACGAAATACCGGTCGTACAGATACTCAAGGACGAAGTTGCAGAGCATATTGAGCAGTGTCACCAGAATGCCCGGCCAGTGCGCCGTTTCGGCCAGATAGTTGCCTGCCACCGTCGTGACCGGGGTGAAAACCGCATAGAAGGCAGCCACCTTCAGCATGGCCACAGGTACATTGTTGGCCGACTGGAATGTATACTGACGGTTCAGCGTGAAATTCCAGAGCACAGAGGCCACCAGTGCGATGAGATAGCACGGCCAGTACGGCCACGGCGTCACCAGATCCAGAACCGTGTACAGAATAATCTCGATAACGCCCGCCGAAATGGAAAAAAGTGTAAACTTAATGGCGCGTATCAGCTCCGCGCGGCTTTTCTTTTTTTCATCGCTGTCTGCCTGTATATTTTTGTTCTCCTGTGTCATGTATCTCACCCTCTTCCGTTGATCTCTGCGAACAGTTTTCTGTTGGTATCATGCAGTATCCGGAACACCTGATAATTATGCATATACGCTTCCTGCGTGCTGTGGTCCGGTGTGAACGTCTTCGCCGCCGGGATATACGACGCGACATCTTCCAGGTCCGGAATAAGACCCAGCCCGACACCCGCGAGCGCCGCCGCACCGACAGCGCCGACATCCTGCGGTTCGTCCACAACCTCAATGGTCCGGTCCAGAATATCAGCCATCATCTGGCTGGTCACATCCGACAGCGCGCCGCCGCCCGAGAACCGGATCGTCTTCGATGTCTGAATCTTCCTGTCCTGGCACTCCAGCATCCATTTCAGATGATAGCAGACGCCCTCCAGCACGGCGCGGATCATCTCCGTCTTGCCCGTCTCCAGCCGGATGTTGAAGAACATGCCCGCCGCATTCGGATCTTCAAACGGGCAACGGTTCCCATGGAGCCACGGGGTAAAAATAACGCCGCCTGCGCCCGGTTTGATTTTGCTGATCGTCTTCGTCATATAGTCATAGAGACTTGTGTAGATCGACTCCTGATTCTCGCACACGTCATGCTTTTCAAGGTAGATGCCGATCTCATCGAGAGCCAGATGATCCTTGACCCATTCCAGGCACTTCCCGGCTGTCTCCATCTCGGCGAAATAATTGTATTTTCCTTTCTGCGCACCCACGATGGCCGCGATCATGTATCTGGCATCGACCATCTGATGGTCTACGATCGTGGACACCCATCCTGAAGTCCCCGAGTAGATATGCGTCTGTCCTGTCTTCACGCAGCCGCTGCCCACACCGATCAGCGTAGCGTCGCCGCCGCCGCCGAACACCGGCGTTCCCGCTTCAAGGCCAAGCTCCGAGGCAGCTTTTTCCGTCAGCGGTCCTGCGCTGGCCGTGCACGGAATGATCTCCGGCAGCAGCTCTCTCTTCACACCGAACATGCGGCACAGCTCATCGCTCCATCCCTCATGCCCTTTGCGCGTATCATAGAGGAGCGTCGAATAGGCAGAATCGGGCGTCATGATGAAACGCCCTGTGCAGCGGCTGATGATGTATTCCTTCACATCCAGCCAGGCCGCAGCCCTTGCGGCTGCCTCCGGTTCATGCGCCGTCAGCCATTTATATTTCCACAGCGGATCCTTTACCGAAGACGACACGGCACCGGTGATCCTGAGCGACGGAATCAGCTTAATAATGTTCGCGCCTGCGATCTGAATGCCGTTGGCGATGCCTTTTTTCAGTTCTTCCCCCGCGCGCTGATCCATATAGCTCATCGGATTGTGAACCGGCACGCCGTCTTTATCCACCAGAATGAGCGCCTGCATCTGCGAACAGAAGGATATGCCCTTCACCTGCGATGGCTTCACATCCGTCCCGGAAAAAATATCGCGCGTCGTTTTGCACATGGCTTCCCACCACTCATCCGCTTTCTGCTCAACGCCGCCGTTTTCCAGCACATACAGTCCGTAGCCCTCTGAAGAGTGTGCTTTCATCTGTATGCGGTCCGTGATGGCAAAAAGGCATGTTTTTACGCCCGTTGTCCCCAGATCATACGCCAGTACATATGTTTCCTCCATAATCTTTCCCCTCCTGCACATGGCCCCGGCCATTTACCTTATTTCATGCAATAAGGCACCCGGCCGGATTTATCACCCGGTCCGGATGCCTCATTGCACCTTAACCATTTCCTGTTTTCCCAGGGTTTTTCACTTTTTTCATTGCTCCGACAGCCCCGTATGTGTCAGTTTTCCGCATGACCGAAAGCGCTCTGCACAAAACTGACAAACGCCTCACGGACACGCGTGTCCTCAAGTATGGAATCACCGCCGCAGAAAACGCGGTATCGCTCCTGATAATAAGGACACCCCGCGGAAAAATGCATCATCATCAGCAGATTGTCCATGAAATACGCCAGCATTGAGGCATCGATATCCCGACGGACGATGCCGGACGCCTGCGCCCTGCGGATGATCTCCGTATAGCGCTTCGCAGATCTGCTCTCGATCAGCACGGCATATTTTTTCTGCAGTTCAACATCGCCGAATCCCGTGATCTGATGATACATCCGTATATACGCCGGATGCTCCCTGCACACATCAAATCCGGCCTGCAGCAGTCTGCCGGCGCTGGCGCCAATCTCCATCCCGTTGACAGATGCCTCGATCTCATCATCCAGCTTTTGCAGCGAATGCTCCAGACAGGCCTCAAAAAGCACCTGCTTGGATGCATAGTACTTGTAGATGACGCCGACACTCACGCCGCTCTGCTTCGCGATCTCCGCGACAGATACGCGTTCCACGCCTCTGTCACCGAAAAGCCTGATCGCCGTTTCCAGAATGTCGTCCAGCTGTTCCTGCGTCAGTTTTTTCAACATAATTTATCATCCTGTCCATCTGCATCAGCGATATCCGATGGATCCGCGCATGTGTGAATCCGGTCACATAACGGATTATTTCAGCTTTGAATATTTGGTGGTGTACACGATGTGCTCCAGCAGTCCCGGTACGGCACCGATCGTGTGGACCTTACATCTCGCATACTTCAGCAGCGCCGCCATGGCCCCTTTCTCCAGAACCATGCAGACCGCCTCCGCATCATCCAGATCTCTGCCGCTGCAGACAGCGCCGCGGCCCTGGATCAGAACGCCGCCGGCCGTTCCCTGCAGAGCCTTCGCAATTTCCTTTTCCGAAGCACCGGACGGCAGACAGGGGACAGACGTGCCCAGATACTGCGCCAGGTCATCTATGCACACAGGCATACGCCGGCCGAATTCGCTGATTTTCTTGAGAAAAGGCGCTGCCGTTCGAATGACACATCCAACACTCTGCGCAGACCTGAAAATTTCGTCAGGTGCCGCTTCCCCGGCCGTGTCACCCCGGGTCCCGCCATCCCGCATCCATATCCGGTAAAAATCACTGTCCTGATATGGTGTTTCTGTCTCCTTCGGCATCAGCTTTCCGAGAATCTGTCTGTAGCGTTTTTCCGCCATCCGCTCCAGCGTTTCGGCGATACAGAACGCCTCATCACAGTCTTCGCCCACGCATACGGCCCCGTGGCCCTGCATCAGTACGGCTTTGCTCTTTGGAAACTGGACAATGGCATCCTCTACGCGGTCTGCCAGCGGTTTTGTCGAGGAGATACCGTAATGTGCCGTCGGCACCTCCGGTCCGAGAACCGGCACACTTTCCGGTGCCGTCCTGTATACGCTGTACACAAAGCCAAGCGTGGAGAGCGCCGACGCATACCGCTGATGCGTGTGAATAATAAAATTGGCGCCGAGCCGCTGCCTGTATATAGCTGCGTGCATATGTTTCTCGCTGGATGGCTTTGCGTTGCCCTCCCAGCTGAAGTCATTCATATTCACCCTGACAATGTCATCCGCCGTCAGGGAATCATAGCCTTTTCCGCTCGGTGTGATCACGAATTCATCGTTGGATATCCGCGCGCTGATATTGCCCCATGTGCGAACGATCAGACCGCTCTCAAGAAGCTTCCGTCCGGCGTCCGCCACCATTTCTTTTGCTTCCCGTTCTTCAAATCCCATGCTTATGTCCTCACATTCTTCACCGGATACTGCATTCCGATTTTCCGACAGCCGGTCAGCCCGTTTTATGCGTCAAGCGGGCCGCACTTGGAGAATACGCGGTCAAACCGTCCGATGAGATCGTCGATATCTTCCTCCGTATAGGCCGCGTTCGTATACAGACGGGAGCCCGCCAGTGTAACGATGCCCTCCGCCATATAGGCAGCGCCGATATGCTCCATCTCTTTCTGACGGATACTCGTCTGTTTCAGCACGCCCGGAACCTCCCAGAGCTTCGACCAGTCGATGTGGAAATGCATCGTACCGACGTTCTCCACGTGGCAGATCGATCCCTGATTGAATGCAACAAACGGAAGATTGTACTTCCGGATCGACTTCTGTATACCGGCAATGAGACGGTCTGCCATGCGGCCGGCCTTCTCGCAGGCGTTCGTGCGCTCGATCTCGCAGATCGTGTGATAGCCCGCGCAGCAGGAGATCGGTGTTGCCGCCATGGTTCCGCCGCAGAGTGCCTTGTGAATCTTCTTGCCCGACTGCGAATCCAGTCCTGCGCCGAGATACGCCATGCAGTCTCTGTGACCGCCGACGCCGCCTGCGCCCGGATAGCCGCCGGCAATGACTTTTCCGAAGATCGTGAGATCCGGATCCACGCCGAAAAATCCCTGCGCACCGTGAATGCCGATACGGAATCCCGTAACTACCTCATCAAATATCAGCAGTGCGCCGTATTTGTGTGCCAGACGCGCTGCACCGAGTACGAACTCTCTGGAGATCGGCCATGTGCCGGACTCCGGTCCGACCGGCTCCATAAATACCGCCGCTGTTCCGCCGTCCAGCTGATTTCTCTTCAGTTTCCTCTCCAGATCCTCCAGATCATTCGGGAAATATTCATCGGTATGTCTGAAAACGAAGTTCGGGATACCTCTCGCCTGCGTTCCCTTCGTTCCGGGGATACGTATGCCGTACGCCAGCTGATCTGACCAGCCGTGATAAGCGCCGCCCATTTTCAGTATATTTTTCTTGCCTGTCTTCAGCCGCGCGATACGAACGGCGCACATGCAGGCCTCGGTGCCCGATCCGAGCATACGGAACATCTCCACAGAGGGCACGCACTCAGAAATTTTCTTCGCGAGTTTATATTCATATTCATGGAAAAGGCCTGTGGAAGGTCCGCAGGTATTCAGCAGATCGATGACCTGTTCCCTGACCACTTCAGGATTGCTGCCGAGCACTGTAGGTCCGCCGGCCTGCAGCAGATCATAATATTCATTGCCGTCGATATCCGTCAGCTTGTTGCCTGAAGCGCTGGTGATCACGATCGGAAAAGGATAGTTGAAAGCAAGGTTGTGCTGTACACCACCCGGGATCACTTTCTTTGCTTCCTCGATCATCGCCTTGGATTTCAGGCACTTTTTATTAAAATAATTGTCTACGTAATTTTCCAGTTCCTTCGGACGGATCGAATAGACCGGTTTGCGGATCAGCGCATCCAGCTGCCTGTTGACTTTGTCCGCATCAAGATACTCATCAATAGCATATCCGTTATAAGCCATGGCTGAAGCCTCCCTTTCTCGTGAATGATCGTTCACGCTTAGCGTCATTTTATGCTGCATGGTATATAATGTCAATTATTTCACGTGAATCTCCTGATTATTTGTAGATTTTTCACAAATTTGCAGGTCGTTTTCTGACAAATCCGAAGCTACAAAGAGAGAGAGCCGCCCGGTAATGGCAGCTCTCCCTCTTTAGTATATCTACATAAGTATGATAACCGGATCGCTACGCGCTACGCGCTCTCGCGATCCTCCCTCAGCTCGGGCTCTCATGTGGCTTCGCCCCACTACGCCCTCGCTGAGGGGCGTGTCAATAAGTCATTCACCCACTTTTGCACAAGTGCAACGTGGGTGATGACTTTTGACACTGTTATCACATCATTCTACCGTCACGGATTTCGCCAGATTCCTCGGCTTGTCGACGTCAAGGCCTCTGCCGATCGCCACATAGTATCCGAACAGCTGAAGCGGCACGATCGCCAGCGAATTCACAAAATAAGGATTCGTCTTCGGCACGTAGACCACGTAATCCGCCGTCTTTTCCACCTCTGTGTTGCCGACCGTCGTCACCGCCATGACAAAGGCACCGCGGCTCTTTACCTCGACAATATTGCTGATCTCCTTCTTGATCAGATCCGGCTGCGTCAGGACAGCGACAACCAGCCGTCCGTCTTCGATCAGCGAGATCGTCCCGTGCTTCAGTTCGCCCGCCGGATATGCCTCTGAGTGAACATAGGAGATTTCCTTCAGTTTCAGCGATCCCTCCAGGGAAATCGCATAATCAATGCCTCTTCCTATGAAAAATACATGCTCTGCAGCCAGATACCGGTTCGCAAATTTCTGGATATCCGCCTTGCTGGCCAGCTGCATACGGATCTGCTCCGGCAGTGCCTTCAGATCATCGATCAGTGCCTTTTCCTGCACGTCATCTATTTTTCCGCGCGCCTTCGCGAAGCGGATGCTGAGCAGGTACATTGCGATCAGCTGCGTCTGGTAAGCCTTCGTCGTCGCCACGGCGATCTCAGGTCCCGCCCAGGTATACATGACATTGTCAGCCTCCCGCGCGATGGAGCTTCCCACGACATTGATGATGCCGAGCGTTCTGGCCCCGCGCTTCTTCGCCTCGCGGAGCGCTGCAAGTGAATCCGCCGTCTCACCCGACTGGCTGATGATGACGACATAGTCGCCCTCTTCAATAATCGGGTCGCGATAGCGGAATTCCGACGCGATATCGACCTCGACAGGGATGCGCGCCAGTCCCTCCATCACATATTTGCCTGTCACGCCCGCGTGATAGGCACTGCCGCAGGCGACAATGAAAAGCTTGTGAATCCCGCGTATTTCCTCATCCGACATGTTGAGTTCATCGATCACGACGTGATTGCCGCGGATCCTCGGACTCAGCGTATCCCGAACAGCCTTCGGCTCCTCGTGGATCTCCTTCAGCATGAAATACTCGTAGCCGCCCTTTTCCGCAGCGTGGATATCCCAGCTGATCGTGACAGCTTCCTTCTCCACCGGCTCCTCGTCGATATTAAAGAATTCGACATTTTCAGGCGTGAGCCGCGCTACTTCTTCGTTCTCCATGTAGTACACGTTTCTCGTGTAGCTCAGGATAGCCGGCACATCAGACGCGATGAACGCCGCATCGTCTGATTTTCCCACGATCAGAGGACTGTCTTTGCGCGCCGCGTAGATCTCTCCCGGATGATCGCTGAACAGGATGCCCAGCGCATAGGAGCCTTCCAGGCGCTGCATGACCGTTGTGATCGTCTTTAGCGGATCGCCGTCGTAATAATAATCAAGCATCTGCACGATGACTTCTGTATCCGTGTCCGACTTGAACTCATAGCCCTTATCCTGCAGTCTCTTTTTCCAGCGCAGGTAATTCTCGATGATCCCGTTGTGAACCACTGCGATCGTCTGCTTTGTATTCAGATGCGGATGTGCATTCACTTCCGTCGGCTCGCCGTGCGTAGCCCAGCGGGTGTGACCGATGCCGCAGGTTCCTTTCAGATCCGCACCGCCGTGCGTTTTTGCGAAAAGCCCCTTCAGACGTCCCACTGTCTTCTGAAACTGAATGCTCTTCGTCTCTTCGTTATAGACAGCCATGCCGGCTGAATCATAGCCTCTGTACTCAAGTTTCGACAGGCTGTCCAGAAGAATCGGCGCCGCCTGCTTTGCACCGCTTCCCGTATATCCGACAATTCCACACATAAAAAATTTCTCCTCTCGTCCGATAGAAGGTGCAGAAAACACACCCGGTTTTTTCCGGGCACAGTTCTGCCTGCGGGCACTGGTGCTTCCGGTGCTGTATCCCGCCGCTCAGGCATAGTTTACCTGCTGCGGCTTCCGCCCCGTCAGACACGTGGTCTCCGCGTTTTCCCTGTATTCGGTGAGTGAGAAATCCTTTGTTACGGTGTTGATTCCGCTTTTTCTTATTTCTCTTACGATTCACTGTTCCGTGGCAGCATCCGCCGAATCTTTCGATAACTGCCAGCCTCGTCAGCCTGTTACGGCCCCGGCGCTAACACGGAATCCGTCCTCCCGGGAAATCCGCGTTTTCTGTTGCACTATAACACCATGCGGTGTAAAAGTCCAGGCAGCCGGCTTTCCGCCGTACCGCACTGTTATTAACTGAAGCCCCGTCAACCAGGCTTCACACATCTGCCTCTCAGCCTCACATAATCAGCAATCCATTCACCATTGAGGAACAGATCCGGCTTCAGCTTTTCAACAGCTTCCGATATAATCTCTTCCTTCACCTTGTCCGGCACGAATGCCGTCTCAAATGGTGTCTGAACAAACATGTTGATCCATTCACGCATACCGTCAGGTCCGGTCAGCTTTGTAGGCCGGTCGAACAGATGCATATCCGTCACGAGAAAGCCTGCATTCTCCAGCATCGATCCGTATCCGCCGATCGTCGGAAAATAAAAAGGCTCCTCATAGGTAAAACCGTGACTGCTGAATGCCTCTGACAGTGCCCCGTGAATTTTTGCGTTGTTCCCACAGCCGCCCATCTCAAACACAAGCTGTCCGCCGGGTCTCAGTGCATTCCATATACTCCTGAGCATCCGCGGCTGATCTTCGCCCTTTATCCAGTGAAACATGGCATTTGAGAAGACAGCATCCATCTGTTCCGGCATGGCAAAGGAGACAGCATCGGCGGTGCGAAAGCAGATATTCGGATACTTCTGCCTCGCCCTGCTGATCTGTTCTGAAGATGAATCAATACCGCTGGCCACTGCACCGGCCTCATAAAGTTTCTCGGTGAGATTGCCCGTCCCGCATCCGAGGTCGAGAACCTTCATCCCCTTTTCCGGATGCAGCAGACCGATCAGATCCTCGCCGTACTGATATACGAAAGAAAAATCTCTGCTGTATTTATCAGAATCCCATTTCATCGATATTTTCCCTGTTTACTGTTTTCTGATACCGCCCGCGGCGGTTCCCTCATGCATCCGCTTCTTTTCCGCACCGGATGCCGTTCATACGTCAGCGCGTCACACGCACAAATACATTATAGTCAAAAACACCCTGATACGGGGAATTTTTTTCATCGGACAGAAAGACGGGAATTTAACAGTTTATTTTGCTTAAGGAGCGCGGAAGACCACGGAAAAGGTTTACAATGTAGCTATTACAGAAAGGCAGGTGGGCTTATGATCATTCACGCATTTATGGTACCGCACCCGCCGGCACGGACTATGAAAAAGATCCTTCACTGTATCAGTACGCGATCTCGTCGATTCTGACCGGCCGGTGCTCCTGCAGTGATTTCTTCGCCGCCAGCCCCATAAGCACGGCTTTCAGGCCGTCTTCGATGCCGGGATCCGGCTTCGTGCCCGTCTCTATCGCTTTCACGAAGCTGCCGATCTCCTTCGCATAGGCATCCATATATCGCTCGAGGAAGAAATACAGCGGCTTTTCTCCTGTAACTCCGTCCACAGTTGAAATGACGGTGCTCGACGGTGCGTCATTTCCGTTGGCCGCCATTCCCTTTGAACCGAAGACCTCAGCCCGCTGATCGTATCCGTAAACTGCTTTCCGGGAGTTATCGATGGCGGCAATAGCGCCATTGGCCATCCGTAGCGTAACAATCGCCGTGTCCACGTCACCCGCATCGCCGATGGCCTTATCGATCAGTACACCTGCCTCGGCATATACCTCCACCGCGTCGCACCCCGCCAGATAACGCACCATATCGAAATCATGAATCGTCATATCCAGGAAAATACCGCCGGACACTTTTACATAGGCCGGTGACGGCGGTTCCGGATCGCGTGAAGTCACGCGGATAATCTGGACATCTCCCACACGTCCGTCTGTCACAGCTTTCTTTACCGCCTCAAAGTTATGGTCAAAGCGGCGGTTAAATCCCACCTGATATCTGATGTCCGGATGTCTGTCAAGGGCGTCCATGACCTTTCGGATGTTTGCCGGATTCAGATCGACCGGTTTCTCACAGAACACGTGCTTCCCCGCTTCAATAGCTTCCATGGAGACAGGCGCGTGTGTATCTGTGGATGAACAGATCAGAACGGCATCGATATCCGGCGAAGAGAGAATATCCCGGTAATCCTTCGTAACCTCCTTCACCCCTGTCTGCTCTGCCCACGAAGCTGTCTCCTCAGTCATAAAAGGATCCGCCAGCATGCTGACCTCTGCACCCTGCACCTTTGTACAGATGCTCTGCACATGAACTTTTCCTATTCTTCCCGCACCGATGATTCCTATATGTACCATATCGCTCCCTTCCGCCAAATGGCGTTTCAGATAATGATTGCCTGATCAGAAGACACATTTACTGCAGCTATTTTAATAATAATTGCTGCGCCGTATTCTTCAAGCCCCGGCTTTAATACCCTTTTCCAATGAAAACTTTACGCCGGCTTTTTCAGCGCCAGAGTCTGTGATATGGTAAAAAAGCAACCGAAACAGCATCACAGGAACAAATACAAAGCAGGTAAAAAAATGAACGCAACTCTTTACGGCGTCGGCGTTGGTCCCGGCGACCCCGAACTCATGACGCTGAAGGCTTGCCGCCTGATACGTGAAAATCAGGTGATCGCCGTCCCCGGCAGAGATCCGCTTCAGTCGGTGGCGTATCAGATCGCAGTTAAGGCTGAGCCCTCTCTGTCCGGTAAAACGCTGATTTCCATTGATATGCCCATGGTCAGAGATAAAGCGAAACTGCACCAGTACCATAAAACCGGTGCCGCGGAACTGGAGAAATGGCTGGATAAGGGCATGAATGTGATTTTCCTGACTCTCGGTGACCCGTGCATATACAGCACGTTCAGTTATCTCCGTGAAATCGTCTCCGCTGACGGCTATCAGACAGAACTCGTGAGCGGTATTCCGTCCTTCTGCGCCGCCGCCGCACGATTAAACACTTCGCTCGCTGAGGGCAGCGAGCCTCTGCATATTCTGCCCGTATCCGGCTGCCGGGATCTGACATTCGATCAGCCGGGAAACTACGTGCTGATGAAATCCGGAAGCTGTATGTCAGATGTAAAAGAGGCCGTCCGGAAAAGCGGACGCACCGCTGCAGCCGTGGAAAACTGTGGAATGGAAAACGAAAAAATCTATGCAGATGCCGCAAAAATTCCCGACAGGACCGGTTATTTCTCACTTGTGATCGTCAGATAACGGGCACTCAGATCATAGGATAATATGCACTCATAATATCTTCTTTTTTTCGCGAAAATGACTTGACATTTTAATATATTTGACGCAATATAATTTTATCAAATATAAATACGCAGGCTAATTTCATAAGGAGGATATGATTATGAGCAGCTTTTATGATTATGAAGTAACAAAGAGAGATGGTTCTGTATTACCCATGAAGGATTTCGAGGGAAAGGTCGTTCTGGTCGTCAACACCGCTACCGGCTGCGGCTTCACACCCCAGTATAAAGATCTCGAGAGCATCTATGAAGAATTCCATGATCAGGGACTGGAAATTCTGGACATCCCCTGCAATCAGTTCGCAGGCCAGACGCCCGGAACCGATGAAGAGGTTCATGAATTCTGCACGCTGAAATACAATACGAAGTTCGACCAGATGAAGAAGAGCGATGTCAACGGCGATCAGGCGCTGGATCTGTATAAATATCTCAAGAGCCAGAAGACCTTCGCCGGATTCGGAAAGGGGCCGAAAGCTCTCATGATGAATAACCTGCTGAAGAAAAACGATCCTGATTATAAAAACAACGCCGAGATCAAATGGAACTTCACAAAATTCCTCATTGACCGCAGGGGCAATGTCGTGAGCCGTTTCGAGCCCACCGCAGATATGGAAACCGTTCGCGAAGCCGTTAAGGAGCTGATCTGATTCATGGATAAACAGTCACTGTCATACGATCCGGATGAGGCACTGAAGCTGGATAACCAGCTCTGCTTCCCTCTCTATGCGGCCTCACGCAAGATCACAGGCGCCTATACGCCTTATCTGAAACCGCTCGGCATCACATACACGCAGTACATTACCTTCATGGTACTCTGGGAACATGATGATATTCCCGTCCATGATATCTGCGCCAGGCTTCATCTGGACAACGGAACAATGACGCCCCTCTTGAAGAAAATGGAGGAGCAGGGCTATATCACACGCCGGAGAGACGGTTCCGACGAGCGCAGAGTGCTCATCTGCCTCACCGACGCGGGCCGCGCCATGAAAGAAAAAGCAAAGGATATCCCGCTTAAGATCGGCAGCTGTATCCGCATTCAGCCGGATGAGGCGCGAACGCTCTACCGTATTCTGTATGAAATTCTGGACAGCTGATGCTGCTATCCGGCAGATATCGCTATTCAGCTGAGGCTGACTGCTGATCCTTACTCTCAGCAGTCAGCCTCAGCTGTTTTTCGCGAGCAGTGAAATTCATCCTCACACACGCCAAAGCATGTAATGAGGTGAGGCAAACGCCGCAATATAGAGATAAAACCCGCGAAGCGCGTTTAATTCGATGGCATGACGAATTCTGCCACAGTGCTGCATAATTCATCCATTTTTTCAATATCCTGGTAGTTGTACGGATAACCGCTGTCCGTCACGCCTGCATCACTGAGCAACCCGCTCTCATCCTCTGAACTGTCGATGAAAGCTTTGTACTGTTCTTCGACGCCGGAAAAAGCAGACTGATACAGCTTCAGTCCCGTGCTGTCGTCGCCGTATTTTGCAGACAGGTAGTCAGTGACCGCGGTCTTCAGCGTTTCATCATCCAGTGTCGTTTCCGAACAGAAATCACACAGTTCACTCGTGGCGGCAGCTGTTCTCAGACTGCTGCCCGAGGTGCCGGGCTGCAGATCGGCGACAGTATCGAGAAGCGTCAGAAGCTGTGCCTTCTGTTCTTCCGGATTCTCTCCTGACGCGCTGTCTGCGGAAACCGATTCTGTCTTAACCGCAGAGGAAGCCAGAACCTCTTCATTCGCCGTATCCCCGGACTGCGATGTCGTTTCCGAAGCAGCAATAACTGAAGACGCAGAAGAAACGGTGTTTTCACTTTCTGACGCAGCAGAACCCGACGACGCTGCCGGGGATTCAGATACCGATACAGCTGTACTCACGGACGAATCCGATGAACCAGCTGTATCTGAGGTACTCACGGTCTGTCCGCCGCACCCGCCGAAAAGCATACTGCCCAGCAGCAGGCAGGACAGTATCGCGTATTTATTTCTTCCCTTTCTCATCATCGAAGCCTCTCTTTCAGGAGTTTACACCCGTATTTTATCTGCACACATTCACCGGTTTCCCATCGATATACGCATTGAGATTATCGAAGACGATTTTCGCCCTTCTCAGCATAGCTTCCTCTGAGATGAATGCCTGATGAGGTGTCAGAAGCGTATTTTTTGCGTGCAGCAGAGGATAATCCGGGTCCAGCGGCGGTTCCTTATCAAATACATCGACACAGGCAAAGCCAAGCCGTCCCTCATTCAGTGCTTCTGCCAGCGCAGTATTATCCACGATGGGTCCGCGCGCGCAGTTGATGAAGACAGCATCCGGTTTCATCAGCGCAATTCTGTCTCTGGAAATAAAACCTCTTGTCTCGTCATTTAACGGCAGATTGACGGAGATGATATCGGAGGTCGAAAGCACTTCCTCCAGAGAACAGTATCTGATTCCCATGGCTTCCGCCTCAGGATTTCTGCTGCGGTTGAAAGCAATCACTTCGGCGCCGAACGCCCTGAACAGCTTCGCTGTCATGAGCCCGATCCTGCCGAGGCCTATGATACCAACGGTCCTGCCGCAGATCTCACGGCCGCCGATTCCCGCACTGGTTCCTCCGTTTCGAACCACGCCGTCAGCTTTAACAACATTTCTGAGCGCGTCCACAGCCATACCGATGATCAGTTCGGCAACGGTTTGATTGGAATAACCTGCCGCATTGCAGATCATGATATTCTTCTCTCTGCACGACTTAACCGCCACATGATCGATGCCTGTAAATGCAACATCGATCATCTTCAGCTGATCAGCACTCTCAACTACTTCCGCCGGATAAGGATTGTTGGCGATCATAACCACTTCACATCCGGCTGTTCTTTTTTTCATCTCTTCCGGATCTGTCGTCTTTGTACAGTAATAAACGAATTCGTTTCCCCTGTTTTCTGCATAGGCAGAAAGTTCTTTAATGGTTTCCTCTGACACGCCTATCGGCTCAAGTAATGCAATTTTCATAGCTGCCCTCTTTTTGTCCTTCTGACACGCAACCTGTTACTTTGTCTCGATGATACGCACGATGAAATCCCACATTCTCTGCACAGAGGATATGGAGAGGTGCTCTCTCGGCGTGTGAATATCCAGGATGTTCGGGCCCATGGAGACCGCATCCATACCGGGGATCTTCTCCGAAAGGAGTCCGCACTCAACGCCCGCGTGAATCGTCTCAATAACGAGGTCTTTGCCGAACATCTCGCGGTAGATCCGGGCCATTTTGTCGCGGAGCACAGACTTGTCAACCCACTCCCATGCCGGATATTCTCCGGAGATATCCATGGAAGCGCCGCAGCTCTCCGCAATCCACTTAAGCTTTTCAAAAAGAGCATCCTTTGCCGTTCCGACGGAGCTGCGCACAGCAGCGCGCATCGTCATTTTTTTGACGTCCAGCGTGGCAACGCCCCAGTTCAGTGAAGTCTCCACCATGCCGGGGATATTGTCGTCCATGCGCTGGATTCCCTGCGGCAGTTCCGTGAGCAGGGAGATCGCGCGGCGCGTATCCTCCGCCGTCAGCGGAAGCCATGCTGCCGGTGATTCACCGTTGTCACCGGAGAATTCAGCCGTCGGGAATGTCTTTTCATCTTCCACGGTAAAATGGATATCCGGATCTGCCACGCTGTACTCACCGCGCACGGCGCTCTCCAGCTCCTGCAGCTTCTTTACTGCGGCCGCTTCATCACTGACCGCCAGAAGCATATGGCCGTCGCGGGAGATCGCGTTGTCCTTGTTTCCGTTCACACAGGCGATCAGCCGGATCTCCGATACACCGGAAAGTCCGCGCAGAATGCGTCCCTCAAGTTCTACAGAGCTCGCCCTGCCCTTGTTGATCTCTGCCCCTGAGTGGCCGCCGATCAGGCCGTTCACGTGGATGTGCATGATTTTTCCATCGAAGGCCTCTCTTCTGACAGGCAGCGTGACCGTCGCACAGCCGCCGCCGGCGCATCCGGCAAGCACCACGCCTTCGTTCTCGGAATCCATGTTCAGAAGGATATGTCCTTTGATCGGAGACAGATCAATGGCATGCGCACCTTCCATGCCGACTTCCTCGGAAACCGTGCAGATAAACTCCAGTCTCGGATGGCGGAGCGTCCTGGAATCCAGCAGAGCCAGTGCATAGGCGACGGCGATGCCGTCATCTCCGCCGAGCGTTGTGCCTCTGGCGCGGATGTAATCACCGTCAACTTCCAGATCCAGCCCTTCTTTTTCCATGTCCTTCGTGACTCCGGGATCCTTCTCGCAGACCATATCCATATGGCCCTGCAGAATAATCGGCTCCTCGTTCTCATAGCCTTCAGAGGCCTCTTTGATGATGATCACGTTGTACAGTCTGTCCTGATGGACTTCCAGTCCGCGGTCCTTCGCGAACTGCACAAGGTAATCACTGACTGCCTTTTCGTGATAGGACGGCCTCGGTATCCTTGTCAGATCCTCGAAAAAATGAAACACGGACTTCGGCTCAATGTTTTCCAGTACTCTCATGATGCTGCCCTCCCTGTTCCGCATGTCTCTGCTTTTCCGTCAGCTTATTTTCGTAAACGATGTAATGCTGATCATGCAGAATCTTCATAAATTTGGCGAGCCGCTCATAGAGCGGCTCTGCTTTTTCACCAAACTGTTTCTTCACTTCACTGCCGATCTGAAAGATTGACTTTTCTCCGTCCATCTGCTGCCAGATAAACGATCCGAAATCATCGAGCTCGATATGGGAAAAACGCGGTTTCTTAAAAACCTTCTGAGCAATCACGTTGTAAAAGCCCCTGTGCTCGGTGAGTATTTCTATATGTCCGGCTTCATTGACCGACGTCTCGTAAAGCCGGTTCGGCCGGGGAATGTAATCCAGATAATTCTCTTTTTCTTTCTTAGCCATCGCGCCGGCCTCCCACCGGAGATTTCATCAGTTCTCTGACGGCTGTTCTTGCTTATTGATCGCACGGACAAAGATGGCGATCAGAATGGCGAAGCAGACGAGTGATCCGATCTGTCCGAGACTGAATGGCAGCGTCAGGCTTACGCCTGCAAAAGCAAACACGGCCAGCAGCACACCTACAAGGCCCTCTCCTGCGATCATACCGGAAGCAAAAAGAATACCGCGGTTGGTGGTCTTCTTCTTCTCTTCTTCCGTTCCCTTCTTCTTGTCAATGATAAGACGGACAACGCCGCCGACCATGATGCCGGTGGTGGAGAAGATCGGCAGATACATGCCGACAGCAAACGGAAGCACCGGAATACCGAAGAGCTCAGCGATCAGTGCAATAAATACGCCGACGAATACGAGTGACCACGGAAGATTTCCGTTCATAACACCCTCGACGATCATCTTCATCATGCCCGCCTGCGGTGCCGGAAGCTCGGCGCTGCCAAAACCGTAACCGGCATCCAGAATATACATAACAAAGCCGATGGCAACGGCTGAAAACAGCACGCCGATGATCTCTCCCAGCTGCTGCTTCCAGGGCGTAGCGCCGACGATGTAGCCGGTCTTCAGATCCTGGGATACATCGCCCGCAATCGCAGAAGCAATGCAGATGACAGAACCGATGGAAATAGCCGCGATCATGCCCGCAGTACCGGTGTTGCCGGTAGCCTTCAGCACGATGGTCGTAATCAGCAGCGTGGCGATCGTCATACCGGAAACCGGGTTATTGGAACTTCCGACAATGCCGACCATACGCGCGGAAACCGTTACGAAGAAAAATCCGAATACAACGATCAGCAGTGCTCCGAGAAGGTTAACCGGAACCGTAGGAATCAGCCAGATCAGAATCATGATGACGATGGCTGCGATAATAACCACATTCATGGGAATATCCTTCGTGGTCCGTGTATAAACCTTCTGTTTGTTTTTCAGCGCAGACATGGATTTCTTAAACGCGCGGATGATCATGGGGAATGACTTGATCAGGGAGATCAGACCGCCGCACGCAACGGCGCCGGCGCCGATATAACGGATGTAGCTGCTCCACATACCGGCCGTGCCAAGCTCGGCAATCGTTTTTGATGCCGGGTAAACTGCGTCCGGAAGGGCAGAGCCGAATACATAGATCAGCGGCATCAGAACAAACCATGCCAGGATACCGCCGCCGAACATATAGGAAGAGATCTTCGGACCGCAG
>Ga0256406_1002384_pt1 | contig 26669 bp, 22 predicted proteins | sample RumenRJG_03DNA_FD_185986 | JGI IMG/M metagenome (GOLD analysis project Ga0256406, IMG submission 185986) | Bovine rumen microbial communities from Lethbridge, Alberta, Canada - RJG_03 | ecosystem: Host-associated > Mammals > Digestive system > Stomach > Rumen | place: Canada: Alberta | collected...
CTTCGCGGGCGGCCGGCTCGGCTACGTGCTCGCCGATCCCTCCGTGGTCGGGGCGCTCGCCGCGGTGAGGCAGCCCTATACGGTGGACTCCCTGGTCCAGGCGGCGGCCTGCACCATCCTGGACGACCGCGACGCCTTCGCGCCGACAATCGCCAAGATCGTCTCGGAGCGCGAGCGGCTGAGCGCGGCCCTCTCCGCCCTCTCGGGACAGGGGGTCAGGGTGTGGCCGAGCAGCTCCAACTTCCTCTGCGTCAGGGTGCCTCGCGCCCACGAGGTCTGGCTCGCCCTGCGCGACGAGTGCTCGATCCTCGTCAGGGACTTCTCGTCCACGCCGGGGCTGGAGGGGTGCCTCAGGGTGACCGTCGGCACGCCCGAGGAGAACGACCGCGTCGCCTCGCAGCTCGCGAGGCTCACCAAGGAGGTGCGCAATGGGTAGGAGCGCAACGGTCTCGAGGAGGACCGGGGAGACGGACATAGAGGTCGCGCTCGACCTCGACGGCACGGGCGCCTGCGACGTCCAGACGGGGGTGGGCTTCTTCGACCACATGCTCAATGCCCTTGGCCGCCATTCGCTGATGGACCTCAGCGTGCACGCGAAGGGCGACACCTGGGTCGACGACCACCACACCGTCGAGGACACCGGCATCGTGCTCGGGCAGGCGGTCGCCGAGGCCCTGGGCGACCGGAGCGGCATCAGGAGGTTCGGGGACGTCGCCGTGCCGCTCGACGAGGCCCTCGTGCTTGCCGCCGTCGACGTCTCGGGTCGCGGCGAGCTCTTCTGGGACGTGGAGATCGGCCCGGACAAGGTGGGGACCTTCGACTGCGAGCTCGCGCAGGAGTTCTTCGTGGGCTTCGCCCGCCAGGCAGGCCTCACGCTGCACCTGCGCAAGCTCGCGGGCACCAACGCCCACCACATCATCGAGGCGACCTTCAAGTCCTGCGCCAGGGCGCTCCGCGTCGCCGTCGAGCGCGACCCGCGCGTCGTCGGCGTCCCGTCTACGAAGGGGGTCCTGTGATGGCGGCGCCCGCGCGCGCGAGGAGGATCGCGATCGTCGACTACCACAAGGGCAACCTGTCGAGCGTCCTGCGCTCCGTCACGGAGGCGGGCGGCGACGCGAGCGTCGTCGACGACCCGGCGGCGATAGCCGCGGCGGACGCCGTGGTGGTGCCGGGCGTCGGCGCCTTCGAGGACGCGATGGACTACCTCCGCGCGTCCGGCGAGGCCGACGCCATCCTAGGCGGCGTCGCGCGCGGCGTGCCATTCCTGGGCATCTGCCTCGGCCTCCACGTGCTGTTCGAGCGCGGCGACGAGCGCACGCACGAGCACGCGGCGGAGGACGCGTGGGCCGAGGGGCTGGGCGTGCTTGCCGGCTCCGTCACGAGGCTCTCCTCCGAGCGGCTCAAGGTACCCCACGTCGGGTGGGACCAGATCCACCTGACCGAGCACGGCCGCTCCTGCCCGCTGCTCGCGGGGGTCGCCGAGGGCGCCAACGTCTACTTCACGCACTCCTACGCGGTCTCCGACGACGTGGACCCCGCCATCGTGGCGACGCGCACCCACTACACGCGCAGCTTCGCGTCGGGGGTCTGGCGCGACAACGTCCTCGGCGTCCAGTTCCATCCCGAGAAGTCCTCGCGCACCGGCCTCGCCATCCTGCGCAACTTCGTCGGGATCGTCGAGCGAGGAGGGGTGGCATGATCCTGTTTCCCGCCATAGACCTCGTAGCCGGCCAGGTCGTGAGGCTCGAGCGGGGCGAGAGGTCCCGCATGAAGGTCTACTCGGACGACCCGGCCGCCGTCGCGCGCGACTTCAGGAGGCGCGGTGCCGCCTGGGTTCACGTGGTGGACCTCTCCGCGGCCTTCGAGGAGGACGAGGACGCCCGGGCGAGAAACGCCCGGGCCATCCGCTCGATCTGCGAGGTCGGGGGGATCAAGGTCGACGCGGGCGGCGGCGTGCGCTCGATCGGCGCGGTGGAGCGGCTGGCGGAGGCCGGCGCGAGCCGCGTCGCGATCGGCACGGCCCTCGTGCGCGACCCCGCCTTCGCTGCCGAGGCGGCCGGGCGCTTCCCGGAACTGGTCGTGGCGGACGTCGCCGCCAGGGACGGCATGGTCAGGGTCAACGGCTGGCGCGAGGGGGAGGGCCTCTCGGTCGAGGAGCTCGTCTCGAGGCTTGCGGGCATTGGCTTCAGGCACCTCGTCTTCACGGACATAGCCCGAGACGGGATGCAGTGCGGCATCGACGTCGAGGCCTACCGGAGGGTCGCCGCGGCCGCTGGCTTCCCGGTCGTCGCCTCGGGCGGCATCGCGAGCCTCGCGGACATCGAGCGGCTCGCGGCGGCGGGCCCGGGGACCATCGAGGGCGCCATTACCGGAAGGGCCCTCTACGAGGGAGGATTCACGCTCGAGGATGCGCTCGCGGCCGCCGCGGGCCCGGGCGAGCGGGGGGCGAGGAGCTAGCCATGCTTACCAAGAGAGTCATACCCTGCCTGGACGTGAAGGACGGGCGCGTGGTGAAGGGCGTCAACTTCGTCGGCCTGAGGGATGCGGGCGACCCGGTCGAGCTCGCGAGCGCCTACGACCGCGAGGGTGCCGACGAGGTCGTCTTCCTCGACATCACGGCCACGAGCGACGAGCGCAAGACGACGGTCGACCTCGCGAGCAGGGCCTCCGCCGAGCTCAGGATCCCCTACGCCGTAGGCGGGGGCTTCAGGAGGCTCGAGGACATGGTGCGGATGATCTCCGCGGGGGCAGACAAGGTCTCGCTCAACTCGGCGGCGGTCAAGGACCCCGGCCTCATCACCGTGGCCGCCCGTGCCTTCGGTAGCCAGGCGGTCCTCGTCGCGATCGACGCCAAGCGGGTCGGCCGGGGCGACAGGTGGGAGGTCTACGTCGCGGGCGGGCGCAAGCCCACGGGGATCGACGCCGTCCAGTGGGCCGAGGAGGCCGCGCGCCGCGGAGCGGGGGAGATCCTCCTCACGAGCATGGACCGCGACGGTACCAAGGAGGGCTTCGACCTCGCGCTGACCCGCGCCGTCGCGCGCGCCGTCCCCATCCCCGTCATCGCCTCGGGCGGCGTCGGCACGCTCGAGCACTTCGCCGAGGGCATCATCGAGGGGGAGGCGGACGCGGTGCTCGCGGCCAGCGTCTTCCACTTCGGTACGTTCACGGTGAGGCAGGTCAAGGAGTACATGGCCTCGCAGGGCATCCCCGTGCGCCTCGACTTCTGATCGGGCCTTCCGGGCGCGACTCGGCCGGCCACTTGCGCGGCCCGCGCCCGGCTGCCGAGGCGCTTGCTGCGCCCCCTAGACCGAGTAGATGGGCGAGAGGAGCATCCTGCCGTCGACCGCGTTCTCCTTGAGGAGCTGGTCCCAGGCCCCGATGTTGCTCTTGATGGTGAGCCTCACGGACTGGCCGTCGAGCACGTCGAGCTCGTCGAAGACGGGGTGCTCGAGGCTCGTGACGTGGTCGAAGAGGGTGGAGTCGCGCTCGACGGACTCGCGCGAGATGCCGAGGGCGGCGAGGGTGTGGCTGATGCGCGGGTTGCGGCTCTCCATGAGGGAGGTGCGCGTCGTGGTGCTGCTGCCGTCCTCCTCGCGGGTGGGCGTGCCCGGGGAGACGATCTGCATGCGGTCGTTGAAGATCGTGATGTGCACGTAGCTCGAGCTGCGGTAGGAGCGGTGCATGAGCGCCCCGATGAGCCCGTCCACCCACGTCTGGCAGGGGTAGTCCCTGATCTGCCTGAGCCTGCCGTCCGTGTCGAGGAAGGTCACGTGACCGGTGAGCTCCGCGACGGTCTCCTCCGCCAGGCTGATGAGGATGGGCAGCGGCCCGTCGAGGATGAGGTCGCGGATGCAGATGGGCTCCTCGCCCGCAGACACCGCGGAGAACTTGCCGACGTGCACGCGCGCGCAGGGGAGGAGGAGGTTCGGGCTTCGGGCGAACATGATGACGGCGCCGTTGGTCAGCGCGTCGTTCCTGAGGTAGCCGGCCTCTGCGAGGAACCCCTCGTTGGAGCCACGGTAGCCGAGGGCCTCGCGGCAGGTCTCGAGCAGCTCGCCGTCAAGGTCGTCCCAGGACGCCCCCGGGCAGGGCTCGTCCTCGAAGGCGAGCCTCGGTGACGGCGCCGCGCCCGTGCGCCCGCCCGCGACCCCCGCGGGCCGCCGTCCGATGGAATCCGCGCTGACTGACATGGCCACCCCAACCGCCGAACCGACGAATATCAAAGGGTTTATCCATGCGGGCGATCGCGCAAACCACGTATTCGGAGAGCGGCGCCCACCGCTCGCCCAGGGCCCCTCGGATGGGCTACTCTGGGGCCGTGCCCGGGCGTGTCCCTGGCCGTGTCCCGGGCGTGCCTCGGGCGTCCCGGGGCCAGATGACAACAGGAGGCAGGTACGTCGGCCGGCCGGGTGGTGCGGCCGGCGGGGAGGGGAGGACCCATGGAGGAGAAGGACGGCGCCGGCAGCTACGCCGGCGAGGCGCTGGGCGAGGTGGCGCTCGCGGAGGCCGCGATCGGCTACGACGAGCGGGGCCTCGTCCCCGTCGTGGTCCAGCAGGCGGGCTCGGGCGAGGTGCTGATGGTCGCCTGGGCGAACGAGGAGGCGATCCGCCTGACCTTCTCGACCCAGACGAGCTGGTTCTGGTCGCGCTCCCGCAAGGAGCTGTGGAACAAGGGCGCCACCAGCGGCAACGTGCAGCGCGTCGAGCGCGTCCTCGTGGACTGCGACGCCGACACCCTCGTCTACGAGGTCGACTCCCCCGGCCCCGCCTGCCACACGGGCCACAGGAGCTGCTTCTTCCGCGAGCTCACGGGGGAGTAGCGCGGGCGTGGGGCCTCGCTACATCTCCACCATGCCGCCGGCCTCGCGGGCGTCGAGGTAGAGCTCGACGCAGCGCCCGGCCAGGATGTCGAGGGAGTCGAAGAGGTAGTCGGGCCGCTCGCGCAGGTCCTGGAAGATGACGGAGAGCTCGGTGCAGCCCACGACCACCGCGTCGCAGCCCGCGTCGCGCAGGCGGCGGACCACGCCGAGGAACTCGTCCGCGTCGTAGGGCCTGTTCGCCTTCACGCAGTCGTAGATGAGCGACATGAGGGTGCGCCGGTCGTCATCCCCAGGGGTCATGGTCTCGAGGCCCGCCTCGCGGAAGTAGCCCTGGAAGACCCCCGACTCGATGGTGCCGTCGGTCGCCATGAGGCCCACGGTGCCGCCGGTGCCGATGGTCCTGGAGATGCGCCGGGCCGTCTCGCTCATGATGTTGAGGACCGGTACCCCGACCGAGCTGGCGATGGCGTCGTAGAAGTAGTGCGCCGTGTTGCAGGGGATGGCGAGGTAGTCCGCGCCGGCGTCCTCGAGCCAGCGCGCGACCTTCACCATCTCGGGCTGCGGGTCGGGCATTCCGTGGTCGAGGATGTAGGCGGTGCGGTCGGGGATCTGCGGATCGTTGAACACGATCATGGGGATGTTGTCCTGGTCGCGCGCGGCCGGCGTCTTCTTGATGATCGCCTCCATGAAGTAGGCGGTGGCGAGCGGGCCCACCCCGCCGACGATGCCGAGAACAGGCTTGTGCATGGCTGCATCTCCGTAGAGTTGGTGTTTGTGTGCGGCTTCGGCCGGCCGTCCGCCGGCGGCGAGGGTACCCTTCCCACGAGAAAAACGCGTGGGTGCGAGGCGGCCCCGGGCGCTCGGCCCGCTCGCGCGAACGGACGACAAGCAAGAGTCTACCCCGCGAGAGGATGTCCATGGCAGAACCGAAGCATCTCAGGAGGCCGTCCGGCGAGGCGGGGGAGGCGGGGGCAGGCGCTCAGGAGGCCCCCAAGGGCGCGGACGCCGCCGCGGCGGCCCCTGCGGCAGGGGGCTCCGGGCCCGACCAGGCCGGGCCCGCCCGGCCCGAGACCGGCGACGCCTCCCAGGACGGCTCCGCCGGCTCGGTCGCCAGGTCCGCCGCGATGATGAGCGTCCTTGTCATCATCTCGCGCATCACGGGCCTCATGCGCACCTGGGGCCAGTCGATCGCCCTGGGCGTCACGGGCCTCGCGAGCGTCTACACCGTCGCCAACAACATGCCCAACATGCTCTACGAGCTCGTGGCTGGCGGCGTGATCATGACGGCGTTCCTGCCGACCTACATCCAGGTGAGGAAGAGGCTCGGGCGGGAGGGCTCGAACCGCTACGCTTCCAACCTCATCGCCATCGTCGGCCTGTTCATGCTCGTCCTGACGGCCGTCTCCCTCGTCTTCGCCGACTTCGTCATCTGGACCAACTCCGCCGGCGCCGCTGAGGGCTTCGACCACGACCTGTCGGTCTACTTCTTCCGCTTCTTCGCGATCGAGGTCGTGCTCTACGCGCTCTCCTCGATCCTCTCGGGCATCCTGAACGCGGAGCGCGACTACTTCTGGAGCAACGCGGCGCCGATCTTCAACAACGTGATCTGCACCCTCTCCTTCGTGCTCTACCTGGTCTTCGCCAAGTCCAACCCCACGGTCGCCATCCTTTCGCTCGCGCTCGGCAACCCCCTGGGCGTCCTCGTGCAGGTGCTGCTCCAGGTGCCCTCCCTCAAGCGCCACGGCATCCGGCTGCGCCTCCTGGTCGACTTCCACGACCCGGCGCTCAGGGACATGCTCTCCATCGGCCTGCCCACCCTCGTGGTCACGGTCGCGTCCTTCCCGACGGTCTCGGTCATGTCGTCGGCTGCCTCGCAGGTCACGGCCGCCGGGCCCTCGATCGCGTACTACTCGCGCATCTGGTACATGCTGCCCTACTCGGTCTTCGCGGTCCCCATCACGGTCGCCCTGTTCACCGAGCTCTCCCAGTACGCCTCCGACGGGGACATGGACTCCTTCAAGCGGGGCCTGCTGTTCGGCGTCAACCGCATCAACTTCTGGCTCGTCCCGTTCATGATGTACCTGATGGTGTTCGCCCCAGAGCTCTCCTACCTCCTCGCCGCCGGGCGCATCGACTCCCAGGCGCTCGCGGAGATGTCCGTCTACCTCGTCTTCCTCGCCACGGCGCTGCCCGCCTACGGCGTCTCGACCCTCCTGCAGAAGGTCTGCTCCTCGCTGCACCGCATGATGGCCTACGCCGTGGCGGCCGTGGTCGGGGCCGCGGTGCAGGTCGCCTTCTGCCTCTGGGCGGTCGGCCCCTTCGGGCTCGCGGGGGTGGCGTTCTCCTCGACCCTGTACTACGCGGCGATCGACGTGGTGGCCCTCTTCAGCCTGCGCAGGACCCTGGGGCACGTCGGCGTCTCCCGGATGGCCGCCTCGGCGCTGCGCTCGCTCGTGGTCGGCCTTGCCGGCGCGGCCGTGGGCGCCCTCGTGCTGGCGGGCGTGACCTCGGCCCTGGGAGAGGTCCACTCGCTCCTCGGCAGCGTCCTGTACTGCGTCGCCGGCGGCGTGCCGGCGGTCGCGGTCACCTACGGCCTTGCGCTCGCCACCAAGATGCCCGAGTCCCGGGAGGTCAAGGCCCTTCTCCGCAGGTCGCGCTCATAGCGGCGGCCGCCTGCGGGCTGGCCGCGCGCCGCGCGCGGCTTTCTGTAGCTACCGTGCAAAGCGGCCCCGCGCCCGTGCGGTGCCGTAGAATCGCTAGGACGCCGCCGCCCCGAGGGGCGCCCGGCCGGCACAGAACCGACGTCGGGCCCCGCGCCCGCTTGGAGGCCCCATGCAGCTTAGAGAGGTCAGCTTCGATCAGTTGGAGTCCGAGGCAAAGGGCCTCGGCTGCGAGTTGCCCATCGAGCAGACGGAGGTGTGGGCCCGCTACCAGGACACCGTCCCCGGCCGCAGCCAGTGGGGCTCCTTCGTGGTCGAGGAGGACGGCGCGGCCGTCGCCTTCGTGAGCTTCCTCGACTTCGAGACCCATGGCTACCACTACCTGCGCTCCGGCCACGGTCCCGTCTGGGTCGCCGAGCCCACCCCCGAGCAGGAGTCCGCCGCGCTCGCCGCGATCGCCGAGTGCGTGCGCGCCCGCGACCCCAAGGTCGTCTTCGTGCGCCTGGCCGTCCGCGCCGAGCTGCCCGAGACCCACGCCGTCCTGTCGACCATCCCCTACGACCAGACGGTCGTTATCGACCTCACCGGCTCCGAGGAGGACGTCCTCTCCCGCTTCAAGACCCGCGGCCGCCGCGACGTCCGCAAGGCGCTGCGCGAGAGCCCGGCGTCCTACGCCGACGAGACCGAGCGGGCGCGCGAGTCCTTCTCCGAGTACTACGACGTGATCGTGGAGACCGGGCGGCGCGACGGCTTCGAGCCCGCGCCGGCCTCGGACTACGAGGACATGCTCCGCATCCTCGGGCCCTCCCACTGCCGCCTGTACGCGGGCAGGGTCGACGGCAAGGTCGTGACCTGGTCGATCGTCACCATCAACGGCACCCGCGCGACGCGCTACTACGGCGCCTCGCGCACCGAGTTCCAGCGCGCGCACGTCACCGACGGGCTGGTCTTCTGGGAGTGCCGCGACCTGGCGGGCGAGAAGGGCTGCACGGCCTACGACATGATGGGCATCGGCTCTGACTTCGCGCCGTCCCTCATGGGCCTGAACGAGTTCAAGTGCAAGTTCTCCAAGGAGGTCACCCCGGTCGCGCCCGACCGCGACCTCCCGATCAAGCAGGCCCTCTACGCGCTGCTCACGCAGGCCCACGGCTTCGTCGCCGCGCGCCGCGAGCGCAAGGCCGCCGAGGCCGAGCGCGCGCTGCGCGAGAGGCCGCGCGAGGACCTCGTTCCCGTGATCGTGGGCGGCGACATCGGCGCGTACTCGCTAGGCGCGGAGATGCACGCGGCCTACCACTGCAAGAGCGTCTGCCTGGCGTCCGCCCCGATCGCGGCGATCCAGCACTCCGACATCTTTGACGTGCGCCCCATCGCCAAGGTCACCTCCGACGAGATCGTCCGCGCCGTCACCCAGATCGCGCAGGAGAACCCGGACAAGAAGGTCTTCCTCACGGGCAACACCGACGGCGTGATCTACGCCATCAACGGGGCTAAGGACCGCCTGCCCGCCAACGTCTTCTACGCCGTCCCCTCCGAGGAGGTCGTGGAGCTCGTCTCAGACAAGGCCCGCTTCCAGGCCCTGTGCGAGGAGGTCGGCATCGACGTCCCGAGGACCGAGTACGTCGACCTTGCGGGTGACGCCCCCGTCGCCCCCTGCGGCCTCGCCTTCCCCGTCGTCGCCAAGCCCGCCGTCTCGGCGCGCTACGACCACCTCTACGCCCAGGGCTTCAAGAAGGTCTACTTCCTCCACGAGCAGTCCGAGCTCGACGCCCTCTGGGCGGATCTGCGCGCCGCCGGCTTCCACGGCGAGTTCCTGGTCCAGGAGCTCATCGAGGGCGACGACACCAACATCGACTGCCTCACCGTCTACGTGGCGAGCGACGGCACGCTGGCGATGTACGGCTCGGCGCAGGTCCTCCTCGAGGACCACGCGCCCACCATGCTCGGCAACCCCGTCGCGATGATCTCGCGCCCCATGCCGGACAGCTGGAAGAAGATCGAGGCCCTGCTCAAGCACCTCGAGGAGAAGGGCTACCCCTACCGGGGCTTCTGCAACTTCGACACCAAGCGCGACCCGAGGACCGGCCGGGTGGTCTTCATGGACATGAACCCGCGGATCGGCCGCGGCTCCTACTACAACGTCGCCGGCGGCATCAACCCCATGCGCTGCTGCGTGGAGGACGTGATCGACCACAAGAAGCCGCGCGCGGTAAAGATCTTCGAGAAGGGCCTCTTCACCGTCGTGCCGGTGGTCCTCGTGGAGAAGTACGTCTCGGGCGACCTCCTCGAGGAGGTGCGCGAGCTGGCGTCCTCGGGCAAGGTCTTCGACCCGCAGCGCTACCTCGGCGACCGCAACCCCGGCCACCGGCTGGCCGTGGAGCTCACCGAGCGCAACCAGATTCGCAAGTTCCAGACCTTCTACCCGGAGCCGACCGAGACCTCCTTCTAGGGGGAGGTCGCGTCGGGCGGGTGCGGCGGAAGCGGGGCGACGCCCCGCGGCGCGCCCGCCCGGCGGGTATACTCTGAGCATGACGATCAAGGACCCCGGCTACGAGCCGGACATACAGGCGGACCTCAAGGCCCCCACGCCCGAGGCGGAGGGCCTGCCCTCGATAGCCGAGCAGGTGGACCAGGTCCCCACCGAGCCCGGCTGCTACCTCTGGAAGGACGCCCAGGACCAGGTCATCTACGTCGGCAAGGCCAAGAACCTGCGCGCTCGCATGCGCCAGTACACGACCCTCGCGGACGACCGCGCCAAGATTCCCCTGATGATGCAGGTGGTGCGCTCGTTCGACTACATCGTGGTCGGCAACGAGCACGAGGCCCTCGTGCTCGAGCGCAACCTGATCGAGCAGTACCACCCCTACTTCAACGTCGACTTCAAGGACGACAAGAGCTACCCCTACATCGCCATCACGGAGTCCGACGTCTTCCCCGCAATCAAGTACACGCGCGAGCGACACCGCAAGGGCACCCGCTACTTCGGTCCCTACACCGACGCCCACGCCGCGCGCGACACGATCGACACGCTGCGCAAGGTCATCCCCATCTGCTCGGCCGGCTGCGCGCAGTGGAAGCGCGTGAGGCGCATGCTGGAGAAGAACCCGGACGACGCGGCCGTCGCCAACCTGCTTCTGGCCGAGAGCGGCAGGCCCTGCTTCGACTACCACGTCGGCCGGGGGCCGGGCGTCTGCGTCGGCGCGATCGACACGGTCGAGTACGCCCGGCACGTGAGCCAGGTCGAGCGCTTCCTCTCGGGCAAGCGCTCCGAGGTCGTCGACGAGCTCACCTCCCAGATGCAGGAGGCCGCCTCGGAGCTCGAGTTCGAGCGCGCGGGGCGCATCAAGCACCGCCTCGACGCCATCGGCGCGCTCGACGCCAAGCAGGAGGTGGTCTTCTCGTCGGCCGTGAGCCTCGACCTCATCGGCTTCTACCGCGAGGAGACCATCTCGGCCGCCTGCGTCTTCGTGGTGCGCGAGGGCCGCACGATCCGCTCGAGCGAGTTCGTCCTCAACAAGGGCAACGACGTAGACGAGGTCGAGCTCCAGGGGGGCTTCCTCAAGCGCTACTACGACGAGACGGCCGACATCCCCTCCGAGGTCGACCTCATGGTGGACCTGCCGGACGCCGAGGTGGTGGGGGAGTGGCTCTCCGAGAAGCGCGGCAGGCGCTGCCGCGTCAGGCGGCCGCAGCGCGGCGAGAAGCTCCACCTGCTCGAGATGGCGGCCGCCAACGCCCACCACGCCCTCAACCGCTACATGGTGCGCACCGGCTACGCGGACGACCGCACCAACCAGGCCCTTCTCCAGCTTGAGAGCGCCCTGGCCCTCGATGCGCCCCCCATGCGCATCGAGTGCTTCGACATCTCGACCCTGCACGGGCGCTTCACGGTCGCCTCGATGGTGGTCTTCACCAACGGGCGCCCGGACAAGTCTCAGTACCGCCGCTTCAAGATCCAGACGCCGCTCGAGGAGGCCAACGACTTCGTCTCGATGGGCGAGGTGCTGGGCAGGCGCTACGGGCCCAAGACCATGGCCGACGAGCGCTTCGGCAAGGCGCCGGACCTCCTCGTCCTCGACGGCGGCAAGCCCCAGCTCTCGGCCGCCCTCGAGCAGCTCGACCGGCTCGGGCTCGACATACCCTGCTGCGGCCTCGCCAAGAGCGACGAGGAGGTCTTCGTGCCCTGGGACGAGACGCCGATCGTCCTTCCCTCGGGCTCGGCCTCCCTCTACCTCATCAAGCAGGTGCGCGACGAGAGCCACCGCTTTGCCATCACCTTCCACCGCGAGCTGCGCGACAAGGCCATGACCGTCTCCGTCCTGGACGACGTGCCGGGGGTGGGGCCCACGCGCAAGCGCGCGCTCCTGCGCCATTTCGGCTCCATGAAGCGGCTGCGCGCCGCGAGCGTCGACCAGATCGCCTCCGTGAGGGGGATCCCCGAGCAGGTCGCCGAGGCGGTCTTCTGCGCCCTGCGCGCCTGGGATGCGGAGCGCGAGGCGCTGGGTGGACGGCTTGCGGGCGCAGAGGGCGGCGACGGAGGCACCAACGAGGATTAAATGTTATATAGATTTTCAGGTAACAGGCTAATTCTTTCAGGAAACAGCGTTCATTCTACCGTCAGGCCCCTATATTTGTCTCATTGGGCGAGACTGGCTTCCCTAAATGTAATGGCCCCCATACTCTGGGAATCAAGCGCAGCAGCGACGTGCGCCAACCGGCCGGGGCCCTCCGCCTTGGCCCCGCCGCTGCGCGAGGGACTCTACGAATGGGGGATCACATGAAGGACATGAACCTGTCGCGTCGTTCTTTCCTCGGCCTGGCCGGTACCACGGCCGCCGCCAGCCTCGCGCTCGCGGGCTGTGGTGGCTCCAGCTCCGAGGGCGGCTCCACCGGCGGCACCGTCGGCGGCGGCACCATCACGGCCGGCACCGCGTACTCCACGCAGAACTACAACCCCTCCAGCACTTCCTCGGCGCTGGCGCTCGGCACCAACTGGCACGTCGTCGAGGGCCTCTACGGCATCGACTACCACGACTACAGCACCTTCCCGGAGCTGGCGACCGGCGACCCCAAGCAGGTCGACGACACCACCTACGAGATCACCCTGCGCGACGGCGCGAAGTTCTCCGACGGCAGCGCCGTCACGCCCGAGGACGTCATCGAGTCCTTCGCCCGCGCCTCCGCCGAGGGCAACATCTACGTCTCCATGCTGACGCCGATCGCCTCCGTGGAGAAGAAGGACGAGAAGACCCTCACCGTCAAGACCACGGTCCCCAACTTCGCGCTCCTGAAGGACCGCCTCGCCATCGTGCGCGTCGTCCCCGCCTCCTCCACCAAGGACGACATGACCAACAAGCCCATCGGCTCCGGCCCCTGGATGTACGACTCCATTACGGACAACACCGTCGAGCTCGTCCCCAACCCCAACTACAACGGCAGCTTCCCCGCCAAGGACAACAAGATCCACTACGACGTCCTGAAGGACGCCACGGCTCGCGTCACCGCCCAGCAGGAGGGCTCCACCCTCGTGATGGAGATGGTCACCGCCGACGCCGTCTCCCAGCTCGAGAGCGCCGGCTGCTCCATCGACACGGTCGACGGCTTCGGCACCCGCTTCATGATGTTCGACGTCGCCAAGGCCCCCTGGGACAACGTCAAGGTCCGCCAGGCCGTCATGTACGCCCTCAACTACGACCAGATGATCCAGAACGCCTTTGCCGGCATGGCAAAGGCGCCGACCTCCTACCTGCCCGAGAGCTTCTCCAACTACCACAGGGCCTCGACGGTCTACACCTACGACGTCGAGAAGGCCAAGTCCCTCATCAAGGAGGCGGGCATCACCCCGGGCGCAATCGAGCTGCGCACGACCGACAACGAGCAGGTCGTCGCCATGGCGACGCAGGTCAAGAACGACCTCGACGCCCTCGGCTTCAGCACCACGATTAAGACGGACACCTCCGCGGCGACCTACGCCGCCATCGACCAGGGCGACAACACCTACGACCTGCTGCTTGCCCCGGGCGACCCGTCCTGCTTCGGCGCCGACCCCGACCTGCTCATGAACTGGTGGTACGGCAACAACGTCTGGATGAAGACCCGCTGCCCCTGGATCGAGTCCGACGAGTGGAAGCAGCTCAGCTCCCTCATGCAGGAGGCCCTCGGCCAGTCCGGCGACGAGCGCCAGCAGACCTGGAACAAGTGCTTCGACCTCCTCTCCGAGAACGTGCCGCTCTACCCGGTGATCCAGGTCCAGACCACCACGGCCTCCTGGCGTGATACCGCCAACGCCAACGGCACCAAGATCGAGAACTTCTCCGGCATCGGCACCACGGGCCTGTACTTCGTCGGCTCCAACACCGTCAGCGCGTAGCGGACCTCCGGCGGGCGCCTTCGGGCGCCCGACCGTGCGGTACGGAGACGTTTCGCCGCCGAGGCGTAATATCCTCGTGCCTGTCTCGCAACTCGAGCCCGAGTAGACTCAGGTTGTCCTGGAAGAATCTACTCGGGCTTTCAGGAGAGCGTATTTGTTATACCAATAGGGGAATAGTCAGGAGAGGAGAGGGGAACGTGAACAACCTGCTGCGTCTCATCGGTCGTCGTCTCGTAGCCCTGCCGATCATGGCACTCGGCGTGACGATCCTGGTGTTCGTGCTCATGTCGTTCTCGCACGTCGATCCGGCGTACAACGCCCTCGGCGAGTCCGCGACGCCCGAGGCCGTCGCCCAGTACCACGAGGAGCACGGCCTGGACGATCCGCTGCTGGTCCGCTACGGCCGCTACATGGGGGGTCTCGTCCACGGCGACCTCGGCACCTACGGTGCCGCCAACTACTCGGTGGGCGAGAGGATCAGCAGGGCCCTGCCGGTCACCATGCAGCTCACCTTCATCGGCCTCATCATCGGCGCGATCGTCTCGTTCCTGCTCGGCGTGCTCGCCGCGCTCTACCGCGACCGCTGGCCGGACCAGGTGATCCGCGTCATCTCGATCGCGGGCATCGCGACGCCCTCCTTCTGGCTCGCCGTCCTGCTCATCCTGCTCTTCTCGAGCTACATGCACGCCCTGCCCGCCTCCGGCGCCCTGCCCGCCTTCACGAGCAACCCCGGCGGCTACTTCGCGCGCATGCTCATGCCCTGCATCGCCCTGGCCTTCCCGCTGACCGGCCAGATGACGCGCATCGTCCGCACCGCGATGGTCGAGGAGCTCGACAAGGACTACGTCCGCACCGCGAAGGGCGGCGGCCTGCCGCAGTCGGTGATCGTGGGGCGCAACGTCCTGCGCAACGCGCTCATCACCCCCGTCACCACCCTCGGCATGAAGATCGGCTACCTCATGGGCGGCGCGGTCGTCATCGAGGTCATCTTCAACCTCCCGGGCATGGGCACCGCCATCCTCGAGGGCATCCAGGGCAACGAGACCAACCTCGTCCAGGGGGTCGTCATCGTCGTCGCGCTCTCGTTCATCGTCATCAACATCGTGGTCGACATGCTCTACATCCTTATCAACCCGCGCATTAGGACGGTGTAGACATGATTACTAAGAGAAGGGAACAGGCGGAGCAGCTCGAGGAGGCCGCCGCCAGGGGCGCCAAGCTCGGCGGGCTCAAGAAGATGAGCACCGGCTCCAAGATCGCCCTCGTGCTCCTCGTCGCCGTGGTGCTGCTCTCCGTCCTCGCGGCCGTCATCGCCCCGCACAACCCCACCGACATCTTCACCGCGCGCCAGGCCCCTGGCAGCGGCTTCCTCTTCGGCACCGACGACAAGGGCCGCGACATCCTGTCGCGCATGCTCTACGGCGGCCGCTACTCACTGGTGATCGGCTTCGGATCCGTCCTGTTCGCGCTCGTGTTCGGCTCCATCATCGGCGCGATCGCCGCGGTCTCGGGCAAGGTCGTCTCCGAGGTGATCATGCGCATCCTGGACATCATCATGTCCTTCCCCGGCATCGCCCTGGCCGCCGTCTTCGTGACGATCCTCGGCAACTCGGTGCCCGCCATCATCTTCTCCATCGGCTTCATGTACACGCCGCAGATCGCCCGCATCGTGCGCGCCAACATCGTGTCGGAGTACGGCGAGGACTACGTGCGTGCCGTCATCGTCTCCGGCGCCCGCGCGCCCTGGATCCTGTGGCGCCACGTCCTGCGCAACTGCATCGCCCCGATCATGGTGTTCACCGTGACGCTCGTCGCCGACGCGATCATCTTCGAGGCGTCCCTGACCTTCATCGGCGCCGGCATCACCGAGCCGACCCCGACCTGGGGCAACATCCTCGCCGACGCCCGCGCCGGCGTCCTCGCCGGCCGCTGGTGGCAGGCCCTGTTCCCCGGTCTGGCCATCATGGTCACCTGCCTCGCGCTCAACATCCTCGCCGAGGGCCTGACCGACGCCATGGCCGCCGCGCCCGGCGCGCCCGTCGAGGTCGAGAACGCCGAGTCGCGCCGCAAGGACGACATCCTCGCCTCCGACCCGGTGCGCGCCTACGCCGAGCAGGCCGCCTCCCTCAACCGCCGCCTGTCCGACCTGCGCGCCGTCGAGCTCAGGCGCACCGACCGCCACGTGCCGGACTTCTCCGTGAAGCCGCTGCTCGAGGTCAAGGACCTGAGCATCAGCTTCGAGAGCCACGGCGACACCAAGGTCGTGGACAACGTCAGCTTCGACGTGCGCCCCGGCCAGTGCATGGCCCTCGTCGGCGAGTCGGGCTGCGGCAAGTCCATCACCACCAAGGCGATCATGAACCTGACCGACCCCAAGGAGACCCTCACGGGCCAGATCCTCTACAAGGGACAGGACCTGCTGAAGCTCTCCTCCGAGGAGCACCGCAAGCTCCTCGGCACCGAGCTCGCCATGGTCTACCAGGACGCGCTCTCCTCGCTCAACCCCTCCATGCTCATCTCCACCCAGATGAAGCAGCTCACGAGCCGCGGCGGCACCCGCAGCGCCGAGGAGCTCCTCGAGCTCGTCGGCCTCGACCCCAAGCGCACGCTCGAGAGCTACCCGCACGAGCTCTCCGGCGGCCAGCGCCAGCGCGTCCTCATCGCTATGGCGCTCACCCGCGACCCGTCGCTGGTCATCTGCGACGAGCCCACGACCGCCCTCGACGTCACCGTCCAGAAGCAGGTCATCAAGCTTCTGAACGACCTGCAGGCCAAGCTCGGCTTCGCGATGATCTTCGTCTCGCACGACCTGGCGCTCGTCGCCGAGGTCGCCTCCGAGATCACGGTCATGTACGCCGGCCAGATCGTGGAGCAGGCGCCCACCAAGGAGCTGCTCACCAACCCGATCCACGAGTACACCCGCGGCCTGCTCGGCTCGGTCCTCTCCATCGAGGAGGGCGCCAAGGACGGCTCCCGCCTGCACCAGGTGCCCGGCTCCGTCCCCTCCCCGGAGGACTTCCCGGCCGGCGACCGCTTCGCGCCGCGCTCGAGCCATCCGACGCTCGGCCTCGACGTCCACCCCGTCCTGAAGGACCTGCCCGGCGATGCCCACCACAGGTTCTCGGAGCTGCCGGATGCCTACCTCAGGGAGAACGGTCTCGTCCCGTACCTCGACAACCTCGCGAAGGAGGCCTAGGCCATGGCAGAAGAGAACAGCGCCTCCACGGAGCCGATCATCTTCCTGGACGACATCTCCGTCACCTTCAGGACCCGCACGGGCTCGCTGATCCACCCGAACCTCGTCCACGCGGTGCAGGGCGTCACCGTCAAGCTCATGCCGGGGGAGACCATCGGCATCGTCGGCGAGTCCGGCTGCGGCAAGTCGACCACCGCGAACGTCATGTGCGGCCTGCAGTCGCCCACCAGCGGCAAGGTCTACTTCATGGGGACCGACGTCACCAAGAGGACGGCCGACCTGCGCAAGAAGATCGGCCGCGTGGTCTCGGTCGTATTCCAGGACCCGGCGACCGCGCTCAACCCGCGCATGGTCGTCCGCGAGCAGCTGCTCGACCCGCTGCTGGTCCACAAGGTCGGGAGCAGCGCCGAGCAGGAGCGGCGCATCAACGAGCTGGTCGAGCTCGTCGGCCTGCCGCACTCCGCCCTGAGGGCGCTGCCGGGGCAGCTCTCCGGCGGTCAGCGCCAGCGCGTCGCCATCGCCCGCGCCATGTCGCTCAACCCCAAGGCCATCATCGCCGACGAGCCCACCTCGGCCCTCGACGTCTCGGTCCGCGCCCAGATCCTCAACCTCTTGACGGACCTCAAGCACGACCTCGGCCTCTCCATGATCTTCATCAGTCACGACATCCAGACGGTCCGCTACATCTCCGATCGCATCATCGTGATGAACCACGGCCAGATCATGGAGCAGGGCCCTGCGAAGCAGGTGTTCGAGCACCCGCAGGACGCCTACACTAAGACCCTGCTGGGGGCCGCCCCGTCGCTCTTGCACCCCAAGCTGGGGCAGTAGGCTTGAGAGCCGGCCGCCGGGCGCACCTGGCGGCCGCGCGGCCTCCCCGGACGCCCGTCCCGGTCGCGCCCGGGGGCTATCAGAAGCCCAGCTAAGAACCCACGAGAAGGAGAGAAGCAAAACAATGTCCGACTTCAAGATCTCCGGCGTCGTCCCGCCCGTCGTCGTGCCCGACACGCCCGAAGGCGCCCTCGACGTCCCCTCGTTCGAGCGCAGCATCAACCGCATGATCGACGCGGGCGTCGACGGCCTGTTCTTCCTCGGCTCCTCGGGCGAGGTCGCCTTCGTGACCGACGAGCGCCGCGAGCAGATCATCCGCGAGGCGGTCCGCATCGTCGACCACCGCGTCCCGGTCCTCGTGGGCGTCATCGACACCGAGACCGAGCGCGTCCTCGAGCACGGCCGCCAGGCCCTCGCCCTGGGCGCCGACGCCCTCGTCGCCACCGCCCCCTTCTACGCGCTGGGCGGCATGGCCGAGGTCGAGAACCACTTCCGCATCCTCCACGAGGAGCTCGACGCCCCGATCTTCGCCTACGACATCCCTGTCTGCGTCCACGTGAAGCTCCCCTGGAAGCTCCTGGTCAGGCTGGGCGAGGAGGGCGTGCTCGCCGGCGTCAAGGACTCCTCCGGCGATGACATCAGCTTCCGCTACCTCTGCGAGGCCAACGCCAAGGCGGGCCACCCCCTGAGCGTCCTTTCCGGCCACGAGATGGTCGTGGACTGCGCCTACCTCTCCGGCGCCGACGGGTCGGTGCCCGGCCTCGCCAACGTCGAGCCCTACGGCTACGTCCGGATGTGGAAGGATGCCCAGGCCAAGGACTGGGAGGCGGCCCGAAAGGAGCAGGAGCGCATCAACGAGATCAGCCACATCTTCGACGTGACGAGTGGCGTGGTCGGCTACGGCGCCGGCGTCGGCTCCTTCAAGACCGCCCTGTGGCTCATGGGCGTCTTCGACTCCAACATGATGATCCGTCCCGTCAAGCCCCTCGAGGGCGCCAACGTCGAGGCAATCCGCAAGGTCCTCGTCGAGAACGGGCTGCTCGAGGCCTAGGCACGGGGTGGCCCAGGTCACAGGGCGAGGCGGAAGCCAGTGGACGAGGGACCCGGGCGCCAGGCGGCGCCCGGGTCCCGGACGAGCAGGAGGAGGCACAAGACATGGCAGACACCAAGCGCGTGGTGGCGCTCGACATCGGCGGCACCAAGATCGCATCGGCCCTGGTGACGCTCGCCCTCGGCGAGAGGCCGCGGGTCGATGCCGTCGGCAAGGTCCCCACGGAGGCCAAGCGCGGCGGCGCGGTCGTGCTCGAGCGCGCCATCGAGTCCGTGCGCCGCGTGATCGAGGAGACGGGTGCCGCCATCGACGGGATCGGCGTCTCCTCCGCGGGCGTCATCGACCCCAGGACTGGTGACGTCACCTACGCGAACGAGATTATGCCCGGCTGGGGCGGGACGCACCTGGGCGCAGAGCTCGAGGCCGCCTTCGGCGTGCAGGCTCGCGTCATGAACGACGTGCACGCCCACGCGCTCGGCGAGGCGCGCTGGGGGGCGGGCCTCGGCAAGTCCAGCTGCCTGGTCGTCGCCGTGGGCACCGGCATCGGCGGCGCCTTCGTGAACGCCGGCTCCATCCTGCTGGGCGCCCACAACGAGGCGGGCCACATCGGCCACGTCTGCTGCACGGATGCCGTCGGCGTCCCGTGCTCGTGCGGCGCGACCGGCCACCTCGAGCCCATCGCCGCAGGCCCCGGCATCATCGACAGGTACCTCGAGCTCGGCGGCAGCGAGCTCACGCCCTCGGGCGACCCCGTCGACGGCGCCTACATCGACAGGCTCGCCGCCGCGGGCGATGAGGCGGCGATTGCGGCGGAGGCCCGCTCAGGCCACGCCATCGGCGAGGTCCTTGGCAGCATGTGCAACATGTTCGACCCGGACTGCGTCATCCTGTCCGGCTCGGTCGCCCAGTGCGGCCCCGCCTGGCACGACGCCATGGCCCGCGGCTGGAACGAGTCGGTGATGCCGCCCGTCGCCAAGACCCCGGTTGTCTCCGGCTCGCTCGGCGGGGACGCGCCGCTGGTCGGCGCGGCCGAGAACGTCGTCAGCTCCGGGTACGCGGAGTTCGCGTAAGGCACGTTGGGCGGGCGCCCGGAGGGCCCGCCCTCATCAGAGGCAGGGGAGAGGACATGGAGATTTCACCGCTCGTAGAGTCCCTCAGGGGCAAGCTCATCGTCAGCGTCCAGGCCTACCCGGGCGAGCCCCTGCGCCACCCGGAGACCATGGCGCAGATGGCCCAGGCGTGCGAGGAGGGCGGTGCCGCCGCGATCCGCTGCCAGGGCCTGTCCGACATCGCCGCCATCAAGGGCCGCGTCGAGATTCCGGTCATCGGCCTGTGGAAGGAGGGGCACGAGGGCGTCTACATCACCCCGACCCTCCGCCACGCCGTGGCCTGCGTCAACGCCGGCGCCGACGTCGTGGCGCTCGACGCCACCGACCGTCCGCGCCCTGACGGCCGCACCTTCGAGGAGACCGTGCGCGACCTGCGCGCCCAGTGTGAGACGCTCGTGATGGCCGACTGCATGACCATCGAGGACATCCGCCGCGGCGTCGCCTGCGGCTGCGACCTCGTCTCCACGACGCTCAGCCACAACAAGCCGGCCATCCAGACCACCATGGACGAGGGGCCAGACCTCGCCCTTCTCCGCCAGGCGACCGAGGAGTTCCCGGGGCTGCCCATCGTGTGCGAGGGCCACGTCCACACTCCGGCGGACGGAGCCGCCGCCATCGAGGCCGGCGCCTGGTCGGTCGTCGTGGGCACGGGCATCACGCACCCCACGAGCCTGACCAAGTGGTTCAAGGCCGCCATCGAGGGATAGCCGCCCCCGCCCGAAGGGGAGGGCAGAGGCCCCCGGGCACGACGCCCGGGGGCCTCGTGCGTTCAGGCGGGCGTGCGGTGGCGTGTCCTTCTCGCCTGTAGTCCGCATGGGGGTGGGCGAGCGGCGCTGCGCGCGCCTGCGCGTTCGCGTATCCTTGGCGGCGTGGGTTTGTCCCGTCGCACTTCCAGGGGTGATGTGCATGAGCGACGCAAGCGTGGAGATGCGGGCCGCCGAGGCGCAGAGTCGCGTCCCGGACATCGTGGTCATCACGGGCATGTCGGGCAGCGGCAGGACCCAGGCGATGCACGCCCTCGAGGACATGGGCTACTTCTGCATCGACAACCTCCCGCCCCGCCTGATCCTGCAGCTCGCAGAGATCGTGGGCATCAACAACGGCGTCGGCCGCCACCTCGCGGTCACCTGCGACGTCCGCTCCCAGGGACTCTTCGACGAGCTCAACGACGCCCTCGAGGAGCTGCCCTCCCACGAGCTCTCCTACAAGGTCGTCTTCCTCGACTGCTCCACCGAGGAGCTGATGAGGCGCTACAACGAGAACCGCCGCCGCCACCCCATCGCCGTGTCGGGCGAGAGCATCGAGCACGCCATCGGCCGTGAGCGCAGGCAGCTCGAGAGCGTCAAGGCCCACTCCGACCTCGTGATAGACACGAGCCACCTGCACGCCAACGAGCTGCGGCGCCGCGTGCGGCAGGCCTTCTCCTCCCTGGGGGAGCAGCAGCTCCTCGACGTGAGCGTCTTCTCGTTCGGCTTCAAGTACGGCATGCCGCAGGAGGCCGACCTCCTCGTGGACGTGCGCTTCCTCGCGAACCCGTTCTACGACCCCGAGATGCGTCGCCTGACCGGCCTCGACGCGAAGGTGCGCGACTTCGTCCTTGCGCAGGAGATCACGAGGCGCTTCTCGGAGCGGTGGTTCGGCATGCTCGACGTCGTGCTGCCCGGCTACATCACGGAGGGCAAGGCGCGCGTCAACGTGGCCATCGGCTGCACCGGGGGGCAGCACCGCAGCGTCGCCATCGCCGCGGCGACCGCCGCCCACCTCGAGCAGGCGGGATACCACGTCGCGCTCTCGCACCGCGACCTTTCGCGCGCGGACGTGAGCCCGGCCTCCGTGGCAGCGCGCCGCCCCGAGGGCGGGGCGCGGTAGCGCCATGTCGTTCACGGCGGAGGTGAAAGACGAGCTCTCCCGCGTGGAGGGCGACTGCGAGGGCTGCGGGCTGGCCGAGCTCTCCGCCCTCATGCGCATCTGCGGCACCCTCACGCTCACGGGAAGCGGGCGCCACTCGATCCGCGTCTCGACGGAGACGGGCGCGGTGGCGCGCAGCACGATCAAGCTCACCCACGAGCTCCTCGACCTGGAGACCCTGCTCACGGTGAGGCGCTCCGTGCTGCACAAGGCGCGCAACTACCTGATAGAGATCCCCGAGCAGGACCGGCTGGCCTCCCAGCTCGAGCGGCTCCAGATCCTGGACCCCGGCCTCAAGATCCACCCCGGCGTCCCCGAGCGCCTCCTCGGGCCCGCGTGCTGCCGCGCCGCCTTCGTCCGGGGCGCCTTCATGGCCGGCGGCTTCGTCGCCGACCCCCGTGGCGACTTCCACCTCGAGATCGCGGTGGTGGGGGAGGAGTTCGCGCGCGGCCTGGCCGACGTCCTCTCCTCCCTGGGCATCCAAGCCCGCCTCAACCACCGGCGCGGCGCCTTCGCCATCTACCTCAAGAGCTTCGACGACGTGGAGAGCATGCTCCAGGTGATGGGCGCCGGTCGCTCGGCGCACACCGTGGCGCGCGTGCGCGAGCTCAAGTCGGTCAAGAACGACGTCCAGCGCAGGGTGAACGCGGAGATTGCCAACCAGGCCAGGCAGACCGCCTCCGCCCTCGACCAGCGCCTCCTCGTGGACCGGGTGCGCTCGACCGTGGGGCTGAGGTCGCTCCCGCCCGCGCTCAGGGAGTTCTGCGAGCTCAGGGAGCGCCACCCCGGCGCCTCGCTCGCCGAGCTCGGCAGCCTCGCCACCCCCGAGGCGTCGAAGTCCGCCATGTACCACCGGCTGCTCAGGCTCCAGGCCATGGTGGACGCCGCCGAGGCCGCCGAGGGGGAGCGCGCGGCCGGCGAGGGGGCCGGCGAGGCCGGCGAGGCCGCCGAGGGGGCCCGAAAGGGCGATTGAGGTTTGGGCGAAAGGTCCTTCTCGCTAGGCAAGCGGTAGTAAAACCGGTCGCCGATTTGTGGAGAATCGCCGGCGCACGCGCATAAGTTGACCAGGATTCGCGGACATCTGAAAGCGCCTGCGGCGGAGAAACCCCAGCTCACAGCCACGCGCGGGCCCGCAGGACTCCCGGCCGGGGCGGGCGCGGAATCTCGTGTTTAATCAAAGGCATCTTTGTGGCTATACTGTGAGAGGAAGGCATTGACCCGTCTGGGGATCGGCCTCAGAGGGCCTTGCGAAAGGAGAAGGCATGGCAGTTAAGGTTGCAATTAACGGCTTTGGCCGCATCGGCCGTCTGGCTTTCCGTCAGATGTTCGCGCACGAGGGCACCGAGATCGTCGCCATCAACGACCTCACCTCCCCGGAGATGCTCGCTTACCTCCTGAAGTACGACTCCACGCAGGGTAACTACTCCCGTGACCACGAGGTCACCTTCGGCGAGGACTCCATCACCGTCGACGGCAAGCAGATCACCATCTACAAGGAGCCGGATGCCAACAACCTGCCCTGGGGCAAGCTCGGCGTCGACGTCGTGCTCGAGTGCACCGGCTTCTACACCTCCAAGGCCAAGGCCCAGGCGCACATCAACGCCGGCGCCAAGAAGGTCGTCATCTCCGCTCCCGCGGGCAACGACCTGCCGACGATCGTCTACAACGTCAACCACGAGACCCTGACGGCCGAGGACAACATCATTTCCGCCGCCTCCTGCACCACCAACTGCCTTGCTCCCATGGCCAAGGGCCTCAACGACTTCGCCCCGATCGTCTCCGGCATCATGACGACCATCCACGCCTACACCGGCGACCAGATGATCCTCGACGGCCCGCAGCGCAAGGGCAACTTCCGTCGCTCCCGCGCCGGCGCTGAGAACATCGTCCCCAACTCCACGGGTGCCGCCAAGGCCATCGGCCTGGTCCTCCCCGAGCTCAACGGCAAGCTGATCGGTGCCGCCCAGCGCGTCCCGACGCCCACCGGCTCCCTCACCAACCTCTACGCCGTCGTCGCCAAGACCGTCACGGCCGACGAGGTCAACGCTGCCATGAAGGCCTATGCCGAGACCATCCCCGAGACCTTCGGCTACAACGAGGACCAGATCGTCTCCCGTGACATCGTCGGCGAGACCCACGGCTCCATCTTCGACGCCACCCAGACCATGGCCCAGGACCTCGGCAACGGCCAGACCCTCGTCCAGGTCACCTCTTGGTACGACAACGAGAACTCCTACACCTCCCAGATGGTCCGCACCATCAAGTACTTCGAGAAGTTCGTTGCCTAGCCAGTCCTAGACATGAGGCCCGAGGGGCGCGGTTGCAGCTTCAAAGCCGCGGCCGCGCCCTTCTTTCGTATGCAACGGTTAGGAGAGAGAGCATGGCTTTCACTAAGAAGACCGTCCGAGACGTGGATGTCGAGGGCAAGCGCATCCTCATGCGCGTCGACTTCAACGTGCCCCTGAAGGACGGCGTCGTGACGGACGATACCCGCGTGCGCGCCGCCATCCCGACCATCAAGTACCTCAAGGAGCACGGTGCCGGCATCGTGCTCATGAGCCACCTCGGCCGTCCCAAGGGCGACGGCCCCGAGCCCGAGCTCTCGCTCAGGCCCGCCGCGGAGAAGCTCGCCGAGCTCACGGGCTACGACGTCAAGTTCGTCGACGACACCTACGGCGAGAAGGCCGCCGAGGCCGTCGCCGCCGTCAAGCCGGGCGACATCCTGGTCCTCGAGAATGTCCGCTTCGACAAGCGCGAGAAGAAGAACGACCCCGAGATCGCGAAGAGGCTCGCCTCCTACGGCGACATCTTCGTCCTCGACGCCTTCGGCACCGCCCACCGCGCTCAGGGCTCGGTCGTCGGCCCGGCCGCCTACATCCCGGCCGTCGCCGGCTTCCTGCTCGAGAAGGAGGTCGACACCCTGACCTCCATCTTCGCCGAGCCGGAGCGCCCCTTCGTCGCCATCGTCGGCGGCTCCAAGGTCTCCAGCAAGATTGGCGTCCTCGACCACCTCATCGACTCCGCCGACACCCTGATCATCGGCGGCGGCATGGCCTACACCTTCTTCCTGGCGCAGGGCCACACGGTCGGCACCTCCCTCAAGGAGGAGGACTGGGTCGAGCGCGCCGGCGAGATGCTCAAGAAGGCCGAGGCCAAGGGCGTCAAGGTCCTTCTCCCCGTGGACAACGTCGTGGCCGACCACTTCGGCGAGGACGCCAAGGGCGAGGTCGTCAGCTCTGACGACATCCCCGACGACCGCATGGGCATGGACATCGGCCCCAAGACCGAGCAGCTCTTCGGCGACGCGATCAAGGGCGCCAAGACCGTCTTCTGGAACGGCCCCATGGGCGTCTTCGAGATGGACCAGTTCGCGCATGGCACCGAGGCCGTCGCGCGCGCGGTCGCCGAGGTCAAGGCCAACGGCGGCACCTCGATCATCGGCGGCGGCGACTCCGTCGCGGCCATCAACAAGTTCGACCTTGCCGACAAGATGAGCTGGATCTCCACGGGCGGCGGCGCCTCGATGGAGCTCGTCGAGGGCAAGGCCCTTCCCGGAGTGGAGGCGCTTCTCGATGCGTAACCATGTGATGGCTGGCAACTGGAAGATGAACAAGACGTTCAGCGAGGCCGTCGAGCTCGCGAGCGGCCTGGCCGCCGAGCTCAAGGGCGGCGTGGGCGACGTGGACGTCATCGTGGCCCCGCCCGCGGTCGACCTCAAGGGCGTCGCCGAGGTCATCGAGCAGGAGCAGGCCCCCTTCGCGCTGTCCGCGCAGAACGTCTACTTCGAGGAGTCCGGCGCCTACACGGGCGAGACCTCCCCGTCCATGCTCGAGTCCGTCGGTGCGACCTACTGCATCATCGGCCACTCCGAGCGCCGCGGCTACTTCGGCGAGACGGACGAGGACGTAAACAAGAAGGCCAAGAAGCTGATGGAGCACGGCATCGTCCCCATCAGCTGCTGCGGCGAGTCCCTCGAGGTCCGCGAGGCCGGCAAGCACGTCGAGTTCGTGTGCGACCAGGTCAGGCGAGACACCGAGGGCCTCGACCTGTCCGACCCCTCCAAGTACATCATCGCCTACGAGCCCATCTGGGCCATCGGCACCGGCAAGACCGCCACGGCCGACGACGCCGAGGAGGTCTGCGGCGCAATCCGCCGGACCCTCGCCGAGGTCTTCGGCCAGGAGACGGCCGACGGCGTCCGCATCCTCTACGGCGGCTCCGCCAAGCCGGGCAACGTGGGCGGCTTCCTGGAGAAGGACGACGTCGACGGCGCGCTCGTCGGCGGTGCCTCCCTCAAGGCCGACTCCTTCGCGGAGATGGTGCGCGCCGCCATGTAGCGGCTCGGCAGCGGTGGGCCCGCGGGCTCGACCGAAGGCGCGACGAGTCGGGGTCCGGGCGATGGCGCCCGGGCCCCCGCTTCCTTCTCGCCCAGACCCCCGGCTGTTGGAGGACGCCGCGGCGGTGCACCCGATGGCGCGCGGCCGGCGCGGCGCTCGCGAGGAAGCCACGGGCGCGGCCGGCGTCCGTGCGGCGGTGGGGTAGCGCATGCTCTGGACGGTTTGTGCACCCCTTGGCCCGTGCACCGGCATGTGCTAATGTCGATACGTTGGATTGTCTATGCAAGTGCGCGTCACGCACAGAGGGAGTCTTCGTGAGCGTCCTCAACATCATCCTGCTCGTCCTCATGGCCATCTCGGCCTTCCTGACGATCGTGCTCGTCCTCATGC
>Ga0256406_1002385_pt1 | contig 26669 bp, 22 predicted proteins | sample RumenRJG_03DNA_FD_185986 | JGI IMG/M metagenome (GOLD analysis project Ga0256406, IMG submission 185986) | Bovine rumen microbial communities from Lethbridge, Alberta, Canada - RJG_03 | ecosystem: Host-associated > Mammals > Digestive system > Stomach > Rumen | place: Canada: Alberta | collected...
GGGAATGCCGGGCGGATACTTGAGTGGCATGCCACTCAAGTATTGATGGATCCATTCCAGCTTCTGCTTCTTTGTGTACTTCATTAAAAATACCTCCCTAGTGTCTAACTAGAGAGGTACATATCAGACCCGGGCCTTTCTCTCGTCTAGCGGAGGAAGGGAAGAAGGGAGAAGAGATAATTTACCGTCTCCTTGACGGCGTACTGGCTTTCCTTCGCCCTCAGGAGGTCGAGATAGCCGGAGAAGTAGAGGACGAGGATGAAAAGGGCGGCGAAGAGGACGGGGCCGAAGACCCAGAGCATAAGCTGGCCGAGGTAGGAGATGACCGGTGTCCGAAAGTCGATCCGCTTGTCCTCCTTCTCGAAGGCTTCGACATCCCGGTAGCCGTAGTCGATGTCCTGGATCTTTCCGTTCGGGAAGAAGCGGACGATCAGGACGCGGGGATGATCCGGCTGAAAGCAGGCCTTGATGGCCCGCTTCGTCAGGATGTCCCGCTTCGTGGAGTAGAACCGGTTCGGATCTTTCAGGCTCTGGAATTCGAAGGAGGTCGTCAGCTTGTCCGGCACGGCGCTGGTGCAGACGACGAAATCCTCTTCCGGACGTTTCTTTTCGGAATGCATCTCCCCCATTATACCGGCCTATTCTTCCCGAGGAAAGCGCCTTTTCTCGTAAAGGAGGACGCTTCCGCCCGTCGAAAGCGGCTCGATCCGTTCCGGAAGGAGAAGGAATCCGGCTTTCCTTAGGAGGCTCCGGCTCGGAAGGTTTCCTTCCTCGACCCGGGCGATCAGGACCGGATAGCGAAGGAGGGCCTGGGGGAGAAAGGAGAGAAGCATCGCTCCTCCGATTCCCTTTCCCCTCTGGTCCTTGGCGACCTCGTAGCCAATCTCCGCTTCCTTCTCGCTCCGCCGGGTCAGGAAGAGGAGGCCGACGAGCCTTCCTCTCTGGAAGACGCCCGTCACGGAACCAGGGTCCGCGCTCACCTTCTCAAGGAGATGCCGAAACTCCTCCTCGGGGCCAAGCGCCGCCAGGGAAGGCGTCTTCTTCCGGTACTCGAGGAAAGCCTTCTCGTCCTCCTTCCGGAGAGGACGGAGGAGAAGCGGTTTAAGGTTCCGGTTCTCGTTCATCTTTCTTTGCTCTTCAGGATATAATACCGCCGTATGAACCGAAAGAAACATTCCTTAGCCCTGCTTCTTCCTTTCCTTCTTCTCTCCTGCCAGAAGAAGCCGGCCTCTCTTCCTACCGTCCTAAGCCCGACCACCGAGGCTCCCTCTTCCTTTGCCCGGAGTGAGGACTGCGAGGTCACGACCTTCTCCGTCGAGCCGATCGGGATGGCGGAAGGCTCGATCCGGGTCGTGAGGGATCCCGACGACAGCGGGACGATCCTCTTGCTGAACCCGTTTAACACAGCCATCACCGGAAGCCTCTATTCCGTCAAGGGCGTCTATTCCTCCGAGGTGAAGAAGGAGATGCAGTCGTTCTTCTCCGACCGGCTGATGACCCTCCATGCCCTGACCGACCGCCACCACTCCTACGTGAGGGCCGAGAAGAAGGAGGACGGGAGCGTCGTCACGACGCCGATCGTCAACCTCCGGGACCTCAACGAGAGCTACGGGACGGAGAAGCCCGTCGTCCTCGAGGAGCCGCTTTACTCCTACCTGAAGAAGGCCTACTCCTTCTCCCTCGAGACCGACGGCCTCTACGACATCTTCGTCGGGGAACTGAGTTCCTATTACGAGCAGTGGATTCCGAGGAATGCGTCCTATCTGACCAAGAACGCCCTCGACCAGGCTTACTCCCTCAGCGCCAACGTCCTAATCGGCCAGGACGTCGACTCGGCCACGATTGAAAAGATCGTAAAGGAAACTCCGAAGACGAGAAAGGAGATGGAAGGACTATTGACCTTTGACGACGAAAGCCGTTCCGTCACCTTCCACGCCTATTCCGGAGCCGAGGCGGAGGGGGGAAAGGTCTCCATCACCCTCGGCGGATGCGCCAAGGGGATGGCCGTCGAGACCGTCGCCGACGAGTTTGCGGAACGCTACCCGGGTGCCTCACTCTTAATCAACGGAGGAAGCAGCTCCATCAAGTGCACCGCCTTCCGGCCGGACGGAACCCCGTGGAACATCCGGATCGTCTCGCCGGCCTACCGGGAGAAGATCGCCCCCTCCGAAGAGAAAGAGCCCCTCAATCCGTATGAAGTGGCGCTCTCCGTCTACGGCCCGTTCAACCTCTCGACGAGCGGCTACTACGAGCAGTACTTCTATGCCCTTCAGGACGACGGGACCTTCGTCCGGAGGGACCACATCCTGCTTCCCTCGACCGGGGTGAGCGCCAGCCTCTTCGACGCCGTCAGCGTGTTTCTGGACGACGCCGGGACGGCCGACCTCTATTCGACGGCCCTGATGAACGCCCGAAGCCTAGAAGAGGCAAAGAGCCTCTTCCAGGGCTTTTCCTCAAGCCGGCCGGACGAGCTCTGCGGCGTCCTTCTCGCCGCCAAGGGGGAGAAAGGCGCCTCCTCCTTCACGCCGTATGTCTACAAAAGAAGCGACCTGAGCCCGCTTTCCTCGCTTTCCTTACCGATCACCAACGTCCTGAGCAACGACGGGCGTTCCGTTAAGGAGTACGAGGGCGACTATCAGGACGTTGCGGCCGGCCTGCTCCGCCGGGGAAGGACAAAAGCCGACTTCTCCTTCGAGGAGGATTACTTCTATAGTTCGGCCCTCGAAGGCCGTCTTTCCTTGCTGGACGGGAAGGATCTGGACAACCCCGAGAACGTCCTCGCCGTCCTCAAGCCTCTTTCCTAGGGCCGTATCGAAGGGCTCCTTTCTGTCGAAAAGGGCATTTCCGCCCTTTTTTCTTGTAAAATACCGCCTCTTTATTTCTTTTTCGGTCTCCCCGTTCTACAATAAGAAACGGGTTTCCAAACCCTAAGAGGTAACGATTATGAACAAATCGAGACTAGCCGTTTCGCTTCTTCTGCTGAGTGGGCTTGCCCTTTCGGCCTGCGGGAAGGATTCTTCGTCCTCCAGCACGCCGATCTCCTCGGAGCCGGCCCCGTCCGAGACGTCCAGCTCCGGAAAGGAAGAAGAGACGCTCGTCGACCCGATCAGCACCGTGCTGGACGGGCTCGACATGAGCAAGGACGCCTTCAACTTCGGCGCCTTCTACTCCGTCGGCGCCCACAAGGTGACGGAAGGGGAGAACGCCGGAAAGTGGGTCGACAGCAAAGGAAAAGTCGTCGAGAGCTTCAAGAGCAACCTGAAGCACGGCGGCTACGTCACCCATGAGCTCGACAGCAAGGGCGTCAGCCACCTCGTGGCTTACGGCTGGTCCGACTATACCATCGATGTCTGGAACTCCGAGTACGGCTTTGCCGTGAAGCTCGTCTTCGGAACGGACGGCAAGGTCTCGTCCGTCGAGTTCGGCCTTCCGAATGCCAATGCCCACAACTTCACCCCGAGCTATGCCGCCGACGCAGGCAAGGACGCTTTCGCCGCTTACGTCAAGAACTTCGAGAAGGCCTACCGGACGGCCCTTGTCGGCAAGAAGGCCATGGACCTCTTCGAGACCTTCAAGGCGGCGGACGTCGGCCAGGCTACGGAGAACACCAAGACCTTCGAGGCTGAGCAGAGCTTCACGATCTCCGGTTCCAAGACCTTCGTCGACACCGGTGCGACGCAGACAATCGCCCGGACCGAGAACGCCATCAAGCTGGCGGCCTTAGCCTTCCTCTTAGAGACGAACCCGAACAGCCAGGTCATGCCGTTCCTCGCCTCCCGTCTGACGTCGGCGAACTTCCCCGGCGACAAGGGCGGGGAAGGTGCCTTCAAGCTTGTTGACGGGGCGTACGGCTATGCCGGATACCAGCAGTGGGGCTCTGTCTACGGCGGCAGCGTCCACATCACGACCTATCCGGGAACGAAGAAGATCAAGGGCGTCAAGCTTGGCACGCCGATTGTCGGCGCCCACAACTTCACCCCGATGTACGCCCTCAATAACCCGGCCGGCTTCCTGAACTTCTATCAGAACGCCCAGAACACGATGAACCAGACCCTGGTCGGAAAGACGGTCACCCAGGAACTCGTTGACTCCTTTAAGTCGAGCATCGTCCTTCAGGCGGGCGAGGGGAATTCGACCTACACCCCGGCCGCCGGCGGACGGTTCGTCGGAACCGGCGCAACCCAGACGGATACCCGTCTGGACATGGGCGTCCATGCGGCCCTGGAGAAGATCCTCTCCGACGATGCGGCTGTCGAGGTCGACCCGACGAGCGAGGCCGACACGGTCCTTCCGGGACTGGACGTCAGCAAGGGCACCTATCGGACCAACCCGAACTACTCGAAGAACCAGGACTGGAACGGCTACTCCGAGGCCGAGACGGACGGCGACATCGATGCCTACGGCTGGAAGCGGTATGAGAACCCCTATGCCAAGGGCTCCTATTACGGCGCGGCCGTGAAGCTGGTGATCGACAAGACCGCCGGCACGATCAAGGACGTCGTCGTCGGCCTTCCGAAGGATGGCGACGTCAACCTGACCTCGCTCTACCAGGCCTACTATTCCGACGAGGACGTCGAAGCCTTCGAGAACTACTTCCTCTACCTGCCGTCGAACCTGAAGGCGGCCCTGCTCGGGAAGAAGCCGGAGGACGTCTACTATGCGACGATGGGTGCCCAGGCGGACGGAACGACCTTCCTCACGGGCTCCCTGGACTTCCTCGGCGCAGGCGCGACCCAGACGACGTCGAGAATCAACGTCGCCCTCTTCGAGGCATCGAGCGCCTACATGCACGACCATGATCCGTTCCTCAACGATCTCGGCACCAACCTTCCGAAGATGACGGTCGAGAACAACAAGGTCACCCGTCAGGGCGCGGTCATCGACAACGGGGACAACACGCATACGGCTTACGGCGAGGTCTGCTACTTCATCCCGGAGTGGTCCTCGGCCTACGGCGCGGCGCTCGCCGTCACTTATGACGCGGACTACAAGATCACCAAGATTGCGACGGGCAAGGCGAACTACACCGTCCCCGGTGCGAAATATGTCGGCTATAACGGCAACTTCACGCCGTCCTATGCCTTAAACGGCGCCCAGGAGGTCTATTACTACTATTACACCTCCATCGTCCGCAACATCGAGAAGCAGCTCGTCGGCAAGACCATCAACAGCGACCTCACGTCGCTCTTCAAGAAGTCCTACGATGACCTGTCGATCGATGCCTCGGACACCAACCCGGAGACGAGAGTCCATGCGGTTCTCCAGGGCGAGGACAAGGAGTCCCAAATCGGCTTCATCACGCGTTCGGAATATAACGCCTGGACCGGCAAAACGACGGACTATGCCGTCACCGGCGCCAGCGAGACCAACACCCGGACCAACAACATCATCTACGTCGCCCTGGAGGCGGCCTTAGCCACTAAGAAGTAAAGGAAGGGAAGAAGGGAAAAATGAAACGAATCCTGCTCGGAAACGACCGCTCGGCGCTCCGCGGGAAGAAAGTCTCCGCCTATCCGGCGTCAGACCTCCTCTACCTCGCGACGTCGAACGTCCTCTGCCCGAAGGCGGAGGTCAAGGTGAAGGCCGGGGAGGCGGTGACGATGTACCAGCTTCTCGGCGTCCGCCACGGCGACGGCTTTGACGAACCGATTCTCTCCCCCTGCTCGGGGACCTATCTCGGCCTGGAGAAGCATCTGGGTGAGAACGGGCGCCCGACGGACTACCTGAAGATCCAAAACGACCACCAGGACGCGCTCTCGGCGCCGATTGCCGGACGCAACCTCATCGAGCTCGAACGGCTCAGCCGGTCGGACATGGCAAGCCTTCTGAAGGCCTACGGCGTCCTCGACCGGGACGGGGTCGGAAAGCCGGTCTACCTGAAGCTTTCCTCGCCCTCGGCTCTCACGCGGATCGTCGTCGACGCGACGGAGGAGACTCCGAGCGAGCACGAGGCGGGGCATAGCCACGGGGCTGAGGTTCTCGAGGCCCTGAAGCTCCTGCTCCAGGCCCTGGAGTGCTCGGAGGTCGACTTCATGGTCGCGAAGGGCGACCTTGCCGCCTTCCACTACTATTCCGTCTTCCTCCGCGAGCTTCCCGGCGTTTCCGGGAAGGTCTATGCCGTCGAGGAGGACTATCCGGAACGCAAGAGAGCGAGGATGGTCCAGATGGTGACGAAGGAAGCGATGAAAATCGGCGTCGACCCGATGCTCTCGGGCGTCGCACTCTTCACGCTGGGAACCCTCGTCGACGTCGACGTCGCCCTGAAGGAGAACCATCCGGTCCTGACGCACGTGGTCTCCGTCGTCGGCAAAGGCCTTGTGGAAAGCGGGCTTCTCCGCGTCCGGACCGGCGCCTCGGTGAAGGAAATCGTCGCGGCGCTCGGCGGCTATTCGGCCCCCGCTAAGCCGAAGGTCCTCGTCGTCGGCGACCCGATGAAGGCGCCGGGGCTTTCCTCGGACGACACGTTCGTCCAGGAGGGGACGCGCCGGATCGAGGTCAGCTTTGCCCACGCACGTAAGCCGGAGTCCTGCATCCGCTGCGGCGAATGCCTGAACGTCTGCCCGGCGGGCCTGAACCCGATCGAGATCGTGAACACGATGAAGACGATGCCGGTGGACAAGGCGAAGGTGAAGCTCCTGAACCCGACGGCCTGCATCGAATGCGGCCTGTGCACCTACGTCTGCCCGTCGAAGATCAACGTGACGGACGAAGTGAAGCGGGCCAAGATGATTGCGAGGTTACCGTAACATGGAAACGAACACTGCAGCAGGGCAGGCCTTCGTCGCGGAGAGCGCTCCGCACCGGAGGAAGGCCCGTAGCGTCGATACGATGCTTCTCGACGTCCTCGTCGCCCTCCTTCCGGTCATCGCCATGGCCGTCGTCTACTATCCCTTCGAAACCTTGAGGAACCTCGGCGTCTCCGTCCTGACGACGGAGGTGCTGGAGCTCGTCGGCTTATTGATGATGAAGCGGATTCCCTACGACGGGAAGAAGCATTCCTTTGGCGAGCGGATGAAGCACTCCTTCTCCGCCTACCGGTTAAGTAACTTCCTTTCCGCCCTGGTGACCGGCCTTATCTACGGCCTGATCTCCCCGGTCCGGACGGACAGCGGCTCCTTCATCTATTACGTCCTCGTGATCGGCGCCGCGGCCGGCATGATCCTCGGGAAGCTTGTCTTCGGCGGACTCGGGAAGAACATCTTCAACCCGGCGGCCGTCGGCTTCGTCTTCGCCAAGGTCTGCTTCGGCAGCCACTACGTCTATCCGGTGCCGAAGTATGCTTCCGAGGCCGGAAGCCTCGTCTCGGCCGGCGCCACGCCGCTCGGGGCGGACAACTTCGCCTATAAGGGAAGCACGCTGGTTCTGAACACCAACGCCTACTCGCTTCTGGACCTCTTCCTCGGAAAGGTTCCGGGCGTTCTTGGCGAAGGCTGCAAGGCGGCGATTCTCGTCGGCCTTCTCTACCTCCTTCTGAGGCGGACGATCGACTGGCGGGTTCCGCTTAGCGCTCTCTGCTCCTTCCTTCTCGTCGAGCTCTCGGCCGGCATCATCTACCTGATCCACGACCATTCCTTCGTCCTCTGGCAGTACCTTTCTTACCAGCTTCTGAGCGGAGGCTTCCTCTTTGCCGTCACCTTCCTCCTCAACGACCCCGTCACCGAGCCGATCACCCGTCCGACCCGCTGGATCTACGGTGCGCTCTTCGGGTCCCTGGTCGTCCTGCTCCGTCTCTTTGCCTCGGCGCCGGAAGCTGCGGCCTACTCCGTCCTCATCGTCAACATGCTCGCTTCCGTCATGGACTACTACAAGTGGGCCAAGCCGAAGTTCAGCTGGAAGTCCGGCCTGTGGCTGGCCCTGGTCGTCGTCGTTCCGGCCCTCATTACCGTCTGGGCTCTCTCCATGGAGGTGCTCTAAATGGCGAACGGGAAATATGTGCTTAAGGTGACGCTGACCCTGACCCTCGTCACGGGCGCGGCGGCCTTAGTCCTTGGCGGCGTCAATGCCTTGACGGCGCCGAAGATCGAGCAGAACGCGAAGGATGCCCTGACCAAGAAGCTGAAGGTTCCCTTCGGCAACGACGTCGACATCGACAGCGAACATCCCATCGACCTGTCCGGGAAGATCACCAACTACGTCAAGGCCGCCTATCCGGCGACCCAGAACGGGACGTCGGTCGGCACGCTCTTCCAGACCAGCGGCACGAACGCCTACGGAAGCGTCACGCTCCTTATCGGCGTCTATAGCGACGGCTCCCTGACCCCGATGTCGATCCTGGAGGACACGGAGACCTATAAGGCCAAGCTCGAGCCGAACTATGTCGACGTCTACAACGCGGCCAAGAAGGAAGACCGGGAACAGGCCTTAGAGAAGGTCCAGTGCGGCGCCACTTTCGGCGCCCGCCTCATCCGGGACATGGTCAAGGAAGCGCAGAACCTGGCGACCGGGAAGGGCGAGTCGCTGACGGCGGACGTCAGTGAGGAAGGTCTTACCTGCTTCGGCGCCTCCGCCGACCACTATAAGGCCGTCGACCTTTCCGCCTACGTCCTTAGTTACGTCAAGAAGGGCTATTCCGCCAGCCTCGGAAGCTTTGAGGAAGCCGACCAGGTCGGCTCTCTCTTCTATGTCGAGAGCCGGCTTTCCGCCGACGCGACGGAAGACGCCAAGTACTATGTTGCCGTCGGTAAGGACGGCGCGCTGGGGACGATGGCCTTCGAGCACGGCGTGACGCCGAGCGCGGAAGCCTCTTCGTTCCTGACCTCCTATAACGCCGCCACGGACAAGTCCGCCTACCTCGACTCTATCGTCGCGGGCGTCTCCGACACCGTCGTCTACGGCGGGGCGACCTTCCCGGCCAAGGAAGGCGAGGAGAGCGAGACGGGCTCGAGCTCCGAGAGCCTCGTTCTGAAGGCGGGCATCCTGGAAGCCCAGTCGATCTTCTTAGGCACGGCCGAGATGGACAGCCGCTTCTCCTGCTTCGAAAGCGGAGAGGTCGATTCCTTCGCCGACGTCGCCGGCGCGACCGGGACCTACATCCAGAAGATTTCCTCGGCGTCGAAGGATTCCAACCTTGTTGCCTACGTCTACGACCTCAAGGGGAAGTCCGAGAAATACGATACCCCGCTGGAAGTCACCTTCGCGGTCTACGCCAACGGCGACTACGGCAAGATCGCCGTCGTTGAGAACGGACAGACCTACGGGACGGACAAGCTGCTCAACAAGTCGATCGAGGCCTTCAACGCGCTCGACCGGGCGAAGCGGAAGGACAGCCTGGACTTCGCCAAGAGCGGCTCGACCTACGGCGGCGAGCTTCTCGTCAAGATGATTGCCGAGGCGGCCAAGGATGCCGCCACGCGGTAAAGGAGGTACGGTTCCATGCAGAATAACGAAACCAAGGCGATGGCGCACAAGCGCCATCTCTCGGCCTTCACGACGGGCATCATCAAGGACAACCCGCTCTTCGTGATGGTCCTCGGGACCTGCCCGGCGCTCGCCGTCACGACGAGCTTCGAACAGGCGCTCGGTATGGGTCTTCTCTTCACCTTCGTCCTCATCTGTTCCAACGTCCTCGTCTCCGCGCTCCGGAAGATCATCCCGGAGTCGATCGAGACGCCGGCCTACATCGTCATCATCGCCGCCTTCGTCACCATCGTGAAGATGCTCACCAACGCCTACCTTCCGGAACTCTATGACTCCCTCGGTGTCTTCTTAAGCCTTCTTGTCGTCAACTGCATCGTCCTCGGGCGCAGCGAGGCCTTCGCCAACAAGAACACCGTCCTCGACTCGCTCTTAGATGGCATCGGCTGCGGCATCGGCTACACCCTGGCGCTTCTCGTCCTCGGCCTCCTCCGGGAGATCCTCGGGACCGGCGCCCTCGTCTTCGGGCGGATCTTCACCTTCCTCCCCTACACCAAGGTCAACCTCTTCCCGGACTATGCCATGAGCCTCTTCCAGAATCCGGCCGGCGGCTTCATCGTCTTCGGCCTGGTCCTGGCCGTGATCAACCTGGTGACCCTGCACAAGCAGGACAAGCAGAAGGTCAAGGCGCGCCAGGAGATGCTCGCCCGCCGTCAGCAGGCGGCATTGAAGAAGCCGAATCCCGCCGCGGTCCAAGCGAAGGCCGGAAAGGAAGGAAAGTAAACCATGACGCAAAGCGTTCCGTTCATCATCACCTTCCTTCTCGCCCTCTTAAGCTATTCCCTCATCGACAACGTCGTCCTCGTCCGGTTCTACGGCATCTGCTCCTTCATCGGCATCGGCAACAAGGTCAAGGCGAGCGTCTCGATGGGCTTCGCTGTCACCTTCGTCATCGTCCTTGCCTCCTTAGTCTGCTTCCCGATCTACTACTACGTCCTCTATCCGCTCCACATCGCCTTCATGGACACCCTCACCTTCATCCTCGTCATCGCCTCGCTCGTCCAGGTCGTCGGCCTCTTCATCAAGAAGTACTCCCCGTCGCTCTATAAGGCCTTCGGTCTCTACCTTCCGCTCATCACCACCAACTGCGCCGTCCTCGGCGTCGTCACCGAAAACTCCAACGAGGCCTTCGCCGCCGGCTTTGCCGCCAACGCGGTCAACGTCTCCGGCACGGTCATGACGGTCAGTCAGTTCTTCGGCCACTGCATGGCCAACGCCATCGGCACGAGCTTAGGCTACCTGCTCATGATCTTCGTCTACGCCTGCATCCGTGAGCGGCTGAACGGCTACAGCTCGGAAGCGCCCCGGTCGTTTAAGGGCGTCGCTCAGGCCCTGATCGTCGCGGCAATCATGTCGATTGCCATGATGGGCCTCAGCGGAATCGGAGCCTAGGATGCCGGACTGGGCACGGTGGCTGATCGCCGTCCTGATCGTCCTTGTCCTGTTAGCCGTCTTCTTCGTCACCTTCGTCCTCTACCGGAGGACGCCGGCGCCGAAGGGCTGCGAGGACCTGCATCCCTCTGAGGAGCTCTGCAAAGGATGCCGGGTCGCTAGCTCCTGTGCGGAGAACTGGTACAAGACGGAGGCAAAGAAGGAGGTTAACCTCCCTAACGCCAAGGACGGGAAGAGCCTCGAGGAGGAAAACAAGCATGAATAACTACTGGATGATTGCCTTAATCGCGACGGGGATCCTGATGGCCATCGCCTTGGTCCTCGCCGTCGTCATCCTGATCGCGGAGCGGTTCTTCAAGGTCCAGGAGGACCCGAGGATCGCCGAGGTCGAGAAGATGCTGCCGAACGCCAACTGCGGCAACTGCGGCTACGCAGGCTGCCACGACATGGCGGAAGCGCTCGTCACGGGCGAGGAGAAGAAGGTCTCGAAGTGCCGCGTCGGCAACGCCGACAAGAACTTCAAGCCGATCATCCACTACCTGGAGACCCATCCGGGACCGGACGGGAAGACGAACGTTCCGACGCTCTGAGCGAAGAAAAGAGGCTTCGGCCTCTTTTTCCTTACGGAAAGGAGTTTACGATGACCTTAGTGTTCGTCCGGCACGGACAGCCGGACTATTCGACCGACACGCTGACGGAGAAAGGAAAGAAGGAGGCCGCGGCCTTTGCCTCCTACTGGGAAGGGAAGAAGGCGGCCTTTGTCTACGTCTCCCCGCTCGGACGGGCGCGAGAGACGGCCTCCTTCTATGAGGAGAGGACCGGGAAGAAGGCCGTCGTGCTTCCTTTCCTGCGGGAGTTCTCCTACCCGGTGGAGAACCCGGGAAATCCCTTCGTCCCCTGGGACGTCTATCCGCTCGACCTCGAGAGGCATCCGCTGCTTTTGGATCCCGTCCATTGGAGCGAGGACGAGGCCTTACGAAAGGCTGGAATCGGCGTGAAGGCTAAGGATGTCTTCGATGCCTTCGACCGTCTTCTCGAAGAGCACGGCTATTGGCGGGAAAGGAACCACTATGCGGTCCTACGGCCGAACCATGAGACGCTGCTCTTCTTCGGCCACTTCGGCGTCGACAGCCTGATTTTGAGTCATCTCCTGAACTGCTCGCCGTACGTCCTCTGGCAGGGGACGGTCGCTTTGACGAGCTCCTTTACCGTCGTCACGACCGAGGAGCGCCAGGAAGGGGCGGCTTCGTTCCGGATCCAGGTCCTCGGCGCGACGAACCACCTGGAGAAGGCGGGCCTTTCGCCCTCCTTCGAAGCCCGCTTCGCCGAGTGCTTCCAAGACCCGGAGCGGCATTAGGCGCCATGGACGACACGTTCTCCCAGGTCTGTCATATCGAGGACCTTCTCAGCCAGGCCGAGCGGAAGGACCAGCTCTTTTGCTCGGGCTTTCTCTCCGAGAGCGAGCAGGCGGAGGTCGTTGCTTCGCTCGGCCTCCCTCCGGAGGCGAGCGGGATCGTCCGGGACGTTCCGTACCTCTTTTACGGCGGGCGGGCGGAGTCCGAACGGCGGCGGCTCTACTTCCTTCCTTCCGGGCTGAGCCCGGAGGAATTCCTAGCCGGCGAAGAGGCCGGAATCTCGATCCTTCATGTCGAACCGAGGAACCGGAAGTTCGCCGAGACGCTGTCGCACCGGGACTTCCTCGGCGCCCTGATGTCCTTAGGCTACCGGCGGGACGTCTTCGGGGACCTCCTTCTGGAGGAGGACTCGAAAGGAGCCTATCTCTTCCTATTGAAAAAAGCGGAGGAGGACGTCCGGACTCAGCTTCTTAGCGTACGGCATACCCCGGTCATGGCGAATGTCGTCTCCTCCTGTCCCCTGTCGGAACGCTTCGAGACCCTCATTCTCTCCCTCTCCTCCTTCCGGATCGACACGGTCGTGAGGGAAGTCTTCCACCTTCCCCGGAAGGAGAGCCAGCGCTTGATCGCGACCGGTCTGGTGAGCATCGGGATGAAGCCCATCCTCGAGAACGCGAAGGTCCTCAAGCCGGGGGACCGGGTCAGCGTCCGGACGAAGGGGAAGTTCGTCCTCGAAAAGGAAAGCGGCCCCAATGCGAAGGGCCGCTACCATGCCGAGGTGAAGAAGTACGCCTAGCCTTCAGTAGTAGACGTCGATGGAATGGTTCTTCCCGTCCTCTTTCAGGTCGAAGGACTCCGGTTTCACGCCGTCGACGAGGAGAAGCTCCTTCGAGGGATCGAAGGGGCTTCCTTTCTTTTTATGGATTCGCACGGTCCAGATGTGATCCTGGACCTTCCTCTCGTAGGAGAGGTTTCCCTCCTCCGGGAAGAGGTAAGGAACCATCCGGTCGCTTCCGAAGGGGATGCCGAGACGCTCCCGGTAGGCGAGCGTCAGCCAGCTGGCCGTCCCGCTGAGGATGGGACCGACGTTTCTTCCCGTGACGCTGTTGTTGTACTGGGTGCAGAAGCGCGGGTTACCCTCAAGACGCCAGGGGTCCTTCAGGACGTTCTCGGGAAGGACGACGGACCATTCCAGACGGATGTCGTCCTGGATCTTCTTTGCGATTTCCGGATCCTCCTCCTCCTTCGCCCAGCGAAGGAGGCTGACGAGGTTCATCATCATGGCGTGCTTGAAGACGCCTCCGTTCTCCCGGTCGCCCGGGAAGTAGTGGTCCGTGGCGCTGTCCTTCGCGCCGGCCCTCGAGAGGTCCGAGAGCGTGCAGAGCTTCATGCCGAAAGGCGTCTTCAGGTAGCGGTCCATGATCGAGAGCATGCTCCGGCGTTCCTTTTCCGTGGCGACTCCGCTGAGGATCGACCAGCTGAAGGAGTTGAGGTAGAAGGTGCCGTCGATTTCCGGGTCCAGGGAGAGGCCGTCGTGGAAGGAGCCGAGGTAGTTCACCTTGGTGTCCTTCCGGTTGAGCATGACCCGGGCGTAGTAGCCTTGGATATAGGCGCGCTCGTGAAGCCGCTTCTCCAGTGCCTTCTCCTGTTTCGACCAGAAACGGCCGTCTTCGTCTTTTCCCATTTCCTTTGCAAAGGAAACCATGTCCTTCTCGGCGATGACTAAGAGGAAGGCGTCCATGACCGATTCCGAGAGGTCGCTGGGAAGCGGATCGCCGTCCTTCAAGGAACCGGAGGCGAGAAGCGCCTTGTACTTCTTCTCCTTCGCCGGCCCGTCCAGGTAGTCCGGGTCGATTCTCAGGCAGTCGTTCCAGTCTGCCCGGTCCAGGAGCGGGAATCCGTTCTTTCCGGTGCTGATGAGGCCGGAGTAGCGAAGAATCGCCTTCAGGGTGTCGTAGAGGGGACGGCCTAAGTCGCTCCCGGCCATCTTGAAGGTGCGGCTCAGGACGGAGACATCTCCTGTCGTCCTGACGTACTCGTGGACGATCGGGAAGAGCCAGAGGCCGTCGTCAGAGCACATGCCCGGCTCCTTCCCGACATAGTAGAAGTTGTGGTTCACGTAGCCGAAGGGATAGACGTTCTCGATCCAGGGCGTGAGAAGGGAAAGGAAGGTTTCCTTTCCGTAGGCGCTTAACAGGTACGGCATCGAGGCGTAAAGGTCCTGAATCTCCCGAAAGCCGATCTCCCGATAACCTTTCTGAGTCATGGAAAAGGACCGGGAGACGAAGGTCTGGTACCGGACCTGGAACGGCAGGGTCCGGTTGAAGTAGTTCTTCCCTTTCTCTTCGTCCGTCCTCCTCAGGAAGGAGGAGTAGGAGTCGAGGTCCTCTTCCATCTTCTTCTCCTCCTGGTCCAGGGACGCCGGGTCCGGGAAGGTCTCAATCAGCTTCTCTAAGGCTTCGGCCAAGGCCTTCCGGTCCTGGTCGCCCTGGGTCTTCTCAGCGTTGACGGCCCCGGTAAACGTGTCCACCTCAAAGGTGCCGAGGGGCTTCAGCGTGAGCTTGCGACCTAAGGCGAAGAAGTTCGGTCCGATCCGGGAAAGCCGGTTGTCGAGCGGGATTCCTTCCGGTTCCTCTAGGGATCCCTTTCCGAGGAACTTCGCATAGTCCGTGCTGAAGGAAGTGAAGCTCTTCCGGTCTTCTCCCCGGAGAAGGACGAAGCGTCGCTGACGCTTGAAGTACTCCGGATAGTAGTCCGGAGAAAGGGCGATGGGAATCTTGTCCTTGAGGAGAATCTGGGCCTGAGAGACAAGGGTTGAATAAACAACGTCTTCCTTCTGACAGTCCGGATTGGAGAAGCCGAACATACCGGTAGCCACAATCGATAATGTCCTCTTCCGGGATGTCTTATTCTTCACCCGAATGCGCTGCACTTCGCAGGCCTCGGGAAGTCCTTCCTCCTGCGGGAGGAGGAAAATCTCCCTTCGGACGGAAAGCCCGGAGAAAAGCTCGTACTCGATAACGGTCTTGTTCCTCCCGTGGGTCGTGACGGCCTTCCGGACATGGTGCTGGACCGATCCGGAGTAGAAGAGGATCCGTCCGTCCTCCAGGAGATAGAACTGACGGTTCGTCGGGTGTCCGTTCTCCTCCGGGGAGAGTCCCCATGTGGTCGCCAGGACCTGGAAACCGGCCTGGGCCCGGAAGGATCCCCCGCCAAGTCGGGTGACGACGCTCTTCGGGGTCGAGAGAAGCGGATCGGGGTAGCCGATCCGGTTCCCGAGCAGGAGGTTCACGCTGAAGTGGGGAGCGACGTCCTCCCTCCGGTCGTCGATGACCTCGTTTCCTTCCTCGTCGAGCCGGACGGAAGGGGTGAGGTAAGCGGCAAGCCTCCTGGAAATCTCATGGACGAAGACGATACGGACTTCCTTCTTCTCCGGCCAGGAAAAGAGACGGAAGCGATTCTTCTCTTCCTTCAGAAAATAGGAGCCACGGGGCAGGCTGGAGAAGAAGAGCTTTACGCCCTCCTCCCGGAGGAGAAGGGATAGGACCGGACGCTTGACGTCCTCCGATCCCACGAGATACAGGCGCTCCTCCGGATCCAGGGAAAGAAGGACCTCGTCCTGGACGAATCCTTCTTCCGCAAGGTCCTTGGCCTCCTCCTGCTCTCTTGCCGTTTCGTTCCGTGCTGTGATGAACTCCATAGGAAATCCCTCGTTTCGGCTTCATTATAGGGAACGAAAACGTTTTCAACAAGAGTAGAAGGCGGCTATCGCCTCCCGATTCCGGCTAACGAGGAGAGACCCGGTCGAAGTCGTACTCAATCTCGTGCCAGGCTTCCTGGTGGGCTCTCAGTATCGGCTGGAGAAGCCAGGGCCGGTTGACGGAGTCAGGTGCGAACTGGGGTTCTAAGGCAAGCCCGTCCTGCTTCTTGCCTCCGGAGTAGAACTGGAGGCATTTCATGTCGGAGCGGAGGCGGATTCGGACGCCGGTCTTCGGGCCGACGACCGTCGCCGCTTCCTTGCTGTCCGGATCCAGGAAGTAGTTGGTGTCATACCCGTCCCAGGCCTTAAGGACCGGGGAACTCAGGTCGGTCTTCACGGCCTTCTCCTTCCGGAAGTCGAAGACGGTCCCTTCGACCTTCTTCGTCTTTACCGGGATGAGGCCGTCGTCGACAGCATCGTAGCGGCTCGCCGGGATGGTCAGGAGGCAGTCCTCGCAGTATCCGGTCTCGGCGCCGTCTGGATTGAAGTAGGTATGGGCGGTCGGGGCGAAGGCCGTGTCCTGGTCCGTCTTCCCGACGTAGGTCATGCGAAGCGAGGCGCCGAAAAGCTCGAAGGTGACGGTGAAAAGGAGGTTCCCCGGGAAGCCCATGTCGCCGTCGGGGCTGAGGTAACGGAGCACGAGCTTCTCTCCTTCGAAGCCGCCTTCGAAGAATCGCTTGTCAAAGCCAATCCGTCCGCCGTGGAGGGTGTTCCTCCCTTCGTTGACGTCGACCTTCACGGTCTTCCCGGGGAGATGGAAGGTGCCGTCATGGATCCGGTTGCTGACCCGTCCGATCGTCTTCCCGTAGTAGGACTCCGTGTAAGGGAGGATCGAATCGAAGCCGACGACGGTCGAAACGCCGTCGAAGGAAAGATGCTGGATGGTGGCCCCGTAGTTCAGGACCCTCAGGTCCAGAACGTCGTTCTTCAGGACGTAGGCAAGGACGTCCTTTCCTTCCCAGGTGCCGAATTTCTGCGTCTCGATCATGGTCGTTCGCCCCTTTCCGGTCCATTCTACCAAGCCAAGGAGGCCTCGGGAAGGAGAGGACCGAGGAGGAAGCCCTTTTTCGGACGGAAGGCGGAGAGATAAGGCGGTTTTTTGTCTCTTCCCGTCCCGTTTCCCTTAGAATATTGGAAAGGAGCAACCCCGTCATGGCACAGACTATCGAATTTCAGAGGAAAGCGCTAGAGGAACATCTGGCGGCGGCGACGATTGCCGAGGAAGTCCAGGACGACGTCATCGCCTACCAGAACTTCTACCGGGCGAACGAAGACCTGAAGAACATCGCCGAGCTGGAGATCGATAAGCAGAAGGCGGACCTCGACCTCGAGGAGGGAGAGAAGTACCGGAAGAAGGCCGAGGAGTGCCTGGCTCGGCTTCACCTCTCCCCGGAGGAAGCCGAGAAGATCACTCCGACCAAGCCGGTGAAGGGATTCGCCGAGTTCGTCGGCTACGAAGCGGTCAAGGACTACCTGAGGGAGGACGTCCTTCTGCCCTGGCAGAAAGGGACCTTCTCTTCCCGTCCGAAGAACCTCCTCTTCCTTTACGGCCCGAAGGGCTGCGGCAAGGAAACCTTCGTCCGGGCCTTGACCCACGAAATGCACGCCAGCCTCTTCCCAATCCGTCCGATCGAGAACTTCTCCATCTATAACCTCGTCGACGCGAAGGACAAGCTGATGACTCTCTTCAAGAAGGCCGAGGAGAAAGGACACGTCGTCCTCTACTTCACGGAGCCGGAGTTCTACTTCCCGAAGGAGACGGACAAGGAGAAGGCGAAGATCTGCAAGTTCTTCCGCAAGATCGTCCAGAAGGAATGGAAACGGATCCGGAAGAAGAACCTTCCAATCTTCCTGATGGCCGTCTCCGACAACCCGTGGCTCGTCTCGACCTCCCTCTTCGTTCCGGGACTGTTCGACGACCTCATCCGGATTCACCATCCGGGCCATGAGACCCGGCGGGAGATGATCGAGGAACGTCTCTCCGACTGCATCATCGATTCCCCGGCGACCGAGGACTACATCGTCGAGAAGACGCACGGCTTAGTCAGCAAGGACGTCTCTCGCATGATCCGTTCCATCAAAAAGATGGCGGCCCTCTATGCCAAGAAGGAGGCAAAGCCGGTCGTGACTAAGGTCATCGTCGACAAGGTCCTCTCCGACTTCGAGTCGAGCGGCGACGGCGGGTTTGCCGAGTCTGTCATCGGCTTCGAGTCGAGCCTCCCGGCCGGTCTCTCGATTCTCCACCAGAATCCGAAGCGGCCGAAAGCGTAAGAAGCTGCTTTCCTTCCCTCGGGAAGAAAAGAAGCCGATTCTGCGACATCCCGGGCTTGCCTAACGAGGCAAGCCCTTTTCGTTGAGCGGAACGAAGGAGGCCTGGTTCCAGACCTCCCAATCTTTCCATTCGTACGGAAGGATGGAATAATGCGTAGGCCTATTGATCGTAAAGCATTCCGAGGGAGACCGCTTTGACCTATCCTTCATCGGATATGCCGTTTTTCTCAAACGGTATCAGGATCCCTCCGTAGACCCGGCGTGGCTTCCTATGGATGCGTCAAGAATAAGCCACGAGAGGCCGGCTTACGATTTGCGACGTTCTTGAAGGAAGCCTTCGTGTAGACTGCTTTCCCCAGGAGAGGTCAACCTCGTCACCCTCGATGCCGTCCTCCATCAGGGCCTTGAGGCCATCGAAAATTTCTTCCCTTGTCTCCTTGCTGGACATCCAATCGATCGTCTCGAGAAGGGATTCCTCATCCTTTTCCGAAGGCAGAACGGCATTCCCTCCCTTCTCTTCTCTATGGCTTTCTCGGTGTCCGTCTGAAGGTCGCGGGGCGAGGATTCCTTGAACCGACGACAAAAAAGGAGAACCCTTTCGGATTCTCCCGTTTTTCCGATTGGTGGAGCTGACGAGGATCGGACTCGCGACCTCCTCCATGCCATGGAGGCGCTCTCCCAGCTGAGCTACAGCCCCAAACCTTTCCTGAAAGAGGATTTCTTTCAAGCGGTGTCTATTCTAAGACGTTCCCTTCTTGAAATCAATAGTCTTTCGAACGAGGTGGAGAGAAGGCCCCTACTTCGAGGAGAAGACCTCGCTCAGGACGGCCTCCTCGAACTCGGTGTCTTCCTTCTCCGGCTCCTGAAGCCCGGCCGTCGCCCGGTCAAGCTCGTCCTTGAAGAGGCAGGTCAGGACGTAGATCGCCTTGTTCTCCACGCCGTCGTTGTTGACGATGAGGTCCGCGTAGATGGAGCTCGGCTTGATGATCTCCTCGTACATCGGCTGGACGGTCGTGAAGTACTGGTTCACGATGCCTTCGTAGCTTCTTCCCCGGTCCTTCCGGTCCCGGATGAGACGGCGGAGGAAACGGCGTTCGGCGCTGGCGTCGATGAAGACCTTCAGGTCGCCGATGTCCCTTAGCTTCTTGTCGACGAGGGCCATAATGCCTTCGACCACAACAAGCTTCTTCGGATGGACGATCTCGACCTTGTCGCTCCGGGTATGGGCGACGAAGTCGTAGACCGGCTTCTCGATTGCCTTGCCGTCCTTAAGATCCTGAACCTGAGCCCGCATCAGATGCCAGTCGAAGGCCTTCGGATGGTCGTAGTTGACCTTGCGCCGTTCTTCGAAGCTCATCTCCTTCTGATCCTTGTAGTAGTCGTCGAGCGTGATCCGGGTCACGTTGTCCCGCCCGATGTTCGCAATGACGTTGTCCGTCACGTAAGACTTTCCCGAAGAGGATCCGCCGCCGACCAGAATGATTCGAGCCATGGTCTAATTCTCCTGTGGTTATTATAGGGAATTCTCCGGATAAGGAAAGCGTCCCGGTTCGGTCCTGGTCCGGAAAAGGTAGAATGGAGGCCAGTATGGAACCGATTCAGGAAGAATCCGAGTCTGAGCTTCTTGCCTTGCTTCCCGTCCTGAAGTCCTTTTCCCCGTCGGAGAGGGCTGTTTCCTTGTTCCGGACTCTTCTTTCCCAGGGAAAGCTTGAGTCCTTCTGGGAGGGGGAAAGGAGGAGCGCCTTCTTCGGCGTCCCGGAGAAAGGAAAGATCCTCCTTCTGGCGCACCGGGAGAGAGCAGATCTTCTCTCCCTCTTCCGGCTCCTTCTTTTCCGTCAGGGAAAGGTCTCCATCTCAGTTCCTTCTTCGGATTCCGAGGCGACGAACGTCCTTCCTTCCCTCTTCTTCACGAAGACCTCCGAAGCGGAGGGCTTCTCCGTCTATGAGGCTTCCCTTGACCCCGAGGAGGCGCTGTCCCTCTTTTTCGAATCGGACCACCGTGACTTTCCCTGGCGTCAGAAGGAAGCGACCCCGTATGACATCCTTCTTAGCGAGACCATGCTGGAACAGACCCGGACAGAGACGGTCGTTCCTTACTTTGAGCGCTTCAAGAAGGACTATCCGGACTTTTCTTCCCTTGCCCGGGCGGAAGAAAGTGACGTCCTGAAGCACTGGGAAGGTCTAGGCTACTATTCCCGGGCCAGGAACCTCCACCGCCTGGCCAAGGAAGTCGAAACGGAGTACCAAGGAAGGCTTCCTTCCGACGAGTCCTCCCTTCTCTCCCTCCCTGGCGTGGGTCCTTACGTCGCCCATGCCGTCCTCTCCATCGCCTTCAAGAAGCCCTATGTTGCCGTTGACGGGAACCTGGTGCGCATCTATGCCCGCCTGACGGAGAGCCCGCTAGAGAAGAACAGCACCTTGATTCGGAAGGAGGCGGAGTCCTTCTTCCGCAACTGGATCAGCAAGGAAGAACCGGGCGTCTCCAACCAGGGCCTGATGGGCGTCGGCCAGCAGGTCTGCCTTCCTCACGGAGCGCCGCTCTGCTCGCTCTGTCCGCTTCAGACCTTCTGCCGCTCCCGGAAGGACCATACCATGCTTCTTTATCCGAAGGTCCCGGAGAAGAAGGAGAAAAGGAAGGAAGAGAGAACGCTTCTCCTTCTTCGGGACGGGGAGAAGGTCGTCCTTTCCCGGAGGCCGAATCACGGCCTTCTTGCCTCGGCCTACGAGTTTCCCTCCTTGCCCGGCCGCTATTCCCTTCCCCGGCTTAGGAAGACCCTCTTAGAAGAGGGAATCTCCTTCCTTTCCGTGAGACGGCTAGGTAGTTACGAGCACGTCTTCTCCCACCTCGTCTGGTCCTTCCAGGTCTACGAGGTCTGTCTTTCTTCCCCGGTCCGAAAGGAAGGATGGTTCCTCGCCACGCCGGAAGAGCTTCAGGACCGTTACTTCCTTCCGACGGCGTTTCGGAAGGCCCTCGAACTTCTTCCGGAAAAGTAAGCCCTTTCCCCACCTTTCCTAGGCTCGTATAATAGACCTCAGAGGAAAAGACATGTACCGAGTCATCGTAGCGGACGACGAGGAATCGGAGCGCAGCCGGATTCTCCGGATGCTGAAGGAGATGAAGGACGACTTTCTGGTCGTCGGATGCTACGAGAACGGCTTCGACGCCCTGGAGAACGGCTTACCCTTGGAACCGGACGTCCTCATCACGGACATCCGCATGCCTTATATCAACGGCATCGAGCTCATCAAGGAAGCCAAGATCGAGCTCCCGCTCCTCCAGTCCATCATCATCTCCGGCTATGACTCCTTTGACGACGCCCAGAAGGCGATCTCCTTAGGCGTCATCCGTTACCTCTCGAAGCCGATCCTTCCTTCCGAGATGAAGGAGGCCCTGGAGGAGGCGGCAAGGAACCTCAGCGCCCTGAAGGACAACCGCCGGCCGGAGAAGACGCCGGACAACGAGAGGGCCATCCAGCAGGCTGACGACCTTTCCCTTTTAGTCACCATGAAGGAGGTCCCGGAGGACTTCCGTAAGCACTGCGAGGAAGACGGCATTCTTCTTTCGAAGCCATACCAGCGAATCCTTCTTTTTGATTCCGACCTCGACTCCATCGACCCGAGACGGGAGGAGAGCCTGAGGATGGAGATCCGGGAATGCTACGAGGACGAGTTCGCCGGTCCAGAAGGCGTCGCCTTCTTCGACGGGACGGAGCTCGTCGCCCTCGTCTTCTCCGAGAAGCCCGTCTCCGAGGACGCCATCTCCGCCCGGGTGCGGGAGATCCTCGCCCGCCTTCAGCGCCGCTACGGCCTTTCCGTCTCCTGCGGCGTCAGCGAGGAGGCCGGCCAGCCGGTGAACTACCGGAAGCTCTACCGCCACGCCAAAAGGACCCTCGAGTACCGGACCGTCCTCGGCCCAAGCCAAGCCTTTCTTTTCGAGGATCTGGCGCGGGACGAGGGAAACAGCCAGACCGGGTCCGGGAAGGTCGACGAGAACGAGTACAAGCGGCTGAACTACCTGATTGCCTACGGGAAGGAGGACGAGGCCAACGAATGCGTCCACGGACTGCTGGACCAGATTTCCTCCATCGAGTACAAGGACAACTATTACTACATCCTCTCCTCCATCCTGGATGCCATCCTCAAGTCCTGCGTCTCCTTAGGCGCCCTCTATGACCGGACGGAGCCTCAGACGGAGATTCTGACCGAGCTCTACGGATTGAAAAACCAAGACCGCCGTGACCGAGTTCTTCGACCGGATGGTCTCTTCGGTCATCCTGGTCAACAAGTCCAACCGGATGAGCGGGCTGGTCAGTTCGTTCGGACACATCGAGGACTTCCTGAAGGCAAGCTATACGAATCCGAACCTCTCCATCGATGATGTAGCAAGGGAACTCGGATACTCCGTCAGCTACATTTCCTCGATCCTGAAGAAGAACGGAACGACGTTCACCAAGATCGTCACCGACTTAAGGATTCGGAAGGCGGAAGATCTGCTCCGGATTCCGGAGGCGAAGATTCTCTCCGTCGCGAACCAGGTCGGCTACAGCGACCCCTACTACTTCAGCCATGTCTTCAAGAAGACGACCGGCATGTCGCCGGACGAGTACCGGAAGAAGAATGGCTGACCGAGCGGAGAACGGGAAGAAGAGGAAATTCAGGCGGGGCTCCCACTCTCTGAAGGGGGAGCTCTTCCTTTCGACGACCACCGTCTTCAGCGCCTTCCTCGTCGCCCTGGTTCTCTGCTCTTATTTCCTGTTCCGGACGACGATCCTCAACAGCTACAGCGAGCAGATGGTCTCGGCTTCCGAACAGGCCGTAAGGACCTACACGAACTACTTCCGGGACGTGATCAGCATCAGCAGTGCGGTACAGGAGAACGCGGAGGACCAGGATCCGAAATCGAACCCCGGTGCGGAGAAGGCGTACTTCGAGAACGTCCTCACGATCTCTAAGGACGTCCGTTCCCTGACGCTTTTCGACACGGACGGGACGGCCCTGGTCGATGCTGCCCGGGTCCAGAAGACGGAGCTTCCTTCTGAGGCGGTCCGTTCCCAGCACTGGTTTAGGTCCGCCCTGGCCGAGCCGCTCATCAACAGCTTCTCTACCCTGACGGAGGACTCAAGCGAGGAAGGCGCCTACTTCATCCTCTCCAAGGTCATCCCCTTCCACCGGACGGACTACTCCCTCGTGCTGAGGGTCGTCTACGACTTCTCCTCCCTCCAGGAGGTCATCAGCATGACCCGGCTCGGGGAAGGGGGCCACATCACCATCTACGACTCCTCCTACAACCCGATCTATTCCACGGCCGAGACCATGAGCGACGCCGAGAAGGAGGCAAGAAGCCGCCAGATTATCGGCGGCACGACCTATAGCGACAACCATCGGACTTACTACGCCTACTTCTCGACGATCCCGGACACCCGCTGGCGGGTCGCCGTCGTGACGAACGCCGACGCCTTAAGCACGGCCTTACGCTCCCTGTTAGCCATCATCCTCTCCCTCGGCGTCATCTCCCTGGCTCTGTTCATCCTTCTCGACTACGTGATCACGGACCAGACGACGAAGCCTCTGGTGGCCCTGCAGAAGGAGATGGAGAAGGTCGAGAGCCTCGACTTCCCGGTCCCGGCCCAGTCCGACCTCTCCGGGACGAAGGAGGTCGTTTCCCTCAGCCGCTCCTACCAGAAGATGATGAAGAAGATTCACGACCTCGCCCTGCAGGTCCTGGAGGAGGAGAAGGAGGAGACCAAGGCGGAGCTTGCCGCACTGCAGAACCAGATCAATCCGCACTTCCTCTATAACACCCTGGATTCCATCCTCGCCCTGATCGACGAGAACCGGAACGAGCCGGCCGAGCAGATGATCGTCGCCCTCAGCCGGTTCTTCCGGCTCTCGATCTCGAAGGGAAGGAACATCATCCCGCTTTCGAACGAGCTCGACCACTGCCGGTACTACCTGACCATCCAGAAGATGCGCTTCGGCGACTCGTTCTCCTACTCCGTCGAGAACCAGGTCAAGGGGAACTACTACGTCCTGAAGCTGATTCTCCAGCCGATCGTGGAGAACTCCCTGGTGCACGGCTTTGGCGAGCACCCCGAGCGGGACGCTAGGATCCATGTCGTCGCCAGGGAGGAAGGGGAGAACCTTCTCTTCGTCCTAGAGGATAACGGCTACGGCATCCTTCCGGAGCGGCTCGCAGAGATCCAGAGCCGGCTTCTCGACCTGAAGGAGTCGAAGGACATGGGGGTCGGGATCCTGAACATCGCCCGGCGGATCCGGCTCTATTACGGCGAGGAAGGGAAGGTCCGGATCGAGTCGACGATGGACGTCGGGACGAGAGTGACGATCTCCATTCCGAAGAAAGGATGTCTCCATGAGGAAAACGCGTAAACGGTCCAAGAGAACGTCTCTCTTTCTCTTCTTCTCCCTGCTTCTCGCTTCCTGCCAAGGCCCGTCGGGAAAGACGGGCATCTTCTTCTATGACCTCAGCGACACCTATCTGAGCGAGTTCGGACGTCAGCTTTACCAGTACTTCGATGAGGCGCAGATTCCTTACGAGGTTTTTGGCGCCGAGCGAAACCAGATGGAGCAGAACCGTCAGGTCGTCGAGGAGATTCAGAAGAAGACGCCACTATTGATTCTCAATCTAGTCGACCGGCTCTCCGCCGGGGCCCTCATCGAGAAGGCAAAGCAGACCGAGACGCCGGTCATCTTCTTTAACCGGGAGCCGTTCCCGGATGACCTGAAGGAAGCCTTGAAGAGCTTCCCGAAGATTTACTACGTCGGGACGAATGCCTCTTACGAGGGGACGGCACAGGCCGACATGGCGGCAAGCCTCTTCGGTGCTCCGGACCACCTTTCCGGCACCTTCGACAAGAACGGGGACGGAAAGATCCAGACAGTCCTCCTGAAGGGGGAACTCGGCCATCAGGACACGGAATACCGCTCCCAGAAGTGCCTCGGCCATCTGAAGGAGCTCGGCTACTCCGTCGACCTCCTGACGACCCGGTACGCCGACTGGAGCCGGGCGAGGGCCAAGCAGGAGATGAGCGAGGTCCTGGAAGAGAAGAAGGATTCGATCGAGCTGGTCTTCTGTAACAACGACGACATGGCCCTAGGCTGCATCGACGCCCTTCGGGAGGCCGGGAAGATCGTCGACGGGAAGATGCCCTTCCCGATCTTCGGCGTCGACGGGACAAAGGTCGGCCTTGAGGCCATCGAGGAAGGAACCATGGCCGGCACGGTCCGGAACAACGCCGGCAAGCAGGCCTATGCCGTCGCAACCCTGGCGGAGAAGATTCTGAAGAAGGAGATCGATCTCAGCACCTTCGGGTTTGACTACAACGAAGACCACTGCCTGTATCCGGCCGGGGAGCCCATCGTCTCCTCGTCGATCCGCTTCCTTTCGGCCTCCGGAAGCGAGGGAGAGGAGGCGTCTTCCGATTCCGACGAAAAAACCTATTGACTTCTCTTCGGACACTCCTTATAATTTCCGTTGTTGCGGGCGTTTAGCTCAGCTGGGAGAGCATCTGTTTGACGTACAGAAGGTCATAGGTTCGAACCCTATAGCGCCCACCATCTTCTAACAACAGCAAGCCTTCCCGGAGTCGGGAAGGCTTTTCTCCTTTGGAGCAGTACCCAAGCGGTTGAAGGGAACGGTCTTGAAAACCGTCAGTAGGCTTTGCCTAGCGCGAGTTCAAATCTCGCCTGCTCCGCCAGCGAACCAAAAAGTGCCTAGAAATAGGCGCTTTTCTTCTTTCTGGTCCCGAACCGGTGCTAAGAATCCTTCCCCGTCTCCTTCCGGTAGTAGCTCTTCAGGGCCGCGATGGCCTCGGAAATGGAGAAAAAGAAGACACACGATGGGCTGGAAGATATCCGAAGACGGGAAGGAGAAGATGACGAGAAGGTATCTAGAACAGAAAACAGAGAGGAGAAGGCGAAAAGACATCGAAAAACAAGCGACACCAGGGCGCTCATTACCACCCGGCATCGCTTGTTGGCTTCATTAGATCACTTTTCCATCGGAGAAGCAATCGAAAGGATGGGGAAAAAAGATGTGGAGCAATCTCGGCCGGGATGGGAAGGGACGCAAGCCAGGGAGACCATGAAAGGGAAGCCTTCCTATGCCAGAACTGACATCCGAATGGGCCCGAAGAATACATTCTCTGCTGAACTGAAGAATATGAAGCGGAATCCGAAAGACAGGAGGAAAATCAACAGCATCATAGAAAAGTACAGAAAGAAATAAAAAACTCTATAGTGCACGTGAGGGATAAAAGAGTCAGTCTTTATCGATTTTTTCTGGATCTTTCCAGTCACGATAGCGCAGTTTAGTGCGCTTTTTCACTGCCAGTTCGATGAATGCCTGAGCCTTTTCGAACGCACTTCCGCATGTGTTCCAGTAGAAGCAGAAAAGATTGAGCCATCCCTGGAGTTCTTCCCTTGAGAAGCCGTTGTGTGCCCCGATGAATCCCGCCAGA
>Ga0256406_1002386_pt1 | contig 26658 bp, 21 predicted proteins | sample RumenRJG_03DNA_FD_185986 | JGI IMG/M metagenome (GOLD analysis project Ga0256406, IMG submission 185986) | Bovine rumen microbial communities from Lethbridge, Alberta, Canada - RJG_03 | ecosystem: Host-associated > Mammals > Digestive system > Stomach > Rumen | place: Canada: Alberta | collected...
AGCCTAGCGTCTTCTTGATGATTTTCTCGGCTTTCAAGCGATCCATGCCCAAGATCGCAGCTCCAAGATCAAGGCTGTCCCCTCCGGATCGAACAGCATCCTTGAAGCTTGCCATGATGCTGTCGCGGAAGCATTCCCTGATCTCATCGTTCGGGATCCTTACGACGCATTTCTTTGCCGAAATGACCTTGGTCGCGGTCAAATATCCAGTGTGCAGCAGCAGCGACCACATGTCGGCGGCGTTGTGCTGGCTCAGGCTGTCGTAGTTCATGCTGTCGTTGATGTCTGTCTCGACTTCCTTTCCGTCGCAGACGTCCTGGAGCTTCTGCGTCTCCTCGTCAGCAAGCGTGCCCAAATAGCTCTTTATGGCCAGCGTGCCGGAGCTCTCGGAGCCCACCCAGAAGTTGTCGGCGGACACGTCATCTCTTCTACCCTGCTCGACGGCCTTGCTGGCCTGCTCCACGAACTTCGAAACGTCCCACGGGTTGTAGATCTCGTCATGGCCGAAGCGGTAGCCGTCGTACTGGGCCTTCACCATCTCCCCGTACCCGGAGAGTCCGAAGGCGGAGAGGTATGCCTCCGTCTCCTCCGGCGTGAAGCCGAAGACTGGCGAGAAGTCGGTGTCCTTCGAGAGCACGGTGTACGGCGTGAAGTTGTTGGCCCCAGTGAAGATCTGGTTCTTTGCAACCCGCAGGCAGCCGGTCATCACTGTCTTGAAGAGCGGCGGGCCCTTTTTTGAAAGCTTGGTGCCGACGTCCCAGTTTTTGAGCTTGAGGAGGCTAAGAAAGCCGGCGTAAAAGTCAACCATGTCCTTGTGGTAGCCGTTCTGCTGCGCCTTGGCAAGCGGCACGTCATACTCGTCGACGAGCACGGCAACCTGGCGAGCAAAGTGCTTGAAGAGCATGGTCGCAAGCGACGAGAGCGATGACTTGAGCGTGCCCAGGGTGGGTTCCGACAGCAGCGCGTCCTTGTTCATGAGCTTTCCAAGAATGCGCTTGTTCTCCTCTGAAAGCTCCGGGCTGTTCTGAAGGAAGTCGAAGTCGCCGGCAATAGCCGACACGGAGTCGGCAAGCCTGTCGACGGCCTCGGCAAAACTCCTGCCGCTGACGTCCTTGAGCGTGATGAAGATGACCGGGTGCTGCCCCATGAACCTTGCGCACAGCTCGCGATCCTCCATGACCGCAAGCCCCTTGAACAGGCGCTCCTGAAGCTGCGTGCTCCCCGGGTTTTCGCGATCGACCTTGAGGAAGTCCCGGAGCATGGTCATTGTCAGGGTCTTGCCGAAGCGGCGTGGCCTCGTGAACAGCGCCACGACACCGGTCCTGGTCAGCAGCGGCCGCAGGAACCTGGTCTTGTCCACGTAGTAGCTTTTGGAGGCGATGAAGCTGGAAAAGTCCTCAGTGCCCGCCTGAATGTCATACTGCACCTGCATGTCCGCTCTCCTCTGAACAAAGGCTTTGACACTAGGTTAAATGAGCCTTTGCCAATCTGCCGCCTTTATTTGCGATTATATCAGAGCTGTTTGAAATCCCAAGATTTTATTAAGTCTCCGCAAGGCAGATGCGGCGTTTACAGCATAGGAGATCAGCCCCCTCCATTCGAGGCGCTGGGTGATCGAGGTGCTCTCAGGGGCCGGAAGCGGCGGCTCGGCCTCGGCGGAGGCAAGGGCATGCTGTTTAAGACCATCCGCAGCCAGATGATCATCACCTCCTTGAGGTGCATGCCGCTTGAGCCTAACCGCCGGATCGAGAATGACCCGCGAAGCTTCTGCTCCTGCTGCCGCCCCATAAGGGAAAAGATGCGGGGGATCCCGTATGGGAGAGCCTGTACGGAGGATCCTGCGTTCCCTCTCCTCGCTGATCGGAAGCCTGCCGAAGAGCCCCCCCGACTAGGAGATCGCCGCCGCCTGGCAGGATGGCGAGATCGAAGATGAGAACATCGGCGCGCTAGGCGAGAGGCTCTCAGACGTTTGCGAGTGCATCAGGCAGTTCATGGAGCCAGACGTGGAGCTAGCTGCCAGGTCAAGATCGCATTTTACGGAGCATGAAAGGCACTCAGGCCATGCCATACAGCCATTTCAGACCGAAAACTGAAATGCAAAAGCAGAGTCCATAAGAAAAAGGCGGCTCCGGGTGTAAGGCCTCGGAGCCGCAAACTCAGGATCCAGGGCAGGGAGGCGTTTTGCGTCATCCCTGCCCTTTGCGTGCTTTAACAAGGTGCTCAGACTATTCCCGAAGCAAGCGATCCTGAAAGCTCGGGATTGAAGGATCCATCGTCAGGCGTGTAGCTGTCGATGATCCCGCGGATCCTCAATAGCAGCTTGGCCGCGCCGTCCTGCTCGACCTTGCGCGAGGAGATGCTCTCGACGTTCGCACCCACCGGGATCCCCAGCGACAGCCCGTACTTGTAGAGGAACTCGAAGAGATCGGTGCACAGGTCGACAGAGCGTTCGAGCGGATCGGGGCTTGCCATGATCTCGCGCTCGTACTCGAGCACGACCGAGATCCCAAGCCAGCGCATGAACTCCATCGTCTTGGCGCTGCCGCAGGTGGTTAACGTGAAGATCACCGGAACCTTGGGCATGTTGAGCGCGGCGTAGTCGTCGAGGAAGCGCTTGGCGTTCTCGGTGTTGTAAACGGCCTGCGTCACGAAGAACCTGCATCCATGCAGGCACTTGGCGGCGATGCGGTACTCCTCGTCGCCTTTCCTGCGGTGGCGCTCGGAGATGCAGATCCCGCCTAAAAGCGTCTCTGGGAAGCCCCGGCGCAGCGCGTAGGCCTCTTTAAGCCTCAGGCGCACGCTCTCCTTTGAGGAGCTCGCCCCCACGAAGACCGTGGCGCACTCGCGCCGAAGAGATCCCAGGAAGGAGAGCAGCTCCTCCTTCTGGTACTTGCCCACGACCTTGTAGAGGATCGCGGGATAGGCCGCGCCCAGCGCGTAGACGAGGTCGAGCATCTGATCGTAGTAGGAGAAGTCGTTGACGCTGATGTAGTCGATGCCGGAGTCCTGCTGGTACTTCAGGTGGCGGATGCGCAGATCCCTTCCCACCGCCCTGCCCAATAGGCCTCGAGCGCGAACTTGAGCTCGCGCCTCTCGCCGATCCTTGGGAAACCGGTCACATAGCTTTTTGACATTCTCAATTGCCCCAAGCACCGCGGCGTCCTGGCCGCGGATAAACAAAAACATGGCGTTTGGAGCATTTTAAAAAAAATTTTACTTTTAAAAATAATACATTATTGTGATGCTTGACTATAGTTTTGCCCTATATTCAATTCAAGCCGCGTGCGGGAAAGCCGCTTTTTTGCGCTCTGGCACGGAATTTGCGTCTGACCTTCAAAAGGTTTTTTGGAGCGTCGGAAAACCGGCGCGGAGGCATGGAAATGAGCATCGGCATCAGCAGCGCGGCACCCACGGGTTCGATCCTCGCAGGACTTCAGAACATGCAGAGGCAGATGAACGCGCTGAGCGCGGCGGCAGGCAGGGATCCCTCCCCGCAGCAGCAGTTCCATGTCTATGACGCCGCCCGCGAGGGGGAGGGGCCCGAGGCGGTGCAGGATGGCGCCAGCACTGCAGCGTCCGAGAGCTCAGCCACCCGGGTCGGAGCCTTCGAGCAGGCGCTCAAGGATGCCTTTGAAACCGTCAATTCGCTTCAGAACAACGCGGCCAACCTCCAGGCGAGATTTGACACCGGCGACAGACAGGTGACCCTCTCTGATGTTATGCTTGCCACGCAGAAATCAAACATTTCCTTCGAGGCAGCGGTGCAGATCCGCAACAAGCTCATCGAAGCGTACAAGACCGTGTCCCAGATGCAGATCTGATCTGTCCAGGCAGGCGTAGAAAATGGCAGACAACGATTTACCGGTTCCCGCAGCGGGCCAGTCCCAAGGCAGCGGGGTCCCCGCGGTTGCAGGCGGGGCCACCGGGACCGCGGTGGCCGATCCCAAGGCCATGGCCGCGCCCGAGGCTACCGCAGCCTCCGAGGGCGCAGGCGAGGGCGCGGCGCCTAAGCGCGGCGCCCTCTCCCGCTTCTTTGCGTTCCTCTCGGACTTCATCCACAACGGCGACGTGCTGCACCGCGTCATGCTGCTGGGCTTCCTCGTGATCTTCGTGGCGGTCATAGTCATCACGATCTTCTCGCTCCACGGCGCCGGCTCGTCGAGCGAGCCTGCCACCGAGAGGCAGCTTGGCACCTACTCCCCCCAGGAGATAGGCAAGGTCCTGGACTTCCTCGATAACGGCGGCTACAAGTACCGCCTCTCGGGCGAGGCGATCTTCGTGGACGCGGCCAAGTACTCCGACATCACCTCCCAGATGCTGCGCCAGGGCGTGGCGCTGCCCAAGGAGACCAACGACATAGGAGACTCGATCCTGATGACCGACAGCGGCTTCGGCGTCTCGCAGCACATGGAGAACGAGCGCATCAAGCACGGCCGCGAGATCCAGCTGGCGCGCGCCATCGAGAAGATCGACGGCATCGACAGGGCTACCGTGCTCCTGGCCATCCCCAAGGAGAACGTGTTCGCCCGCGAGAAGAGCCGCCCGTCGGCTGCCGTGGTGGTGACGCTCAAGAACGGCGCTTACCTGAGCCCCGAGAACGTTTCCTCGATCCGCTTCATGGTCGCCTCGGCGGTGCACAACCTGCTCTCCAAGGACGTGACCGTCACCGACCAGCAGGGCCGCCTGCTCTCCGACGACCGCCGCGACGACTCGGCGGAGAACAAGCTTCAGCGCGAGTTTGAGATGCACACGATGCGCGAGGCGCAGTACCGCGACAAGCTCGACACCATCCTCGCCCCGATGCTGGGGCTTGGGAACTACTCGGCCGAGGTGGACGTCACCTTGGACACCACCAAGCAGGAGGAGACGGCGCAGCTGTACAACCCCGACAGCCAGGCCGTGAGGTCCGAGACGCTCAAGGAGCAGCAGGGCGGCAACGACAAGGGCAACCCCTACGGCGTGCCCGGCTCGCTTTCAAACCAGCCGCCTGCCAACGCCGCGATCCCCCAGCAGCTGAGAAACGGCACGGCTACCGAGTCAAGCCAGGCCCAGGAGCAGCGCAAGGAGAGCCGCGAGGCCGTGCGCAACTACGAGGTGGACACCACGGTGCGCCACACCGTGCGCCCGACCAACATGGTCCAGCGCCTCACGGTCTCGGTTGCGGTTGACTACCTGCGCAAGGTCGATGCCGACGGCAACGTGACCTACGTCCCGCGCCCCAAGGAGGATCTTGAGAAGATAGCCGATCTCGTGCGCGGCGGCCTCGGCCTCGACCAGGCCAGGGGCGACTTCGTGAGCGTCGAGACCGTCTCGTTCCCGCACGCCGACGAGCGCCCGCCGCTGCCCTGGTACCGCCAGAACTACTTCTACCGCCTAGTCAGGGTCGTGGGCGCTGTCCTCGTCATCATCGCGCTCGTGGTCTTCGTGATAAGGCCGATGCTGATGAAGCTGCTCCACCGCGAGGAGGAGGAGGCCGAGCTCGAGGAGCAGAACGACGTCGATCTCGACGACGGCTCGGCCCTCGAGGGCAACGACGATCTCGACCTCATCACCAAGAACAAGGAGATGGAGGACCAGGTGTACTCCATCAACGACAGCGGCGGCATCGACCTGCCGGATCTCCACAAGGAGGCCGATCTGCTCAAGGCGGTGCGCACGCTGGCGTCCAACGAGCCGCAGCTTACCGCCGAGGTCATCAAGGAGTGGCTCGAGAGCGACTCGAAGGACAAGACCACCGAGAAGAAGAGCTGAGGCGCGCGGCCGCATGAGATGCGCTCCTGAGGATTGCAACAATGGCTGAAGACAACAAGAACCTGCCTGCCGCCCAGGGCGGCGCCCCTGGCACTTCCCAGGTGCTCGACCGCGTGGGCAAGTCGGTGCAGAACGGCAGCCTCGAGCTCAATGACGACGAGCGCGCGGCGCTGCAGGGCATGACGGGCCTGGACAAGGCCGTGCTTTTGATGCTCTCGCTCTCCGAGGACGACGCGGCCGAGGTCTTCCGCAACCTGCAGCCCAAGCAGGTGCAGAAGCTGGGCATGCGCATGTCCCAGGCCGGGCGCTTCACCAACGAGCAGGTCAACGCCGTCCACAAGTCCTTCCTCATGGACATCACCAAGCACTCGAACCTAGGGCTTGGCAGCTCGGACTTCGTGCGCCACGCCCTGGTCGCGGCCTTGGGCGAGGACAAGGCCAACAACCTGGTCGAGCAGATCTCCCTGGGCACCGGCTCGCGCGGCCTCGACTCCCTCAAGTGGATGGACGCAAGGCAGGTGGCGACGATCATCCAGAACGAGCACCCGCAGATCCAGACCATCGTGCTCTCCTACCTCGACCCCGAGCAGAGCGCGGAGATCCTCTCCCAGTTCCCCGAGCCTGTGAGGCTCGACCTCATCATGCGCATCGCGACTCTGGAGGAGGTGCAGCCAGCGGCGCTGCAGGAGCTCAACGAGATCATGGAAAAGCAGTTTGCAGGATCCGCAGGCTCGCAGACAGCCAAGATCGGCGGCCTCAAGAGCGCGGCGGACATCATGAACTTCCTGGACTCCTCGACGGAGACCCAGCTCATGAACGCCATCCAGTCGCAGGACAAGGAGATCGGCACCCAGATCGAGGATCTGATGTTCGTGTTCGAGAACCTGGCCGACGTCGACGACCGCTCCATCCAGACGCTGCTGCGCGAGGTGCCCTCCGACGTGCTCCAGAAGGCGCTCAAGGGCGCCGACGACACGCTCAAGGAGAAGTTCTTCAAGAACATGTCCTCGCGTGCCGCCGACTCCATGAAGGAGGATCTCGCCTCGATGGGGCCGACCAAGATAGCCGATGTCGAGGCCGCCCAGAAGGAGATCCTCAACATCGCCCACAAGCTCTCCGACTCCGGGCAGATCGTGCTCTCGCGCGGCGGCAGCAACAGCGACTTCGTGTAGCGTAGCGGCTCCATCACATGGCAGAAACCAAAGATCCCAAGAAGAAGACCGGGCTCGATCCCGAGGTGATCACCGAGGCGGACATCGTGAACTCCGAGCCGGAGTTCACCGACGCCCGCTACGACGCGCCGCTGGCGCACGTGATCCCCTCGGAGAAGGCCGGCTCCTACGAGGTCAAGCAGTGGCCGATGCTCGGCGAGGGCCGCGAGGGCGAGACCAATGCCCTGGGTTACCCGCCGGACTATTTCGAGCAGCGCCGGGCGCTGGCCAGGCAGAAGCAGCTCCTCTTGCAGAAAAAAGCCGAGGAGGAGCGGCTCGAGCGCGAGGAGCGCTCGCGCAAGGAGAAGGAACAGCAGTCTCAGCAGGACGCCCCAGCCCCGGTGCTCACCGCAGGGCAGCTTGACGAGATCCGCGCCGAAGCCTCCAAGGAGGGGCGCGACGAGGGCTTCAAGCAGGGCCATGACGAGGGGCTGAAGCAGGGCATGGCCGAGGGACTCAAGCAGGGCACTGAAAAGGGCTTTGCCGAGGGCAGCGCCAAAGGCCTTGAGGCAGGCTATGCCAAGGGGCGCGAGGAGGGGTTCCAGAAGGGCCGCGCCGAGGGCCTCGCCCAGGGCGAGGAGGTGGTGATCGAGCAGTCGGAGCGCTTCCGCCACCTCGCCGATGCGCTGGCAAATCCGCTGCGCGAGGTCGACCGCGATGTCACCGAACGCGTCGTCCTCATGATCTCAAAGCTCGCAGGCGCCGTGATAAGGCGCGAGGTGCGCGGCGATCCTGAGTTTTTGCGCAAGACGGTCGAGTCGGCCATCGCCGCGCTGCCAGATCCCGAAGGCGGGGCGGAGATCACGATGAACCCCGATGACGCCGCGCTCATCGAGGCCTCGGCCGGGCGCGAGTACATGGAATCCCAGCACTGGAAGATCAAGATCTCAAATGATCTCGCCCCAGGCGATCTCACCGTCTCATCAGGCGGCTCGACCGTAAGAAGCCGCCTCTCAGAGCGCATCGACGCCGTATGCCAGGACTTCCTCGACGCCTCCTCCGAGGCCGTCGAGTCGGCCGCGCGCGAGGAGATCCCGGGATCCCCAGCCTATGACGCCAAGCCGGAGGCCCCCCTCGAGGTCCCGCAGGATCTAAAGGATCTCATGGCCAAGGAGGCCGCGGCCCAGGCGCTACAGGCCCAGGCAGTGCAGGGCGCGGAGGGGGCGGCTCCCAATCCAAATCCTGAGCCCCAGCCCCAGGATCAGGCCTCGCAGCAGCCTGCCCCTCAGGATCCGGCAAAGGGTGGCGCATGAACCGCCTGCTCTCGCGCCTAAAATCCATCGACATCCCCGCGCAGGAGAAGGCCCCGTCCGTCTCCGGCGTGCTCACCCGCGTGGTCGGGCTCACGCTCGAGTGCACCGGGATCCGCGTGCCGGTGGGCACGCGCTGCCGCATCGACACCGCCGACGGGCCGATGCGCGCCGAGGTGGTGGGCTTCTCCGGCAAGACCACCTTCCTTATGCCCACCGAGGAGATCGCAGGCGTCGAAAGCGGCGATCCGGTGACCCCGGACACCAGCGGCGACGACTTCCCCTACGGCGACCACCTCCTGGGGCGCGTCGTTGACGGCATCGGCAACCCCATCGACGGCCTGGGGCCCCTGGGCGCAAGGCGCGGGCCGCGCTACCGCAGGCGCAAGGTCAACCCGATGGCCAGGCGCCCCATCAAGGAGCCGCTTGACGTCGGGGTGCGCGCCATCAACGCGCTGCTCACCATCGGCAAAGGCCAGCGCATGGGCTTGTTCGCAGGCTCGGGCGTCGGCAAGTCGGTGCTCCTGGGCATGATGACCCGCGGCACCAGCGCCGACGTCGTGGTCGTGGGGCTCATCGGCGAGCGCGGGCGCGAGGTGCGCGAGTTCATCGACGACATCCTGGGGGCCGAGGGCCGCGCGCGCAGCGTGGTCGTGGCCGCCCCGGCCGATGCCTCCCCGCTCATGCGCCTCAAGGGCTGCGAGACTACGCTCTCCATTGCCGAGTACTTCCGTGACCAGGGCAGGAGCGTGCTGTTGCTCGTGGACTCGCTCACCCGCTATGCGATGGCCCAGCGCGAGATAGCCCTTGCCGTGGGCGAGCCCCCGGCGACCAAGGGCTACCCGCCCTCGGTGTTCGCCAGGCTCCCGGCGCTCGTCGAGCGCGCCGGCAATGGCGGCGAGGGGCAGGGCTCGATCACCGCGTTTTTCACGGTGCTCGTCGAAGGCGATGATCTCCAGGATCCCATAGCCGACTCCGCCCGCGCCATCCTGGACGGGCACATCGTGCTCTCCCGCGCGCTCGCCGACGCCGGCCACTATCCGGCCATCGACGTCGAGAAGTCGATAAGCCGCGTGATGCCGGCCGTGGTCACCCAGGAGCACCTGGTGATGGCCCGCACCATCAGGCAGTGTGTCGCCCAGTACAACGAGAGCCGCGAGCTCATCCAAATCGGCGCCTACCAGAAGGGCTCGGATCCGCGCATCGACCAGGCGATCATGATCAAGCCCTACATCGACGAGTTCACCCAGCAGGACTTCCGCGAGGTGATCCCCTACGCCAAGAGCGTCGAGGACATGAAGAAGGTCGCGCTGGTGCTGATAGGCGACGCCCAGAAGCGCACGGACGCGCTCAAGGCCCAGCAGCAGGGCGCGAGGCCGTCTGCGCCCAAGCCTCCCCAAGGCCAGGGCGCCTTCCAGCGCGTGAGGTGATAGATGGCCTCCGACAAAGGCCTTGAGCGCGTGCTCGAGCTGCGCCAGAAGGACGAGGACGCCGCCCAGGCCAAATGGAGCGAGTCCCTCGCGGCGGTGTCCGCCTGCGAGGCCCAGATAGGGAAGCTTGCGCAGTTCCGCGCCCTCTACGTGGACGAGATGGCAAAGAAGTCCGCCTCCGTCCTCTCCATGAACCAGTACCTGGCCTACGAGGACTTCATCTCCCGCCTGGATGACGCCGCAAAGCGCCAGAAGGCCGTACTCGAGGGGCTCAGGCAACGCTCCGAGCAGTGCCGCCTCGCCTTCGTAAAGGCCCGCCAGAGCCGCAAGATCATCGAGTCATTGCTCGAATCCCACCGCAGGAAGCGCCTGGCTGAAGAGGCGCGCGCCGAGGCCAAGCTTGCCGACGACACCGTGTCCTCGAAGATGGCGAGGATCATGCTCGATCGCAAGGACGGCGGCTGGTAATCTGGCAAGCAAATTGCATCATCCCAGGCAAAGGCTGCGGCAGCAGAGCGCTTAAAAGCGCTGGCGCCGCAAGCAAAATCAGATAATACAAAGCCTTGTCAGGAGAAATAGTCATGAACCAGGTAGGCGCGCTCAATGCCAGCGCAAACGCGGATCTTGCCGCAAGCGGCATCAATTCGCTCTCCGGCGGTTCGTTTGGAGCAGACTTCGCGCTGCTGCTAGGGCAGATCTCGCAGGACGGATCAAGCGGTATCGGCGGGGCGCTCTCGTCAAATGCCGTGCGCGGCGGCAGGATCGGCTTTGCCGCCCAGGCAAGCCAGAACTCCCAGAGGCGGAAGGACTCCTCAAAATCATTGGCCCAGGATCTGCCCGTCTCAAGGCAGGATGGCGCATCTGCCAAGGCCTCGCAGGATCCCTCTTCCAGGAAAGTCCAATCAAGGCCCAGGAATGATGCTCAATTGCGCGGCGATGATGCCGCGCAAGAGCCAGGCGATGCGGGATCCCGCGGCGATGAGGCGGCCAGAGCCGGGGATCAGGCCCAGAAATCCACTGCTGCGGCTGATGACGCCGCAAAGGCGCAGGATGCTCCGCAGGCCCTGGCAGTTAAGGACGCGGCGCCCGAAGCGCCTTCCTATGGCGCTGCTGAGGATGATGCCGAGGCCTTGGAGGATCTCGGCGCCGGGGGCTTCATGGACATGGCAGAGGAGGCAGATCCCATCCTGGATGGAACCCGCGGCGCTGGCAACGAGGCCAGGGCCTTGGAGTCAGGCACAGCCCAGGATGCCGCGAAGGCAGCCCCGGCGGCCATGCAGGGCGGTGAGGGGCAGGAGGCGACTGCATCGGCCGACGGGCTTGAGGCTTTGGCAGAGGAGGCGGCGTCAAAGGAGCCACAGCAGGCAAGGCCGGTCTCTGAGAACAGCGCCACCCTAGGCGAGCTCTTCGAGGATGTCGGCGTCACCAAGGTCACGGTCTCGCAGTCAAACGAGGCGGCGCAGTCCAAGGACGCGCAGCAGGCTGCCGACGAGCTCTCGGGCATCGCTGACAGCGTCAAGGCCGCAGACGAGCTCTTCCAGGGCCAGGACGGGCAGTCGTCCCAGGCCGGGGAGGGCGGCCAGGGCTCCGAGAGTGCCGAGCAGGATGGCGTCGACGGGGCACTTGCGGTGCTCCGCCAGGGCGTCAAGGGCGGCGGGAATGGCGCGCAGGCAGAAGGCGACGGCGCCGCCAATGCCTCAGGCGATCTCGAGGTGCTTCAAGGACGCGTGGCGGCGGGCGCGGCCGGAGCAAAGGGCGCCGAAGGGGCGCAGGATCCGCGCGCATCATTGCAGCAGGGGGTCCAGGCGGCAGCGCCTTCAGGCGCCGTCATCGCCGCAGCCTCCGCCGATGCAGGCGTCTCGCCGCTCTCGCAGTCGCGCCTCTCCTCGCGCGAGTCGCTTGACCGGCAGGATCTGCGCGAGACGATGCTTGAGCTCTCCTCCGACGTCAAGCGCAACGCCGAGAAGATCACCGAGGCGGTCATGGCGATGTCCTCGCGCAACCTCAAGAGCTTCAAGTTCGAGCTCAACCCTGAGGGCCTGGGGAGCATGCAGATCAAGATAGACTCGACCGACGACGGCGACGCGGTGAGGATCGGGATCTCGGCGAGCTCCTCCCAGGCCCGCGGGATCCTGGCCCAGGGCATGGATGCGCTGCGCGAGGGGCTCTTGCGCAACGGGATCTTCGCGCAGGCCGAGCTCGAAGGCGGCGGCGAGGAGGCGATGGCTCAGGACGGGAGCGCCGGGCAGGGCGCGTGGCAGGGCCGCGAGGGAGGCCAGGGCCAGGAGAACGGTGGATCGCTAAGGCACGGCGGCACGCTCTTTGCTGGAGAGAGCATAGCGCTCGGGGATGACGAAACTCCGGCGCCTGCGAAAGGCCGGTTCATGGAGGATGGCCTGAGCCTCTTTGCATGACAGGCGGGGCCCTGGGCCCTTGGATGGCCGATCCATTAAAAAAAACAAGTGCATGCATTACAATGGCAGATAACGATAGGAGAGAGCGATGGCTAAGAACGACGACCATTCAGGCGACGAGCTTGCAACCCCCAAGCGCGGCAAGCGCCTTGTGCGGCTCGTGCTGGTCACGATCCTGCTTTTATGCATCCTCGCAGGCGGCTATGTCGGCGCGGCCTACTTCATGAAGCTGCCGCCTTTTGAGCCCAAGGGGCCCACACCCGAGGAGATCGCCGCGCAGCAGGCGGCCAAGAAGGCAGCCGAGGCCGAGCGCACGCGCGACATCTACATTTCCTTCGACCAGCCATTCACCTTCAACCTGGACTTCGGCGGCAGGGCCCACACGGCCCAGATCGAGGTGGTGCCGGTGGTAGCCGGGCCTGCCAACGAGAAGCTCGCCAAGAAGCACCTGGCGCTGCTCAACAGCACTACGCTGGGGGTCCTCTCCAATCAGAGCTACAACGGGCTGCTCATGCCCTCGGGACGCGAGCGGCTTAAGATCGAGCTGCTCGACGCGCTGCGCGGCAAGATGTCCGAGGTGGCGGGAGCGCCCGTCATCGAGCAGGTGCTGATCACGGGATTCGTGATGCAGTGACGAGGGGATGGCATGACCGAGTTCCTAACCCAGGATGAGATTGACGCCCTGCTGCACGGGGCCGACGACGTTGAGCCCGAGAAGCCGCAGGACGACAGCGGCATCAAGCCGTTCGACTTCGGGTCGCAGGAGAGGATCGTCCGCGGCCGCATGCCGACGCTCGAGCTCGTGGACGAGCGCTTCGCCCGCCACATGCGCATCAGCCTCTTCAACATGCTCAGGCACTCCGCCGAGGTCACCTGGAGCGGCGTGCAGATGATGAAGTTCAGCGAGTACGTGCAGGCGCTGTACGTGCCGACGTCGCTGAACATGGTCCGCTTCCGCCCGCTCAAGGGCACGGCGCTGGTCACCTTGGAGGCCAGGCTCGTCTTCATCCTCGTGGAGAACTTCTTCGGGGGCGAGGGGCGCTTCCGCACCAAGATCGAGGGCCGCGAGTTCACCCCCACCGAAAGGCGCATCATACAGAAGGTCCTGAAGATGGTCTTCGAGGACTACAAGGAGGCCTGGGCCCCGGTGATGGACGTCGAGTTCGAGTACCTCGACTCCGAGGTCAACCCGTCGATGGCCAACATCGTAAGCCCATCCGAGGTGCTCGTGGTCAACAAGTTCCACATCGACCTGGACGGCGGCGGCGGCGATCTGCACATCTGCTTCCCCTACTCGATGATCGAGCCTATACGCGAGCTGCTCGACGCCGGCGTCCAGTCGGACAAGGGCGACACCGACGTGAGGTGGAACCGCGCGCTGCGCGAGGAGGTCATGGACGTCCCCGTGGACATGCGCGTCAAGCTCCTAGACCGCCAGGTGAGCCTCGATGAGATCATGAACTTCAAGCCCGGGGACATCATCCCGGTGGACCTGCCGGACGATCTCCTGGTCTACGTTGAGGATCTGCCCAGCTACCGGGCCAAGCTCGGGCGCAGCAACGACCACCTTGCCATCAAGATCAGCAAGGTCCTCGAGAGGCCCAAGAGCATGAAGAGCGAGATCTCCTTCATCAAGGGCAACAGCATCAACCTCAACGACGAGGAAGAGGCTGAGGAATACGACGACGACTGAGGTTTAACGGCATATGTCAGACGATCAGAAACTGGCCGACGAATGGGCGGCCGCGCTCAACGCCCAGCAGGCGGGGGACGCCGCAGGCGGCGGGGACGCTTCTGCCGCGGAGCCTGCCAAGGCCGAGATGGAGTCATTCGGGGATGACGCCTCATCGGGCAGCCAGGCCCCGCTGTCGCGCGAGGAGAAGCGCAAGCTCGATGCGATCATGGACATTCCGGTCACCATCACGATGGAGGTCGGCCACGCCAAGATCAGCATCAGGAACCTTTTGCAGTTGAACCAGGGCTCGGTCATCGAGCTTGAGAGGCTCGCAGGCGAGCCTCTGGACGTGCTCGTCAACGGCACCCTCATCGCCCACGGCGAGGTCGTCGTGGTCAACGACAAGTTCGGCATCAGGCTCACCGACGTCATAAGCCAGGTGGAGCGCATCAAGAAGCTCAAATGAAAAAGCTCCTAGCACTCCAATCCCTGCTGCTCCCGCTGTGCGCCGCCGCCGAGGGCGCGCAGGGCGCGTCCGGAACGCAGGCCGGGATCGGGACTGGGCAGATAGTGTCCTGGCTCTTCTCAACCTGCGCCGTCGTCGCCTTCATCATCGTGCTCGCCTACATCGTCAAGAAGACGCGCGTGCGCATGGGCGGGGGAGGGCAGTCGCGCGTGCTATCCCAGATCCCGGTGGGGCCCAAGGAGCGCATCGCCGAGGTGAGGATCGCAGGCCGCAGGCTCATCGTAGGCGTGACGGCGCAGAACATCTCCCTGCTCTCTGACTTGGGCCCCGACGGCGGGGGGGAGTTTGCAGGCCGGCTTGAGAAGGAGCGCAAGGCCCAGGATGGCGGCGGGGAAGGCGGCGATGGCGCAGGCAGGGCTTGAGAGGGCTGCAGCGCTTCACGCAAGGCTGCACGGCCTTGCGCGCACGCTCGCGCTCGCGCTTTTGGCCTTCAGCGCAAGCTGCGCCATGCTCTACTTGTGCGCGGCCCACGCCGCTGATCTGAACATCAGCGCCTTCACGGTCAAAACCAACTCCGACGGCACCTCCGACTACAGCGTCTCGCTGCAGGTCGTGGTGCTGATGACGCTGCTCTCGTTCCTGCCGTCCATACTCATCATGATGACGTCGTTCACGCGCATCGTCATCGTGCTGGCGATCTTAAGGCAGGCGATGGGACTTCAGACCTCGCCTTCAAACCAGGTCATCATCGGCATCTCGCTCTTCCTGACGCTCTTCATCATGACGCCGGTGTTCGACCAGGTCTACACGGACGCCATCGAGCCCTACATCAACGATCAGATCCAGGCGCGCGAGGCCTTCGAGAAGGCCCAGGTGCCGCTCAAGCACTTCATGGTCGAGCAGACCAGGCTCTCGGACATCAACGCCTTCGCCGACTACGCCGGCGAGAAGGCCGACACCCCCGAGGGGTTGCCGATGAGGGTCGTGATCCCAGCCTTCATGGTCTCCGAGCTCAAGACCGCCTTCCAGATAGGCTTTATGATCTTCCTGCCGTTCCTCATCATCGATCTGGTGGTGGCCTCGATCCTGATGGCCATGGGCATGATGATGCTCTCGCCGATGATCGTGTCGCTGCCGTTCAAGCTGATGCTCTTCGTGCTTGTGGACGGCTGGACGCTCATAACTGGCACGCTCGTGCAGAGCTACGGCCTGGGAGTACCTTCATAGGAGGCGTGGCATGCAGCCTGAAGTATTCGTTGACATCGTGAGGCAGGCCCTGGGCCTGGTGGCCCTGCTGGTCGCAGCCTCGATCGTCCCCTCGCTCATCGTCGGCCTCATCGTATCGATCTTCCAGACGGCGACGTCCATCAACGAGCAGACGCTCTCGTTTCTGCCAAGGCTCCTCGTGACCGTGGGTGCGCTGATGGTGGGCGCCCACTGGGGCCTTGAGAAGCTGATGTCCTTCTTTCGGATGCTCATCGACGAGATCCCGCAGGTCATCGCGTAGCGCATGGACTTCTTAGATCCGATCACGCTAGGCGGCATCGCCGCGCTCATCTTCCCGTTCTGCAGGATCTCGGGCTTCCTGGCGACGTTCTTCGTGATCTCGGGCAGCACGGTGCCGATGCTTGCCCGCGCCATGCTCGCGATGGCCTTCACCGTCTGCCTGCTCCCCTCGATCCCTGCTCCCCCCGAGGGCCTCTACGTCTTCTCGGTTCCGGGCGTCATCACGATTTTCCAGGAAGTGCTAAAGGGCCTTGCCATAGGCTACATGACGCAGCTTCTGGCGCAGATCTTCACGATGGCAGGCCAGGTGGTGGCCATGCAGACGGGCCTGGGCTTCGCCTCGCTGGTGGACCCGGTCTCGGGCACCAACGCCCCGGTGGTCGGGCAGTTCTTCACGATCCTGACCACGCTGGTCTTCTTCGCGCTCGACGGGCACCTGGCGTTCTTCCGCATGCTGCTACTGAGCTTTGAGACCATGCCGATGGGCGCAGGGTTCATCCCGCCCGGGGGCCTCTACTCGATAGCCGCCTTCGGCGCCTTCATGTTCCAGGGCGCGGTGGCGATGTCGCTCTCGGCCATCTGCACCATGCTGGTCGTGAACTTCACCTTAGGCGTCATGACCCGCGCCGCCCCGCAGCTCAACATCTTCTCGCTGGGCTTTGCCGTGTCGATGATCGTGGGCATCGTGGTGCTCGTGATAAGCCTCAACGCCTACATGGGCAACTTCACGCGCGACTTCAACGGGATCATCGAGCATAGCTGCTCGCTCATCGGCACGACCTGCGAGGGCCCGCTCTAAAGCGCCTTGGAAGGCCCTTAAGACAACAAGGCCGCCATCAAGGCGGCCTTGCCCATCACAATGACGGACCCTCACTTCCCCTTGCTCTCGTCTCCCTTGTCGAAGACGTAGCAGGGGGTGTACTTGCGCCCTGAGAGCAGGATGCGGCCCTGGTCGATGAAGTCCTGCATGAGCCTGCCCATGCCCTCGATGATGTCGGGATCCCCGTGGAGGTGGAACGGGCCGTGCTCGCGCACCTCGCGGATCCCCTCCTCCTTGACGTTGCCTGACACGATGCCCGAGAAGGCGTTGCGCAGCGAGGCTGCGAGCATCCATGGCTCCTGATCGTGCGTGAGGTTCAAGCCGTCCATGGTCTTGCGGTTGACCTTGAGCGGCTGCTGGAGGATCTCGGGGACCGTCAATGTCCAGTTGAAGCAGTAGGAGTCGTGCAGCAGCGTGCGGTGGTCCGTCACGGTGTCGAGATCCTTGCGCACCTCCACCGCGACCGCGTCGGGATCGTTGTCGATGCGCGCGTACTGCCGCTTGATCTCAGGCCCAAAGCAGGCCTCGAGGAAGCGCTCGAGCGTGTCGAAATAGTCCTTGCTCTTGTCGTTTCCCGTGAGGATCAGGGGCAGCATGGAGTGGCGGTTGTCAGGATGGAGCTTCAACGCGAGTATGAATAGCAGCTCCTCGGCGGTGCCCGGCCCGCCTGGGAAGATGATCATGGTGTGCCCGAGGCGCACGAAGGCCTCCAGGCGCTTTTCGATGTCCGGGAGGATCACGAGGTCCGAGACCATCGAGTTGGGCGGCTCGGCTGCGATGATCGAAGGCTCGGTGAGCCCTATGAGCCTGCACTTGTCGGTCGCACACTGCAGCACGTGGCCCATGATGGCGCCCTTCATCGGGGCCTCCATCACGCCGGGGCCGCAGCCGGTGCAGATGTCGATGCGCCTAAGCCCTAAGGCGTAGCCCACCTTGTAGGCGTAGTCGTACTCCTCCTTTGAGATGGAGTGCCCGCCCCAGCAGACTGCGATGTTGGGCTTGACGCCTGCGGTGAGGACGTTGGCGTTCCTTAAGATTAGGAAGACGTAGTTGGTGATGAGGTCGCGCTTTTGGCTGTTCTTGTCGCCTGCGAGCTTCTTTAGGAACTCGGTGTTGTAGACGTTGAGCTGGACGATGTCGCGCAGCACCGCGTAGAGGTGCTTGCGCAGGCTCTTGATGATCTGCCCGTCCACCACCGACGACTTCGGCGGGTTGATGAGCTCGATCTTGAGGCCGCGCTCGGTGCGCACCACGTTGATGTCGAAGTTCTCGAAGTTCTCGAGGAGCTCCTTGGTGTTGTCGGTGAGGCTGCCGCTGTTGAGCACGGCGAGCGAGCAGTTGCGGTAGAGGCTGTAGAGATCGCCCTGGTAGATGTTCGAGATGGAGTCCGCCTCAATCTGGGTCAGAAGCGCCATCGAGCCCGAGGGCCATACCACCTGTATGCTCATGTTTCCTATTTATTCCTTTGCAATGCGTGACCTAGTGATTCTAGCGCGCCTTTCGTGAACTTTTGACGCTTGCGCCGTTAAGGATCCTTACTGTCTCAGCGTCCTGGGCGCGGCGGCATCGGGGCCGCTCGTGCGCACCGGGTTGATGTCGATGCCGCCGCGGCGGGTGAAGGCGCAGCGCACCACGAGCGATGAGGGCTTGAGCCTTGACATGATGTCGCTGTAGATGAGCTCGCAGCACTGCTCGTGGAAGCCTCTGTGGGTGCGCAGCGAGATGAGATAGGCGAGGAGCCCGCCATGCGAGATCCTCGCGCCCTCGTAGCTTATGAAGACCTCGGCGTGATCGGGCTGTCCGGTGACCGGGCAGAGCGTGCGCAATATGTCAGAGCGCAGATCCTCCTTCACCGTCCCGCCTTCTGATTCGAGGAAGTCCGGGTTGTAGGCGTAGCTGATGCCGGAGGGCGCCTCGCCGTCGATGAGGATCCCCTGCTTCTTCTCAGGTGTGAACGGGCACTCCTCATCTGAAAACACCTGCACCTCCACCTCGTGCTTGAGCTCGTGCTTGAGATCATGGGCGATGACTTGGGCCACCTCCTCCTTGGAGGCGAACTTCGTCATGGTGAAGGAGAGCAGGTAGAGCTTGAGCGACTTCGACTCGATGATCCGAGGCGATGCGGCATCGACCTTGAGGGTGCCGCACAGCGCGTGGGGCACGCCGTCGCGGTCGAGGCAGGTCATCTCGTACATGCGCCAGAGATCGTAGCCTTGGAATGTGCGCATCCTAAGCGGCGCGCGGCCCAGCGCGCGCTCAATGGGGCGCAGGAGCGAGGGATTGTACTCGTTGGAGTAGGACGTCGCCGCCTCTCCCAGCTGCAGCTTCTTGCCTGCCATCAAATCCTCCAGAAAACTGTCACTTGGCGTTGCACTTTGAGCTCACGAACGCGTTGTCTGTGCCCTGGCGCTTCTTCACCAGGCTGTTCCACAGGCACTCGTCCGAGTCGGGCGGGTAGATCTCGTCCCAGGCCTCGTAGAGCTTGCGCTGGCGCTTTGAGAGCGCGACCTTGTAGGTCTCCGACATGTAGAGCACGGCGCGCGCGGCGATGCCGCGGGCGCGCTCGGGGATCTCCACCGAGCGCTCCTTGAAGTTCACGTGCACCTCGCACTTGCCGTACATCGGCTCGCCGCTGCCCTGGGTGTAGCGGAAGTTGCTGCGGTCGCCGTTGACCTCTCCCACCGAGGGGTAGAGGTTGTGCAGATCGCCCTCGGCGCGGCGGAAGTCCGGGCTTTCAATCTCGCACTTCTTGCGGCCGCCGTCCTGCCAGCACTGCATGGCGTGCCCGAAGTCCCAGGCCGGCATCATGTGCTCGGCCTCGATGCGCGCGGCGCGGCGAGCGTTGCGGCGCACCTCATAGCCGCACGCCTTGAGGTCCGGGTAGTAGCGGTTGCGCTCGAAGGTGAGCGGGCAGCCGCAGTAAAGGGTGCGCGGATCCTTGAGCTGCTTGAAGATCCCGGGCATCGCCTGCTTGGCCTTGTTGAAGTCGTCAAAGCCTTCATCGGCGAGGCTGGGAAGGCAGGCGCACAGCGCAATGAAGAGCGACACGGCATTCTTTGCCAAAGACTTGGGCATCATGACCCCCATGGCCTGTAAAATCACAACAAGTCCTATTTTAAATGCAAGCGTGGCCCCGGAGCCCCGCTTGCTGCCACATCCATGCACAGGAGGAGATTATGGAAGAGACGCATCTGCGCTCGATGGCCTGCTTCGGCGTTGCCGGCAACTTCACGGGGCACCTCGAGCAGGCGGGCGAGGCATCTGATTTCACCAAGGTCAGGGCGGCGGCAGGGGCGCCCAAGGCCCTGTTCCCCACCTACATCCCAGGCGGCGAGCACGAGGGCGTGCCGCAGTTCCTGAGCGTCTTCCCGTTCGACGAGTACAGGCTGATCTTCCCAAAGCTTGAGGAGGAGAGCTTCAACCTCCAGATTGAGCCTGAGTGCGCGGTGGTCGCCGACATCGAGTGGGAGAACGGGCTGGCCGTCGACCTCAAGCCCTATGCCTTCGCAGCCTCCAACGACTGCTCGATCCGCCGCAAGGGCGCCAAGAAGATCTCCCAGAAGAAGAACTGGGGGCCTGCAAGCAAGGGCATGGGCGCCAACCTCATCGCCATCGACAAGTTTCAGAGGGGCGGGATCCTCGACCGCTACCGCATCGCAAGCTTCCTGATCCGCGACGGCAAGGCCTTCGACTACGGCGAGGACTCGGCAGTGCGCGACTACAGCTACTTCTACGACAAGCTCATCGACTGGTGCCTCGACCGCATCAGCAACCAGGTCGACGAGGGGCCTGCCGAGCCCATCGGCAACTACCTCAAGGCCGCGGGCTATCCCAAGAAGGTGATGATCTCGGTGGGCGCCACCCGCTACACCGACTACGGGCAGCACAACTTCCTCAAAAACGGCGATCGGAGCGTCGTGGTGGTCTACCCCGAGGACATCTACAGCCATGAGGAGATCGTCCGCCGCGCCGCAACGGACAACCTTGAGGAGGACGACATCTCGGTCATCGCCCAGGAAGTGATCCTCTGATCTTGAGGCGATGGCAAGGGCCGCAGGTGGCGATCCCCTGCGGCCTTTTTACTATCCAGGATCCAGCGTCTTTGGCATGAGGGCCATTGAGCGCCTGGTGTAATGGAAGGTGCCCGAAGTGTAATGGAAGGACGCCGAAGTGTAACGAATTACACTCATTACATTCATTACACCCATTACACCAGCCATGCCGGGCCGACCGCCTTGCAGCAGGACGATGTGCCAAGAGAGCTGTTGACGTGCGTTACCAAGACCGCCTATGCGCGATCCTCAAGCTCGGAAAGCGTGATCGCTGTCATTCCGAAATGTGGATCCCTGTAACGTTTTGAAAAAAAACGGCCTCATCTTTCCAGCCTGATGTACAAGGGCTTTTTTTCAAAATCCTCTCCCGTATACTGCGCCCAAGGCTCTACACCTTAATAAGAAAGCCGTTCCCTCATCCATAAAAACAATAACAATTTCATAGCACCAGGAGAACTCCATGTCCATCAGGCAGACGAGAGGCGCTATTCTTTTCCTCTGCGCCCAGTACCGCGCGATCCTCTTTAAGGGATTCGCGCTCGCCGCGGCTTCCGCCGCGCTCGCCACCCAAGCCATCGCAGCTGACGACACCATCCTCGAGAACTTCGATCCGAGCAAGGGCTCGCTCAAGGAGCAGCGCCCGGCGGTCGACCACGCGGTGGCCGACAAGGCGGTCGCGCTCACGGCAGGCACCGAGCTTGAGACCGGGGATGACATCACCCTCACCATCAACCTCACCGGATCAGATGCAGGCGCCCCATTCATAACGGGAGCCGACGGCTCGGTCGCCGGGGTGGTCGTGGGCGAGGACAAGGGCACCGGCGTGCTTGAGCTCAACGGCAGCGGCGCCATCGGCAAGATCAGCGGCACGGGCTCGCTCAAGGCCAACGCCAGCACGAAGCTTGATTCCAACACCGTTTCGGCACAAAGCATCGGCAGCGCCGATTCGAGGTTCGGCGACGTCTCGGTGGGCGCCCACGGCGGCAGCCTTGAGACAGATCAGGCCTATGTGAAGAGCATCAGCCTGGGGGAGAGCGCGTCCCTCGCCTCGCAGGGCGCCGTGAGCGCTTCTGCCAGGATCGATCTGGCCAAGGACGCCAGGCTTGAGGCTTCGACCTTGGAGCTTGCAGGCGGCAGCTCAAGCGTGCTCTATGGCGCCGACGGCGCCGAGATCGGCGCGTCGGAGCTCAAGCTTTCAAGCGGCAGCAGCGCCTACGTCAAGTCGAGCTTTGACAAGCGCGCATCGGTGCTCGTCGCAGGGGCATTGGGCTTTGGGGACGGCTTTGAGGTCGCCTCGCTCATCGCGGGGCGCAACGGCGCCATCTACATCGGGAAATCTTACGACCTGCTTGGTTTCTCCGATGTTTCAAACTCGCTCATCGGCGATGGCGCGGACAAGGCCAAGTCGCTTGCGATCATCGACACTCCGGTCGATCTGGGCGCCACGGGCGGGATCTTGCTCGACGGGGATCTGGAGGCCGCGGTCTCACCTTCAACCAAGGCCGCCGCAGGCACGGTGACCTTGAGGAACGGCGCCTCGATCTTCCTGTCATCAGGCAGCACCGCCAGCTCCTCGCAAAGCTACATCGCCGCAGGCGGCAAGGCCGCCTCCTACAGCCTCGACGACACATCCTCGCTCTACATCCGCGACGCCGGCGCCATCGGCGACGTCACAGGCGGCAGCCTCTTTGTCAACAGCGAGGTCAGCGGCACCTCCTCGAACATGGACGTCACAATGGGCAGCGCCGACGCCAAGGAGCTAGTGCTCACAGGCAAGCTCACGGCAGGCAACCTTGCAGCCTCCGAGGAGATCAACATCAACTCAGGAAGCACGCTTGTCGCCCGCGACATCACGGCCAAGGATCTCCTGGTGGGCAACGGCGGCGGCAAGAACGTCTCGGTCACCGCAGACTCGATCACGACCACTGGGCTCTTCACCGCGCTGGACAACGGCGTCAACAGCATCAGCATCGACGTGAAGGCAGGCTCGATCACCTCCTCAGGCCAGTTCAAGGTTGAAGGCCAGGGCGCCAGGGTCGAGTCGACCGGCAACATCACCTTTAATAACATTGAGAACGCGGGCGTGAGCAATGGCGCCACGCTTGCAGCAGGCAACGCCATCATCTTGAATGGCACCCTCAAGGCCGACAGCGCCAGCATCAAGACCAAGGGGCTGCACCTCAACGGCACCTTGGAGCTTTCAAACGGCGCGACCTTCTACAGCGATGCCGACGGCACTGTCAGCGACGACGGCGATCTGACCAACGACAGCGTGATCAACCTCGGCAGCGTCATCTCCGATCCCAGCGGCCAAGGCTCGGCAGACCAGACTGCCACCAAGGGCAGGGTCAAGCTCGCAGGCTCGACCTTCACGGCATCCCACAAGGCCGCAGTCGAGCTCTTTGGCACAAGGAGCTCGGCCACCGGCGGAGCGAATGCCAGCTACGACAACACGCAGCAGTTCGATCTCGACGCAGGCTCGACCCTCGTCATCTCGGACCTGGGCGAGATGGACATCGACGAGGTCAACGCCCTCAAGGCCAAGCTCTTCCTCGATCCCTCAAAGGGCACGCTTGCAGGCTACACCATCAAGGTGGACACGCTTCCTGACGGCAGCGTGCCCTTTGCCGACTCGCCCAAGTACAGCGGCACCACGTTCATCTCAGGCAAGCTGGTGACCGGCGTCAATGGCAGCATCTCAGGCACGAACAACTTCGGCGCGGCGTCGCTCGCCGCAGGGCAGGACGCGCTGTCCATCGGCGCAGGCTCGTCGCTCTCGCTCAACGCAGCCTCGGTAAACGGCGGCAATTTCGCGGCCACCGCCTCAGGGGCGGCCGCAGATGTCAATGTCGGATCCGGCGGCTACATAGCGCTGCGCGGCGACGGCCAGATCGGCAACATCTCAGGCGATGGCACGCTGCAGGCCCAGAACGGCACGGTCAAGGCAGGCGACGTCAGCGTCGGCGCATTCAACTTCACAAGCGGGGCTGAGGTCACGGCAAGCAGCCTGTCCTCAAGCGGGGCCAGCACGGTCGCCGATTCCACGGCCACGGTCTTGCGCGACCTGACATTGAACGACGCCACGTTGCAGAACTCGCGCCTCCTCGTCGGCGGCACCCTCGGGATCAACGGCACGGTCAGCGTCGATCCTTCCTACGTCACCGCAGGCGATCTCTTCATCGGCGCCACCGGCCTCCTGAACGTCCTCAAGGACGCCGTGGTCCTCGACGGAACCGAGGTTTCCTATTCCGATTCCTCAAGCGCGGCGCTGGTGCTCAACAACCAGCTCGACCTGAGCGCAGGCGGCAAGGTGTACATCGACGGCGGCATCGAGAACAGCGCAGCTCCAACCTACGCCTCGCTGGACACTTCCTACGCGGGCAAGCAGCTCATCATCAAGGATGGCGAGCTCGTGGTCACCCCTGCGGCGGTAGCGGATGCCGGCAGCGGCGCGGTGGTGAAGCTCGCCTCCGACGACGCGGTTGAAGTCGGCGACAATGGGACCATCAAGCTCTCAGGCTTCAAGGTCTCGAAGTCCGCCAGCTTCACGCTCTTCGACCACGCCACCGGCGTGACGACTGACGATCTGTCATCGGGCAACGTCCTGTACAGCGCCTCCATCGACAGCGTTGGCCAGAACGTGACCTACAGCCTCAACAACGCGGGCGTCGCCGCGACTTTCTCGCTGCTCATGCCCAAGCTTGCAGGCGCGATCGTGGCAAGGGCGCTCTCGGACGATGACAGCGCCAACTACTTTGACAGCACAGAGAAGAGCGCGGTCGGGCTGGTCTCGGCGTTCCTCGAGAACCCCGACGCCGCCAACGCCCGTTCGCTGAATACCCTCTCTTCCTACGCGTTTGCCAGCGGCTCTGCTCGCAACGCCTTGGCCTCCTCAGAGGCAGGCTACAGCGCGGTCGAACAGCGCGCCGGCTACCGCGGGCAGAATGCAGCGGCGATCGGTGCGGTGCAGGGGCATGACTTCACGGTCTGGGCGACCCCCATCTACCGCTACCACAACTCCGACAGCTACAGCTTCGATGGCGGCGACTACGGTGCGGACACCAGCCTCTACGGCGTGGCCGTCGGCGCGGACATGGCGTTCACCCCTGCCTTCAGGGCAGGCCTGGCGGTCAATGCCGGCCACGGCAAGTCGGAGAGCAATGGCGACCTCAACTACGTCAAGAACGACTTTGACTTCTACGGCGTTGAGCTTTACGGCATCTACGAGCAGGGCAGCCTGAACGTCTTAGGCGACATCGGCTACACCTTCGTCGATAACGACACCAGCGGGTTCGATGGCTTCAAGGCCGACTTCGACTCGAAGGTGTTCACCGCCGGCGTCACTGGCAAGTACACATTCGCGCTTTCGGCGCTCGACATCGCCCCGCACTTCGGCGTGCGCTTCGTCTCGGGCCACATCGACGACTACGACGTGAAGGCCGGCGGCGTGAAGTACATGGACGCCGACAGCATCACCCAGAACATCGTGAAGTTCCCGCTCGGCGTGACCTTCTCCAAGACCTTCACCTCAGGCGACTGGAAGATCAAGCCGGTCGGCGACATCACCGTCACCGCAGTTGCAGGCGACAGGGACGTGGACTCCGATGTGAAGCTCGTTGGCTTCAACAAGTTCAGCGTGAACGGCGACGTGGTTGACGCCATAAGCGGCACCGCGACCGTGGGCCTCGACGCGCAGAAGGGCGCGAACCTGGGCCTGGGACTTGGAGTGAGCTACACGGGGGCTTCAAACGAGAACGAGACCTCGGTGCAGGGCAGCTTCCGCTACGCGTTCTGACCTGAGCTGAAAGGAACAAGGGCCGCGGGGGCAATCCCCCGCGGCCTTTCTGCTGCTCTCACGCCAGATATGTCATCGGCGAACCAACGCGCTAAGCCAGGAGAGCCGACCTTGGATCTCCAATCAGACGAGGCTCGATTCATGCCAAAAAGAAGATCATGATAAAGTTTGGGTCAGTCATTAATCCTGTGGGATGCCTGCTCGAAGCGAGACCTTAGGGCAGGCAAGCACGAAGGAATAAGCCATAAGACGAAGACGCTGAGGCGCAGCAGCTATGGCCTCCCGGATGATGAGTATTTCTTTTTGAAGCTGATTGACTCGTCGCACAAGGGGATCAAGCTGAGACGCCACACAGAATTTAGGACTGACCCTTTCTTTTTGAAGCTGATCGACTCGTCACACAAGGGGATCAGGCATGAGGCGCCACACAGAATTTAGGACTGACCCTATTTTATTCGCCTCCTTCCTACTTCTATTATACAACATATGAGAATGCCTAACAAGCAATATATCACTATAATAAAAGGAAAAGAGCGCGATACACATGAAACGAAAAGAGCGCATCCCAGATGCAATCTATGAGCGTGGATATGTCTACAATTTCCATTTTCATCTGATCTGGGTGACGAAGTATCGGAACCCAGCCTTCACGACACCGGAGCTCGTGCAGGAGATGAAGGATATCTTGCTGCGCATCGCGCAGCTGAACGATGTGACCGTCGAAGAGCTGGAAGTTATGCCAGAGCATGTGCACATGCTCATCAGCTTCAAGCCAAAGTATACGCCGACAAACATCGTCAAGGCACTCAAAGGCGGCAGTGCCAGACTGTTCCTCAAAAAACATCCCGAGATCAAGCACGATAAATTATGGGGCGGTCATATCTGGTCACGCAGCTACTATATGAGCACACTTGGCAACATGAGCAAGGAAGTAGTCGCAAAATACATCCAGAATCAGTATTCCAAGTGACTACCGTTGCGGCCATTCCTCTCCTGATTGAAGTGAGAAGATTCCTGGCCGCATTTTAATTGAAAGCGGAAACGGAGCATCTGTTGAAGCCGATGGAGATCCGTGCCATCTCGAACCTGTTGCGCGTCTTAGCTGCCCAGCCATCGTTGTTGCAGACAATCGTGTGATGACGCGGCTTTGGGCGGGCGGATGAAGGATTGCTGTGACGGCAATCCTTTTTTCGTTGCGGCGGGGCGGGCGGACTGCTATACTAGAGAAAACGATAGGTTTTAGGAAAGAAGGCGCAGACATGAAGAGACATTGGAGCGGACAGCAGGG
>Ga0256406_1002387_pt1 | contig 26657 bp, 22 predicted proteins | sample RumenRJG_03DNA_FD_185986 | JGI IMG/M metagenome (GOLD analysis project Ga0256406, IMG submission 185986) | Bovine rumen microbial communities from Lethbridge, Alberta, Canada - RJG_03 | ecosystem: Host-associated > Mammals > Digestive system > Stomach > Rumen | place: Canada: Alberta | collected...
ACGCATTCGGCGCCGCGGATGGTTGTGGGTCCTGTGGCGTTGGCGCCGGCGATGGCGGCCATCATCGCGATGCGGTGGTCGTTCGCCGCGTCCACGACGCCCCCGGAAAGCGGTCCGGTACCGTGGACGACAAGGGCATCGGGCTGCTCGTCGACGTCTGCTCCCATGGCCCTCAGCGCTGCGGTGACGGTGGCAAGGCGGTCGGATTCCTTGAGCCGCAGGCGGCCTGCGTTCGCGATGACCGTGGTACCCGTGGCGTTTGCGGCTATCGCCGCAAGGGGAGGCACGAGGTCCGGGATGTCGCGCACGTCGATTGTGCGACCGCGCAACGCGTCGGGGGCGGTCGAGGCGACGCTGCCCGAGCGTCCCACGCGCGCGCCAAAGGCTGCGGCGCAGGCCATGATCGCACGGTCTCCCTGCGCGCTCGAGAGGTCGAGCCCGCTTACGGAGACGCCACCACCAATGGTGCCTGCTGCCAACCAGAACGCGGCGTTCGACCAGTCACCCTCCACGGTGACGGTTCCCGGTGACACCGCCCCGCGAGCGGGCGAGACGGAAAGCACCGTTGCGCTCACGCCGTCGACCGTCTCGTGTGTGACGTCCACGTCAATCCCAAACTCGGCGAGTGCCCGTATGGTGAGGCGGATGTACGAGCGCGACTCCACGGGCTCCGTCACCACGATCTCGCTTGGTGCAGGGAGGAGCGGGGCGGCCATGAGGAGCCCGCTCACGTACTGCGACGAGACGTTGCCGGGGATGGAGAAGCGACCTGGCAGGAGGGCTCCAGAGACCTCGAGTGGAAGCACTCCGCGCTTCGAGAGCGTGACGCCGTGGCAGACGAGCTCCTCGTAGAGGGGCGAGAGCGGACGTTCGGCAAGGCGTCCGTGGCCGTCGAGGCTGGCACTGCGGCCAAGAGCGGCAACGACAGGCAGCATGAAGCGGAGCGTCGAGCCGGACTCGCCGCAGTCGAGGTGCGCGCCGGGCGTGGCCTGGCGGATGTTGTCGGTGGCACTGGTGCCGGGGAGGGGGTTCACCCTAAAGCCCAGGCGCGTGCTCGCGATTCTCGCGCCGAGCGCCTCCAGGCAACTAACGGTGGCCTCGATGTCCTTGGAGGTGGCGTTGCAGTTTATGTCGGTCGTTCCCGGGCAAAGCGCTGCCATGATGAGCAGCCTGTGCGCCATGGACTTCGAGGCAATGGCGGGAATGGTGCCGCGGAGTGCCGCCGGGCGGATGGTCACGTCCATTGCGCCTACTCTCCGCAGCCGAGGTCAATCACCCGGCGCAGCTCCTCGAGCGAGACCTTGCGCAACTCGACCTCGCCGATGCGCGTGGGTACCACGAGGGTCACTCCGTCAGAACGGCGCTTCTTGTCGCGAGCGGCGTACTCGAGAAGGGTGTCGTGGTCGATGCGCGTGTTGGTAGGAAGGCCGTATGCCTCCACACACTCCACGATGCGATCTGTGACGTCCTGGCTGCACCATCCGAGGCGCGCAGACGCGCGTGCCACGCAGCAGAGTCCGGCTGCTACGCAGCTTCCGTGTCCCAGGGAGAAGTCGCTTGCCGACTCGATGGCGTGGCCGATGGTGTGCCCGAGGTTGAGGGTCTGGCGCCGCCCGTTCTCGCGCTCGTCCTCATCGACCACGTCGCGCTTGATCTCGACGTTTCTTGCCACGATGCCCACGAGCTTGTCGGGGTCAAAGCCCGGCTCGCAGACGGGTTCGAGGCGGAGCCGCTCATAGAGCTTCTCGTCCGCCAGCACACCGTGCTTGATCATCTCGCCGCACGAATCGCGGAGCAGCTCCGGCGAGACGGTCGCAAGGCAGTCGATGTCGGCAACCACGAGCGAAGGCTGCAAGAAGGCGCCCGCGAGGTTCTTTCCCGCCTCGAGGTCCACGGCGGTCTTGCCGCCCACAGAGGAGTCGACCATGGCGAGAAGGGACGTTGGCACCTGGACCACCTGAATGCCGCGCTGGTAGAGGGCGGCGGCGAGTCCTCCCATGTCACCCGTCACGCCTCCGCCAAGCGCAACCACGGCGTCGGAGCGAGTGAGGCCGGCAACGGCCATGCGCTCCAGGATGCCCCCCAGGGTCGAGAGGCGCTTGTGCTCCTCGCCCGCGGGGAAGGTCATGGTCGTGACCTCGAGCCCTGCGGAGCGAAGCGACGCCTCTACGGCAGGCACGTAGAGCGGGGCGACGTTCGAGTCTGAGATTAGGGCAACGTGCGTGACCTTCGGGCAGGCCTTCGAGATGAGCTTGCCTACCGTGGGGAGAAGGCCGCGGCCAACGTGAACCTCGTAGGAGCGTGAGGGGGTGCATACGGGGATGACGCGTGTCTCGCTCATCGCGCCTCTGCCTCTCTCTTAAGCCGGTCGCCCTCGGCGAGGAGGGCCTCGAGCTTCTCTGCATCGCGGGCGTCGATGGCGTCCTTGTATGCCTGGAGGCTGTCGATGATGGCCCCCACCTCGCGGGAGAGGTTGTCAGCGTTGTCCAGGAAGAGCTCGGTCCACATGGGTGCGTTGAGGCGTGCCACACGTGTGAGGTCCTTGTAGGAGCCCGCCGAGAAGCCCTTGTGCTCCTGAGCCGTGGGACTCTTGACGTAGGCGTTTGAGACCACGTGCGCAAGCTGCGAGGTGTAGGCGATCATGCGGTCGTGGTTCTCGGCGGTTGAGAGCGTGAACGAGCCAAAGCCGCAGGGCTCGAGAAGGTGCTTCAGGCGCTCGAGGATGGCCACGCGCTCGAAGTCGTCCATCTGCGGCGGTACCACGACCATGGGGGCGTTGTGGAACATGTTCGCGCGTGCGTGGGCAAAGCCGGAATACTGCGTACCCGCCATGGGGTGGCAGCCCACGAAGGTCCAGGGCTGGCCCTCTGCGATCTTGCCGCAGCGCTCGCAGATGACGCGCTTCACCCCCACGGTGTCGATGACGATGGCGCCTGGCGAGATGAGCTGGGCCATCTCGCCAAGCCAGTCGATGCTCACCTGGGGGTAGCCTGCGAGGATGATGAGCTCGCAGGTGGGGATGGTCTCGTCGGTGAGCTCGCCCGCGATGGTCTCGATCTCGGCCATCTCGGTCACGGAGTGGGTGCGGTTCCAGCCGTAAACCTCGCGCCCGGCTGCGGCCAGTGCCTTGGCGAACGAGCCGCCCATGAGGCCCAGGCCCACGACGCCAACGCGGTCGGGGACGAAGGTTGGGGAGGGAGCGATCTGGCTTTTCTCGGCCATCTACCTCTCCTCCTCGACGGGTGCCGTCACGGCCTCGCGGATGAGGCGGATGCGACGCATGGCGTCATCGAACTGTGCCGGGGTGAGTGCCTGCGCGCCGTCGGACCATGCCTCGCTGGGGTTGTCGTGGACCTCGATCTCGAGGCCGTCGGCACCCGCCGCAGTTGCGGCGTACGCCGCGGGGCGAACGTAGCGGGTGTATCCCGTGGCATGGCTTGGGTCGCCAATGACGGGCAGGTGGGAGAGGTGGTGAAGCACCGGAATGGCGTTCACGTCGAAGGTGTTTCTCGTCCGCGTCTCAAAGGTTCGGATGCCGCGCTCACAGAGCATCACGTTGGGGTTACCCTCGCTCATGATGTACTCGGCTCCCATGAGCAGCTCGTCGATGGTCTCGGAGAGGCCGCGCTTGAGGAGGACGGGCACCTGGGTCTTGCCCACCTCGCGAAGCAGCGGGAAGTTCTGGGCGTTGCGCGCGCCGATCTGCATGACGTCGATGCCCTTGTCGAGGAAGAGCTGGACGTCGCGTGGGTCCATGACCTCGGTCACGATGGGCATGTCGAGCTCGCCCGCGGCGTCGACGAGGAGGTCGAGGCCCTTCTCGCCCATGCCCTGGTACGAGTAGGGGCTGGTGCGGGGCTTGTAGGCTCCGCCGCGGAGCATGGTCGCGCCCGATGCCTTGACGGCGCGGGCGATGTCGAAGAGGTTCTTCCCCTCCACCGAGCACGGCCCGGCGATGACCTGGAAGTTCCCGCCGCCGACCTTCACCCCGTGGCCGCAGTCGATGACCGTGTCCTCGGGGTGAAACTTTCGGTTGGCCTTCTTGAAGGGCTCCGAGACGCGCTGGACGCGCTCGATGATGTCCATTGACTCGAGGAGGAACGGGTCGATCTGGGTGGTGTCGCCGATGATGCCGACGATGGTCTCGTTGTCGCCCTGTGAGACGTTGGTCTTGAAGCCGCGCCCCTCGATCCACTTGACGAAGTGGTCGAGCTGGTCTGGCGTCGCTGTTTCCTTGACTACTGCAATCATGGTGGCATACCTTTCCCGAGCTGCGGCGGGGCCGCGGCCGCGTTGTCGCATATGGGTTTGAATGCTACCACGGGGCTGTATGTTGTTAGTGTTGGTGCCTGCGGCATTAACAAAGGTGAACTAATGGCCGCGAGCTGCCTGGGCTCATGGGCCGAGCGCGCGGTCCTTCTCATATAATCGCGCACACAACTATGCACTCGAGACTCAGAGAGAACTGCGGTGGTCTCGTGCGCCAATGGCTTAGACGAGACCACCGCGGTCGTCCCCTCGCGAGGTGGCACCCTATACGATTGCGCTTGCCTGCTGGCGGCGCCTAGCGCTGCTCCCGTAGGGTCCCGTCCTCCATCTTGTAGACCTTGTCCACGAGGTCGAGCACGCGCTCGTCATGCGTCACCATGACGGCGGCCTTGCCGCGACGGTGCACCTCCATCTGAATCATCTCCACGGCTCGCCTGCCGCGTCGCGAGTCAAGCGACGCCGTGGGCTCGTCCGCGAGGATGAGTTTGGCGTCGGTCGCGAACGCGCGCGCGATTGCCACGCGCTGGCGCTCGCCACCGGAGAGGTGGGCGGGGTACTGGTCGAAGGTCCCCTCGATGTCGAGTTCCTTGAAGAGCTCCCGCGCGACCTCCTCGGAGGTGCCTAGCAGGCTCATGAGCTGCTCACCCGCCTTGAGGTAGGGGAGCAGCTGGTGGCTCTGGAAGATGAAGCCGATTTTCTCCTTGCGTAGCGCTGTCCAGGCGCGCCTCGGTAGCTTCGAGACGCCCTCTCCGCAGATGCTCAAGCTCCCGCTGTCGGGCGAGAGCATTACGCCGGCGATGTTGAGAAGCGTGCTCTTGCCGCATCCTGAGGGTCCCACGACGGCCACGAACTCGCCGGCGCCCACCTCGAGGTTGACGTTGTTGAGGACGGTCCTGGTCTCGCTGCCGTCTTGGTAGGACTATACGATGTCGTGCAAGCACAGTACGGAATTGTTCACTGGAAATCGCCTCCGATGATCTTGGCCGGGTCGATGCGAACCACGCGCGCGATGGATGCGAGACTGCTCAGGATGGAGATGAGCACGAACGCAACGAGGACGGTGGCGACGTCTCCCCAAACCAGGTAGAAGGGCATGGAAGCCGGAAGGAAGCTGCTCATGAGCGCAACGTGCGCGCAGGTGACCACCGCTCCGCTCGCAGCGATGAGAAACACCTGGCAGATGATGAATCGCGTGAGCCTTGCCGTGCTGGTGCCTATCGCCTTCATCACCCCAAACTCCTTCTCCTTCTGGAGGTTGATGACAAAGAAGAAGATTCCGATGATGACTGCGGTAATCACGACGAGAAGCCACTCGACCATGGTGATGGTCATCTGCTCCGCCTGGTAGCCGGGTATGGCCTGCACGACCTCTGCCTTGGTGTAGGCGGCGGTGCCGTCGATTTGCGCACCGGCTGCGCCCTGGACGGCAACGGCGTGAACTGTGTCCTTGTACATTGGGTTGACCTCGAGCATCATGGCCCGGTAGGTGTCGGTGGAGACATATGCGACGGCCACGTGACCGTACATCTTGTCCTTGGTGAAGCCGACGACCTTGAGCTCGATGCCGGAGGAAGCGTCCTTCACGGTATCGCCAACGGAGATGCCGTCGCTTTCGAACGAGTCGTCGAGAACGACCTCGTTCTCCCCTGTGGAGAGCCGCTCGCCCTCGTAGACGTCGGGGTTGAGGAACTTCTCGGGATCGATGGCAAAGTACGTGACGTCGACCTTCTCGGTGCTGCCGTCCTTCTCGAGGTACATACGCTGGATGTCGATGGTCGTTGCCCTATTGCCGTACTCGGACTTGACCTGGGAGTACTCGTCATCGGTCAGGCTCGAGACCGTGAGGAGCTTCTCCGAGTCATCGCTCATGACAAAGGTGTCGGCGTCCATGGTCTCGACGCCCGAAGAGACCGCCCTCCCAAGTCCTTGGACCAGCCCCGACAGGAGCAGGACCATGAACATCATGAGCACGACGATTATCTCGACGAGCAAATACTTCTTCCTGCTGTGTAGAAGCTCTTTCAATGCCAATCTCATGGCTTCTCCTTGCTGTTTTCGTTCACTGCGATCTGGCATGACGAGGGGCCCGGAACGCTTGCGCGGTCCAGGGCCCCTTGGCTGCGCCTTCCCTCGAAAATCTTCCTATAGGAACTTGCACGCGAACGTTTCCGCCTCTTCTAGCTGGGAGTCGTTCGGCTTCCCGCGGAAGTAGAGCGTCTCTTTGGCTACGCTGACGCCCTTCTCGGCCAGGGCCTCTCGCACGAGCTCGATCGCATGCTTCGAGACCCAGGAGGTCGAGAAGACCACGGCCTTTCCCACGCGGCTTACGTCAAGGGAGTCCAGGTACGCCCTCAGGTGCGAGTCAATGCCATACGCGTAGAGGGCGCCGCCCACAAAGAGGACGTCGACGGGTGTGTCGATGCTCGCCTCTGCGGAGTCGACGGAGACTGCCCTCACGCCGGCGGCCTTCGCGATTGCCTCCGCAACTGCCTTCGTGTTTCCGGATCGAGAGTAGTACCTAACTGCGGTGCTCATGGGAACGCCTCCTAGACCTGCTGGACGAGCCAGTTCTGGACGTCGATCTTCTCAATGAGGTCGAGCTGCTGCTCGCCCCAGTAGAGGTCCTCCTCCTCGTCCTCGAAGTAGTTCTTGAGGAGGTCGTAGGTGGCATAGTCGGTGCGGGCGGCCTCGACGATGGAGCCCAATCCGGCAAGGCCGTCCTTGGAGACCTGGAGGTCGTACTTGACCCACTCGACCGGGTCGGTGCACACGGGGCCCTCTGGCTTTGCCTCGAGCTTGACCTCGATGCCCAGGTCAATCATGCGGTCGACGCACTGGGAGACGTAGCCGCGCTCCTCCGTGGCGTGCTCCGCGTACTTGTCGGCGAGCTTCGAGAAGCCGGCCGCCGCAAACACCCTCGACTGGATCATGTGACCATCTGCCTGCTGACCGAGCTGGGTGACGATTGCCTGGAGCCCCTTTGCGACGATTTCCCTGTTCTCCATTGCTCTGCTCCTCTCTGTTGAGCGTAACTAAATTGCGTGCAATTAATTACGAGAAGAGTATGAGCCCCACCTCACTGCAGCTCAACATGCAAACGGCTCGGTTCGTCTAGAAACGAGAGAAACGGACGTGAATGTCTCACGCCGGGAGCCGCGTCCCGTGCAGCCGAGATGCCTATTTGCAGAGGATGGCAGCCAATTGCCCAGGCAGGGCGTCAACGAAGAGCTTGGCCAGCTGCGCCGCAGGGAGCGGACAGTCGGAAAGGAGCCACTCACAAAGGTACTGAGCGGTGCCATAGCTATAGATGGTCACCATATGCCGTAGGTTCTCGTCGAGGTCTGTCTCTTCTGTCCTGCGGAGAATGGACTGCGATATGAGCTCTGCGTCGATGGCAGACTCGTACCTCACGAACGAGTCGCGACCGCTGGTGTTCCTGAGGAGGTTGCACATATAGTCCTGGTTGGCCTGGAAATGCCTGCAGGCATCTGCGACAGTCTCCTGCCAGGAGCGCCCCTCGGCGGCCGATCGGTTCATGATTTCCCGGCAACTCGTGGTGTAGTCCCAGGCGATGAGGTCGAACTTGTCGCTAAAGTTTCGGTAGAACGTGGCTGGCGAGTACCCGCAATTGCCCACGATGTCCTGGACGGTGATCTTGTTGATGGGCTTGTCCTGGGCCAGCTCCTTGAATGACGCAACAAGTATTTCTTTCGTGGTCATTCGTTTCATGGGTCTGATCGTCTGCCTTTCGAGTTGCTCAAGAACCCCATGGTATCTCTGCTCGCCCCGTTCCCGTTGGTCGCAGCGCGCCCGTGAATCTTTGCTTGTGTGCCTGCGGCAACGAAGAATATCGCCATTTCTTAAAACTGAAGTGGCTTACCTGGGCAAACGTCGCCTCTGTTTAAGAAATGGCGATAAACTATGCGCTTGGGTGCCGGGATTCGTTGTAACAAAAAGCCCTGGGCACCTCTTGCCCTGGGCAGCATGTACCTGGTGACCCCGGTGGGGTTCGAACCCACGACCTTTCGCTCCGGAGGCGAACGCTCTAATCCACTGAGCTACGGGGCCAGCGGTCTTTGATTATAGGCAATCTTCTCGTCTTGGCTACCGTCGCGAGAGATTGCGTCCATCACGCATTGCCCACAACGGCTCGTGCAAGGCGGAAGTCCGGCCGCCGCTCGCATACAATGGACGCTTGGTAGCCGCTACCCATAAGGCAGCGCGAGCGAGGGGAGACCATGACCGACAAGCGCCAAACCACGCGCGCAACCTGCACGCCGTTTGAGTCAGACACCGTGGGCCTCTCCTCCGCGGAGGTCGAGGAGCGCATTGCCGCCGGCAAGACCAACGCCAACACCGACGTCAAGACAAAGTCCGTCGGGCAGATTCTCGCGGAGCACTCCTTCACGCTCTTCAATGCCGTGAACGTGGCCATGGCCGTGCTTGTCGCCATCACCGGGCAGTGGAGAAACCTCCTGTTCATGGGCGTTGTCCTCTGCAACCTGGTCATCGGCGTCTTCCAGGAGATCCGTGCCAAGCGCATGGTCGACAAGCTCTCCATCCTCACCGAGAAGCGCATACGGGTCCTGAGGGACGGACGGGTCTCGGAGATTCTCCCCTCGGAGCTCGTGCTGGACGACTGCATCCTCCTGGCGCACGGCGAGCAGGTCCCGGCAGACTCCGTGGTTCTCAAGGGACAGGTCCACATGGACGAGTCCCTGCTCACGGGCGAGAGCCGTCCGGTTCCCAAAGGACCTGGCGACCAGCTCCTGAGCGGCAGCTTCGTCGAATCCGGCGACCTTCTCGCCCGGGTGACCAAGGTGGGGCAGGAGGGCTACGCCGCCCGCATCAACGCCGAGGCAAAGTACGTCAAGCCCGTGCACTCGCAGATCCTCGACTCCCTCAACGCCATCATCCGACTGGGCACCTACGCGCTCTTTCCTCTGGGTATTGGCCTGTTCCTGAGAACCGTCTTCATGGACGGCTCGACCATGAACGACGCCATTCTCTCGGCGGTCGCCGCCGTGGTGGGGATGATCCCCCAGGGCCTGGTGCTTCTCACCTCGAGCATCTTGGCAATCGCCACGACGCGCCTGGCCTCGCGGAAGGTCCTCGTGCAGCAGACCTATTGCGTCGAGACGCTCGCCCGCGTCGACACCCTCTGCCTCGACAAGACGGGGACCATCACGACGGGTCGCATGGAGGTGTCGCACGTTGAGCCGTCTCTCGGCCATTCCGCGCAGGAGGTCGAGGTGGCGCTCGCCGCGGTCGTTCGCGCCTCGGAGGGGGATGCCAACGACACGGCCCAGGCCCTGCTAGCACATGCGGATGCGATGGGTGTCGAGAGAGGCGCGGCTTCGACTCGCGCGATCCCCTTCGACTCGCGGCGCAAGTGCTCTGGGTGCGTGACAGCCGAGGGGCGCGCCTTCGTGCTGGGGGCGGCTCGCTTCGTCTTGGACGAGAAGGGCGTCGCCACCGTCACCTCGATTTCCTCTGCCTTCGACGCCTGCGAGCGAGTGCTCGCGGTCTGCGAGGTCGATGGCTTCGACGAGAAGGGTGCCCCCCTCGGTACGGCATCGCTCATTGGCGTCGTGGGCATTCGCGACGAGGTCCGCGCCACTGCCCCCCAGACCATCCGCTACTTCATCGATCAGGGCGTCGACCTGCGTGTCATCTCTGGAGACGATCCGGCGACGGTCTCTGCCATAGCAGACCGCGCTGGTGTGCCGCACGCGGGCGAGTCAATCGACACCTCGACCCTTGCGACGGAGGAGGAGCTTGAGGCGGCGGCGAAGCGCTACCACGTCTTTGGCAGGGTGACCCCGGAGCAGAAGCGCTCGCTCGTTCGAGCGCTGCGGGCCCAGGGACACGTCGTGGCGATGACGGGCGATGGCGTGAACGACGTGCTCGCGCTGCGGGAGGCGGACTGCTCGATCTCGGTTGCCTCGGGCTCTGCCGCCGCCCGCAACGTCTCGGAGATTGTCCTTGCCGACAATGACTTCTCCCACATGCCCGAGGTCGTGGCCGAGGGACGCCGCTCGATCAACAACCTGCAGCGCTCGGCCTCGCTCTTCCTCGTGAAGACCGTCTATACCGCGCTGCTCGCGCTCGTCTGCATCCTCTTCCCGCCCTATCCGTTCATTCCCATACAGATGTCGCTCATCTCGTCCGCCATCATCGGCCTGCCCTCCTTCGTTCTTGCACTCGAGCCCAACCACGATCGCGTGAGCGGCGGGTTTCTCGGCCACGTGCTGGCGAGGTCGCTTCCCGCCTCCGCCGGCATCACCGTTGCCCTTGTCGCTGCTCTTGCAGGAGAGCGTCTCATGCCCATGACCTTCGCCGAGACGTCGACCGTCTGCATGCTCCTCGTCGCGATCGTTGGCATACGGTTGATCTGGCGTATCTCGCAGCCCCTGACTCCTCTGCGCACCGCGCTTCTCGTGACGGTCGCTGCGATTGTTGCCGTCGGGTGTACGGTCTTTGGCGGGTTCTTCAAGGTTGCCCCTCTCACGCTTAGTATGTGTGTCTTGGTCGTTGTCACGGGCGCGCTCTCGTGCGTCCTCTTCGACGCCCTTTTCAACCGATCGGTAGCCCTCGCAAGGGATGGCGGGGGTATCGCCCGCCTTGCGGACAGACTGGAGGAGACCCATGTCGCTCACAGAAGGAATGGCAAGCAGCAGGGAGTTTAGGGATGCCGTCCTCGCGGCTCGCAAGCCCGTCAGCGTCTCCAAGGGCGGACGAGAGGCCCTTGTCTACGACGTGTCCGGAATCCCTGGGGCAGGCCAGCTCCCCCGTGCGCTTGTCGAGCTCCTCGAGAACGTCGTAAGGCGCTCCGCTACGGACGATGACGCTGTTCGCCAGGCTCGTGCCGTGGTCGAGGCAGGCCTTTCGGGCGAGCAGGGCACCGAGATCGAGTTCATGCCCGCCCGCGTGCTGTTTCAGGACTTCACAGGAGTTCCGGTCTTTGTGGACTTCGCCTCCATGCGCGATGCCATGGTAGAGCGTGGGGGAGACCCCTCTCGCGTTAACCCCCACATCCCCTGCACCCTCGTCGTGGACCACTCGGTCATCGCCGACGTCGCCGGCGAGAAGGACGCGTGCGAGAAGAACCAGGAGCTCGAGGCAAAGCGCAACCACGAGCGCTTCGCGTTCCTCAAGTGGGCAGGCCAGTCCTTCGGCAACGTCAGGATCGTCCCGCCCGGAGCCGGCATCTGCCACCAGCTCAACATCGAGCGCTTCTGCAGCGTGGTGACGACCGACGCCCTCTCCTCTCTCGAGGGGCCTGTTGCCTGCTTTGACACGCTCGTTGGCACCGACTCCCACACGACCACGGCAAACGGCGTTGGCGTCATGGGCTGGGGCGTCGGCGGCATCGAGGCCGAGGCCGCGGCTCTCGGGCAGCCCATCTCCATGCTCGTTCCTCCCGTGGTCGAGCTGAGGCTCTCGGGTGCCCTGCGCGACGGCGTCTCGGGCATGGACCTCGCCCTCACGGTCGCCCAGCTCATGCGGGCGGCCGGAGTCGTTGGCTGCCTCGTTGAGGTCACGGGGGATGGCGTCGCGAGCCTCACCTCTACTCAGCGCTCGTGCGTGGCCAACATGACGCCCGAGTACGGTGCCACCATCACGCTCTTCCCCGTGGACGAGGCAACCCTCGACTACCTCAGCCTCACCGGCCGCGATTCCGGTGACGTCGCCTTTGCCCGTGCCTACCTCGAGCGCCAGGGAACCTTCGGCGCCACCTCCGGCCGCACGTACGCCCGTACCGTCATGCTCGACCTCGCAACGGTCGAGCCGAGCCTCGCCGGCCCATCGCGTCCCCATGACCGCGTGTCTATCGCGGGCCTTCGCGATCGCTTCGAGCAGAGTGCCGAGAAGAACGGCCACGGAGACCTCGCCAAGGCCTTTGAGGTCACGTGCGGTGACGCCACCTACGAGCTTCACCACGGCGCCCTAGCCATAGCGGCCATCACCAGCTGCACCACCGCAACGGACCCCGCCATGATGGTGGCGGCCGGCCTTCTCGCCAAACGCGCGGTGGAACGCGGCCTTTCCCCCAAGCCCTGGGTCAAGAAGATCCTGGCGCCCGGCAGCCACGCAACGCAGCTGCTCCTGGAGCGCGCCGGACTTACCGGGGCGCTCGCGAAGCTCGGCTTCTTCACCTGCGGATTTGGCTGCATGAGCTGCATCGGCAACTCGGGCGACATTCACCCGGCGCTCCGCGAGCGCGCCGACGAGATGGAGCTCACGAGCGTCCTCTCGGGCAACCGCAACTTCGAGGGGCGCATCTCGCCCTATGTGAGCCAGAACTATCTCTGCCAGCCCGCCTATGTCGTCGCCTATTCGCTCGTGGGGACCATGGACGTGGACCTCGCTACGCAGCCGGTGGGTACAGGTTCCAACGGCGAGGCTGTGATGCTCTCGGATCTCGTGCCCACAAACGCCGAGGTTGCCGAGGTTCTCTCGCGCGTCCTCACGCCGTCGCTCTTCTCAGACGCCGAGGGCTCGCTCAAGGAGGGCTCCGCCTCCTGGCAGGCCATCGAGTCCTCCTCGTCCTCGACCTTCCCCTGGGACGAGGGTTCCACCTACGTGCGCCGCGCCCCCTACTTCGATATCGCGCGTCAGCGCGAGACCGTCGAGGTGAGCGGCGCGCGTGCGCTCGCACTCCTTGGCGACTTCGTGACCACCGACCACATATCGCCTGCAGGCGCGATTGCAGCCGATTCCCCCGCGGCGCGCTACCTCACCGAGCGTGGCGTGGCGCAGCGCGACTTCAACACCTATGGCAGCCGCAGGGGCAACCACGAGGTCATGGCACGTGGTACCTTTGCCAACGTTAAGCTGAGAAATGCGCTGGCAGGGGGGCGCGTTGGCGGTTGGACGCGCGACTTTGTAGACGGCGAGGTGAAGAGCATCTACGACGCCGCCGTCGACTACGCGGCGCACGACGTGCCCCTCGTGGTCATCGCGGGCAAGCTCTACGGCTCAGGCTCGAGTCGTGACTGGGCGGGCAAGGGGCCACTGCTCCTGGGCGTGCAGGCGGTTCTTGCCGAGAGCTTCGAGCGCATCCACCGCTCCAACCTGGTGCAGATGGGGGTTCTCCCGCTGCAGTTCAAGGAGGGCGAGAACGCCTCGACGCTTGGCCTCACCGGCGAGGAGATCTTCGACGTGGCTCCCGTGAGCCTTGCCGACGGTCTTCCCAGCCCCAGGGAGGTTGAGGTCACGGCGACCAAGCCAGACGGAAGCACGACCTCCTTCTCCTGCGTCGTGAGGGTCGACACGCCCATGGAGGGGCGCTTCCTCGCCAAGGGCGGCATCCTGCCCTATGTCCTTGACGAGCTCTCCTAGTCTGTGTGGTCTTGCTTGACGGTATTGTGCGCGGGGTCCGGAATGGCGAGAATGTTCGCCTGGCTGAGCTGAAGTGGGTATGAGTGAGACGGGAGGTATGTGCATGAGGTGTCCAAACTGTGGTGCGGAGGTACCCTCGGGTGCTGCCGCCTGTCCCGTGTGCCAGTACGACCTCGGGCTAACCCAGAGGATCCCTGTCACCAAGGTCGTGTGGTGTCCAACCTGCGGTGCCCTGGTTCCTCCCAACGCCCATGCCTGCCCGAAGTGCGGGGCTCCGGTGGGCGCCCCCGCGCGCTCTAAGGCAGGCCATGCCGTGCGTGACCTCGGGATTCCCACCGTCGAGGGACCAAGCGACGCCGATGGGGGAGACGCTGACGAAGATGGTGCGGACGCCACTCGTGCCATGCCTCGCATAGAGAGCGCAATCCCCTCAGAGCCTGGCCCCGAGTCCGCCACCGTACGCCACGACCGCATGCCGCGCACGCGCGTGCTCATGGTCGCCGCTGCCGCCGCCATCGCACTTGCGGGCGGCACGGCCCTCTGGATTACGCACCCATGGGACCCCAACCTCTACGTCACGCACTCAAAGACGGATGCGGACACCTCGATGGCGGGCTATCCTGGCTACATTTCCTCTCTCAGCGGCCAGGACGGCTCCTCCTCGACGTCAGGGGGCTCGGGTGACTCGACGGATGACTCTGGCTCGGCATCCTCGTCAGACACGGGAACCGTCTCGGTCTATCAGGCGATAAGCGACGACTACGACAAGCTCGGCACCTATGCCGAGAAGCTTGACGAGAGCGTCTCGGCCCTCACGTCCACGGGCGTGAGCGGGACCGCATCAGAGCGCTCTGATGGCAAGTCGGCGGCCGATCAGACCGCAATCGAGCTATCCAACCTCATCGACGACATCGCCTCGCTTGATGACGGTGGCGGCACCTATGCAAGTGACATCGCCAACATGAAGACGTTGGGAAACTGGCTTAGGAACCGCTCCGACGCCATCTGCGAGGCCTGGAAGCTCTCCGTCTCGATGACGACGGAGGAGAAGATCCTAGCCCCGCTCAAGAAGATCGGGTACTCCTCGGGGAGCGACAGCTACAAGACGCTCTTCGACGAGAACTATGATGCCTGGAAGCCCGAGGAGCAGTAGCCTCAGGGCGCCGAGTGCGTCTGACGATTGCGTGCAGGCGTCCGCTTGCTGGTACTATCGTATAGATGGATGATTGCATCGCTAGCCGTCGCCGTCGTGGCGTCGTGCACAGATTATTTTGGAGGGGACATGGGTCTCTTTGGTTCCACACCGCTCTACACCCCCACGTACGAGGTGAAGGGCGACGAGGTTGCAGTGTTCGATACGAGCAAGGGCGCCATCGTCGTGCGTCTCGACGGCGAGGGCGCGCCAATCCACGTGGCGAACTTCTGCGAGCTTGCCGAGAAGGGCTTCTACGACGGCCTCACGTTCCACCGCTATGAGCCGGGCTTTGTGATTCAGGGCGGAGACCCTGCGGGCAACGGCACTGGTGGCCCTGGGTATCGCATCCACGAGGAGTACACCTCCAATCCCCGTAACAGCCATGAGGACGGTGCGCTCGCCATGGCTCGAGCGTCCGACCCCAACTCTGCTGGCTCCCAGTTCTACTTCTGCCTTGGGCCGCAGCGCTTCCTCGACAAGGGCTATACGGTCTTCGGCCAGACCATCGAGGGTCTCGACACCATTGCGAAGCTGCGTAAGGGCGACGTCATCAACTCGATTACCATCGAACACCGTGCATAGCGTTTTGCCGGTGTCGAAGCGAGGGGGTCTCACGTGAATCAACAGGCATACGAGGCGGGCAAGTCCGCCTATCAGCAGGGCGACTGGCTCACTGCGGTCGACAGGCTCTCCCAGGCGAAGAACCCTGGTGAGGTCTCGGGTCCCGTAGACCACCTCGTGGGCAACTCATACATGAAGCTCGGCCAGTATGAGGCCGCCGCCGCTGCATACGAGAGTGCCCTTCGCGACACCGCCTATGGCAAGGTCGGCCCCCTGTCGTGCAACCGCGGCCGCGCCCTTCTCGCCGCCGGGCATCCTTCAGAGGCAGTAACCGCACTCACGCGGGCCCTCTCGGACACCTCGTACGCAACGCCCTACAAGGCTCACATGGCGCTTGGTACCGCATATGAGCGCCTTGGCGACCCGCGCAACGCCGGCATCGCCTATCGCAACGCGGCCATCGACGAGTCGAACCCCAATCCCTCGTCTGCCCTGTGCGACCTGGGCGGGTGCTTCATGCAGCTCGGACGCCCGGTCGATGCCGTCGAGGCATATCGCACGGCCCTCGATTTCTCCGCACCGCTCCAGAGCCAGAACCAGATATATTGCGACCTTGGCCTGGCCTATGTTGCAGCCAACCGCATGTCCGAGGCCGTCGACGCCTTCGACCATGCCACGGCGGACGGCACGCTCGTGCTTTCTCCCGAGGCCCAGGCATCATATGACGCTGCCCGCAAGGCGATGGCGGCCATCGCTGGCAAGCAGCGTCCCTCGGACACCGATGCCCTCCTCGCTGCCGCTGGCTACGGCGGAGGCTATGACCCCCTCGATCCCACTGGAGCCTCGGGCGAGCTCATGCCGTCTGCGGATGACACTGGTTTCTTCTCGGTGTCTGAGGAGGACCTTGTCGAGCAGGACAAGAAGGAGCGCAAGATTCGCCGCAAGCACAACCACCGCGGCCTCAAGGTGTTCATTGCCATCCTCGTGGTCCTCGTGGTCGCACTCGGGGCTGCCGGCTATGCGTACTACCGCGGCTATGGCTGGCCAACTCAGGAGAACGTTGTCGAGCAGCTCTTTGATGCCAAGACATCCGGCGCTGACCTCGGCAGCTTCCTCGCTGCCTCGGTTCCGGCCTCCGATGCCGAGACCATCGAGGCCACGGTCCCCTCCGGTGCGACCATTAAGTCCACCGAGGTGGATAGGAGCATGACGGAGTCGACGGTCACTGCGAAGGTCGCCCTCCCGACGGGCGACGTCCAGACCTTTACGATCTCGCTTGTCCGCGACGGCGTCTCCTGGAAGGTGACAAACGTGACGAGCGACGCGACGAGCGCCTCCTCGTCCTCCGCAGACTCCGCCGCAGCCACCTCAACCACCTCGACCACCACCGGAACGACCACCACGGGTACCTCGTCCCAGGGCCAGTAACTCTTCGCACCACGTAACGCGTGCCTCTTAGGTGCGCAGACGGGATAAGGAAGCTATGTCGATCTTCGACTCACTGTTCGGCGAATATGGCGGCGACCTGGCAATTGACCTTGGCACCGCCAACACGCTCGTGGCTGTTCGCGGCCAGGGCATCGTCATCAACGAGCCCTCGGTCGTCGCCATCGATAAGAGCGAGAGCCGGGTTCTCGCCGTTGGCGCGGACGCAAAGCGCATGATTGGTCGCACGCCTGGTTCCATCATCGCCGAGCGACCCCTCAAGGACGGCGTCATCGCAGACTTCGACGTCACCGAGGTCATGCTCAGGTACTTCATCGAGAAGGCTCGGGAGCGTCGCTACCCATGGTCGCCTCGCCCGCGCGTCGTGGTGTGCGTCCCCTCGGGCGTCACGTCAGTTGAGAAGCGCGCCGTCTTCGAGGCAACCATCCAGGCTGGCGCCCGTCAGGCATACCTCATCGAGGAGCCCATGGCTGCGGCGATTGGCGCCGACCTCCCCATCGAGGACCCGACCGGCTCGATGGTCGTTGACATCGGTGGTGGCACCACCGAGGTCGCCGTTATCTCCATGGGGGGCATCGTCGTCTCGCAGTCCATAAGGACTGCTGGCGACGAGTTCGACCAGACCATCCTCGAGCACGTTCGGGACGCCTACAACCTCTCCATCGGCGAGCGTACCGCCGAGGACATCAAGATCAAGGTCGGGTCTGCCGCGCCCTTGGCAGAGGAGCTCGACGTGGAGGTCAACGGTCGTGATGTGATGAGCGGTCTCCCCAAGACTGTCCGCATCGAGAGCGAGGAGATCAGGCGCGCCCTCGATCGCCCGCTCGACGAGGTCACCAAGGCCGTCAAGGACGCGCTTGACGTGACGCCGCCAGACCTTGCCTCGGACCTCATGTTCTACGGCATCCTCCTCACGGGTGGGGGAGGCCTCCTCCGCGGCCTCGACCAAAGGCTCCGCGAGGAGACCGGCGTGCCCGTCAACGTGAGCCCCACCGCCCTTGAGAACGTCGTCACCGGCTGCGCCAAGGTTCTCGAGGCCAACGCGCTCTCCGGTGGCTTCGTCCAGAGTACGGGACAGTAGGCGTGCCGCTCGGAGGAAACAGGGCCCCGTCGTCGGGGCTTGGCAACAACAACCAGGGCACGGGCGGACGCGAGCTTGTGGTGTGTCTCGTCATCTCCGTCGTGCTCTTCACGGTTGGCGTGCGTACGGGCGAGGATGGTCCGCTCGGTGCCGTCAGGGGTGCCTTCCAAACCGTCACAACGCCAGTGAGGCTTGTGGGGTCTGCCATTACCATGCCCTTCCAGGGCCTAGGCAACATCTTCTCGAACCTCACGGCCGACCAGGCGACGCTCTCCGAGCTCCAGGCGGAGAACGACGAGCTGCGCAGCAGAAACGCGGAGCTCGAGGAGGCGGAGCAGACCGCAACGCGTCTTCAGGGCCTGCTCGACCTTCAGAGCAGCTATAACCTGCAATCGACCGCAGCCCACATCATCTCTGGGTCCAGCGACTCGTGGTCCTCCACGGTCACCATCGACAAGGGCACGAGTTCCGGCCTGTCTGTGGGCATGCCCGTGACCTCCTCGTCCGGTGTCATAGGTCAGATCGTGGAATGCGGGGCGACCTCGTCCACGGTCCTGCTCGTGACCGACGAGTCTTCCAGCGTCTCGGCGATGGTCCAGTCAAGCAGGGCACAGGGCATGCTTGACGGCTCTGCCGCCGGCGAGGTGCGTCTCGACATGATTCGCACCGACCAGACGGTCGAGGTCGGAGACATCGTGGTGACGAGTGGCCTTGGTGGCGTCTTTCCGAAGGGACTGCCGCTGGGTAAGGTCACGAGCGTCGAGAAGAACCCCGGATCCATGTACTACACGATCGTCGTCGAGCCATACGCGCACACCGAGAATGCCGAGGAGGTTCTTGTCATCACCTCGCTGACCGATTCCCAGGTGGCCACCTCTGAGGACGTTGCATCGGCCGACTCCCAGGAGACCTCTGCCAGCTCTTCGAGCGCATCGGAGGACTCGAACTCGGATGCCGACTCCTCGGGCTCAGGCTCGAGCTCGTCTGGATCCTCGTCTTCGTCCGCCTCAACAACATCTTCCGGGAACTAGGGAGGGGGAGCTCGTCATGCAGGTTGCCGACAAGAACAGGGATCGAAGGGACGTGGCGGTTCTCGCCTTCGTCTGTGCGGTGCTTCAGCTCGCGCTTGCTCCCAACATCGCCCTTGGTAACGGCCGTGCCAACTTCGCCCTCATCTTCACCGCCTGCATTGCCTTCAACGTTGGCGGGAGGAAGGGGGTCCTTGCGGGCTTTTTTGCGGGGCTCTTCTTCGACCTTTCAACCACGGGTCCGGTCGGGCTCATGGCGGGGTGTTGTGCAACCGCCGCCTACCTCATGGGGCAGGACGGCCGCAATCGTATGTCGGGCGAGCTTGGTGCGAGCGTGGTGGAGTTCTCGGTCGCAACGCTTGCGGTCTCTCTTGTCTACCACCTCGCCATGCTGATGGTCGGGCAGTCGTCCTCCCTCATTGACGTGCTGTTCCTGAGAACGCTTCCAACCGCGGCGCTTACCATCGTCGCATTTCTGCCGTTTGCGCTTGTCTTCTCCCGTTCCACCGGGGGTGGGCCAAGCCTTTCGGTTGGCGGCCGTCGTCGCGGTGGTGGGGCCCACCTCAGTACGAGGGGTCTTTAAGGTCGTGCCATGAGCTTCACGGTCATCATTATCATCGTCTGCGTCGCAGTCGCTGCGGCGCTCGTCGCGGTCTTCCTGGTATTTGGTCGCTCCGAGGCCAACTTCACCTTTGACATCGGCGGAAACGGCCCCAAGGCCTCCGGGGGTTCCGACTCCTCGGCAGAGACGACCACGCAGGGCCGCCTCGTGGGCCAGGCTGCCGTCTCTGGCGGAATCATCGCAGTCCTTCTCGCCAAGCTCTGGTCCATGCAGCTCCTCTCGTCCGACCAGTACACCCAGCAGGCGGAGTCCAACCGTACTCGCACCGTCTCCGTGCCGGCGCCACGCGGTCGCATACTCGACAGGAACGGCAAGGAGATCGTCGGCAACCGCTCGAGCCTCACCGTCCTTGCCGAGGCTGACGTTGCGGATGACGACATCGAGCTCAGACTCATCGGCAACCTCATCGGCATGCCGGCGCTTGCGGTAAAGCGCAAGGTGCAGGACTCCTCGGCGGGGGCTCAGAGCCTACGTTCCGTTGCGGTCGACGTATCGCGCAGGGTCGTGGCGTTCCTCGGCGAGCACCCCACGGTCTTCCCCGGAGTCTCGGTCGACCAGAGGACCCAGCGCTCCTACCCTTACGGATCGCTCGCGGCACACGTCGTTGGATACACGGGCACCGTGACCTCTGACCAGCTCAACTCCACCGACAGCTCCGACGAGGGCGCCGTGCATTACAGCTCTGGCGACACGGTTGGCCAGTCGGGTGTCGAGCTGCAGTACGAGAGCGTCCTGCAGGGCGTGGCGGGCGAGCAGACCGTCTATGTCGACGCTAATGGGAACGTGCTCGACTATTCGACCTACGTCGAGCCGAGGAGTGGCTCGGACGTGGTCCTGACGCTCGACATGGACATCCAGAAGGCGGCCGAGGAGTCGATCGTCAAGGTCGTGGAGTACCAGCAGAAGGCCGGGTACTCCGCCACGGGAGCCTGCGCCGTCGCAATCGACTGCACGAACGGCGAGGTCATCGCCATGGCGAGCTACCCCACCTACAACCCCAGCATCTTCGTGGGAGGCATCTCGACGAGCGACTGGGAGTCGCTCCAGTCCGAGGGTGCCAACTACCCGCTCATGAACCGTGCCATCTCCGGACAATATCCCTCGGGATCGATCATCAAGGCACTCACCACGCTTGCTGCCCTGAGCTATGGCATCGCAACGGCAAGCTCCTCCTGGTACTGCACGGGTTGGTGGACGGGCTTTGGCGACGCCTACCCCATGAAGTGCTGGTGGACCTCCGGTCACGGCGAGATGAACCTCGTGACGGGCATCACGTACTCCTGTGACGTCGTCTTCTACGAGATAGGCAAGGGCTTCTTCTACGACAAGGACCACCCCGAGGGCATGCAGGAGACGTTCAAGAAGTTCGGCCTCGGGTCCCTCACCGGCATCGACCTTCCCAGCGAGGCCCAGGGCCGCGTCCCAGATGCCGAGTGGAAGTGGAACTACTGGTCGAGCGCGACCGACGAGCAGCGCACCTGGCAGGGAGGCGACAACGCGAACCTCTCCATCGGCCAGGGAGACCTTCTCGTGACCTGCATGCAGATGGTCGACGCCTACGCGGGCATCGCCAACCGTGGCCCCATCTACAAGCCCCACGTGCTGAAGAGCGTCAAGAGTGCAACGGGCTCTGGAACGGTGATCGACTACAATCCCGAGGTCATCATCAACGCTGACGAGGAGTCCGACTACCTCGACATTGTTGACCAGGGGCTGTCCGGGGTGGTCTACCAGGAGTCTGTCACGCAGGCGACGCACTGGAACAATCTCGACGTCGCCGTCCGGGGCAAGACGGGTACGGCGGAGCAGACCTCCGTTGGCGAGCCCGTGGGCTGGTTCATGGCCTTCGTGCCTGCGGAGAACCCCAAGTACGCGGTTGGTGCCAACGTGGACAAGGTACTCTCGGGAGCCTCCTCGGCCATGTACATCGTACGAGACATCATCGGCGCCATCTACGGGCAGCCTGATGACCAGCCCTACGATACGACCAACGTCGACCGATAGGAGGGTAGGCTCGTGGCAGACATGGCGAGAAGACAAGGACTTCTCAACTCGGCAAGCAACCACCTCAACCGCGGCTCCTCCAGGTCTGCGTCCTCGGGTGCGGGACGCGTGGGCAAGACGCTTGGGGCGCTCTACCTCTCCCAGCTCATACCTGCCCTTCTGCTCGTTGTCTACGGCGTCGTCGTGATCTGGTCCGCCTCGCTCACCATTCCCGAGGCGAACTTCCCGAGGCACCTGGTTGGCATTGCCATGGGCCTCGTGGGCGCGGTCCTCATCTGGCGCAACGACTACAGGAACCTGCAGGGCATGACCCGCGTGCTCTTCGTCGTTGCCTGCGTTCTCATGATTGCGCCCAAGATTCCAGGGCTCAGCTACTCGGCCAAGGGCATAACCGGCTGGGTCAAGGTGCCGGGGATAGGCATCACGTTCCAGCCGTCGGAGCTGGCCAAGCTCGTCGTCATCCACCTCATGGCCTCGCTCGGCGCGCAGTACAACGGCAAGATAGAGTCCCTGCGCGACTACGTTCGCCTCTGTGCCATCCTTCTTGTCCCCTTTGGGTTGATCCTGCTCCAGCCCGACCTTGGCACCGGCCTCGTCGTCCTGGTCTTTGGGGCAACCATCATCATCTGCTCGGGGGCAAAGCGAAGCTGGGTGCTTGTGACCATTGCGCTCATTGTTGCCGGCGCCACGGCAATCATAGTGACGTCAATGCTCGATGGCTTCCCGCACCTTTTGAAGACGTATCAGCTTAACCGCCTCATCGTCTTTGTAGATCCATCTGTTGACCCAACAAACAACGGGTACAACCTCCAACAGGCAAAGATCGCCGTGGGCTCTGGCGGGCTTCTTGGCAAGGGGATTGGCGGTGCCACGCAGGCGGGCAACGGCTTTCTCCCCGAGGCGCAGACCGACTTCGTCTTTGCGCTTCTCGCCGAGGAGTTTGGGTTTGTGGGTGGCGTCGTCCTGCTGGGGCTCTTTGCGTGGATGATCCTCTCGACCATATTGCTTGCCATGCGTTGCGAGTCTATGTTTGGCAAGCTTGTGTGCGTGGGGTGCGCGGCCATGTGGACGTTCCAGGTGCTTGAGGAAGTTGGCATGTGCATGGGCATCATGCCTATCACGGGTATTCCGCTGCCCTTCATTAGCTATGGTGCCACGTCGATGATTGCGCAGCTCATGGCTGTGGGGATGGTACAGTCTGTATGGAGACACCGGCAGAAGTCCGCCTAGCGGCGGCCTGTCGTAAGGAGGATTATGTCGCGCAAGATTCCATGGGGAAAGATCCTCGAGGTTGCTGGAGCGGGCAAGGACGCCCGCGAGGGCGGCTCTCAAACGGTGCGCCTCTGGGTGCGCATTTCTTCCGATGCGCCTCGCGGACTTGTCCTCGCCGTCAAGGAGGCGCTTGTCGCCCGTGAGGCTTCCGGAATCGTAGACGTTAGGCCCGTTGACGCGCCGGCGCAGGATGACGTTGCACCTGACGCCGTCATCGTAGTCTGCGGTGGCCAGGTTGACGTTGAGGCCGCGCTTGCCCGCGATGCCGCCCGCCGTGGCGTGCCGGTAGCCCTTGTCGCCGAGTCGGCGGTTGAGGTTCCCGACGTTGAGCTCCCGGAGGAGGCGGCGCCGTTTCTTGAAGTTCTGGCCTGCGCCGATGCACTCGCGCTTGTCCCGCGTCTTGGCACCTGGCTTGTGGGAGCAACCGACAAGGGCCTGGCTCTTGCCGCTAACTTCCCCTTCTGCCGGCCGGCCGAGGTCGATGCCCTGGTGAGGCGTTGTGCAATGGAGAACGCCGCCGTTGGTGCCGTTACGCTCATTCCTGGCTCTGACATGGCCGTCATGACGGCAAACCAGGCAAAGCTCGCCCTCGACATCGCCGTTGCCTACGGGCGTGGTCTTGACCCCTCGCGTGCCCTCGAGCTTGCGGGCGTGGTGGGCGCCGGCTTTGGCTACCGAGCACTCGCCCGTGCTGTCTCTCGACTTGTCCCCGGGCTTGGATGGGCCTTCAAGGGTGCCATAGGCTATGCCGGAACCGTTGCGACGGCCCGTGCTCTCCAGGTTCGCTTTGACTTCGAGGACGGCTCGCTTCGCCCCCACGGCGAGGAGATCTCCCGCCAGGCCCCGGCCCGTCACCTCGAGCTCCCCAAAAAGGCTGGCGACCACGCTGGTAAGAAGAGGGATTCTCACCGCGTGCGTCCACCTCGCACAGCCGCTCCCTCGTATGTGGTTCTTTGCCCCGACGGTTCCGTGGGTAGGGGTGAGTAGCAGTGCGACTAGCCCGAGAGGACCTCTTTAGGCTCATTGAGCCGCTGCTTCCGCTTGTCGAGAAGCCCTCGCGCTACCTTGACCACGAGTGGGGTGCCGTCGAAGACCAGCCCGGTCCTTTCCACGCCTGCCTCATCTATCCAGATGCGTATGAGGTTGGCCAGCCTAACCTTGGCATTTCGATTCTCTACGACACCCTCAACGAGGCGGAGGGCATCTCGTGCGAGAGGTGCTACCTCCCGTGGCACGACATGGCAGACCTCATGCGCGAGCACAACGTGCCCCTGCTCGCCCTCGAGTCCGCCGCTCCCGTCGCCTCCTTCGACCTCGTGGGCTTCACGCTCGCCCACGAGCTTGTCGCCACGAACATCATCGAGACGCTCGACCTGGCGGGCATCCCCGTTCGCTCTGCGGAGCGCGAGGAGGACGACCCCATCGTGATCGCGGGCGGTCCCTCCGTCTGGAACGCCGAGCCGCTTGCCCCCATGTTCGACGCGATCCTGCTCGGCGACGGAGAGGACGCCATTGTCGATATGGCGGCGTGCGTGCGAGACTGCCGCGCTGCGGGTTCTTCGCGAGTCGACATCCTTCTCGCCCTCTCCAGAATCCAGGGGGTCTACGTCCCCTCACTCTACGACGTCGTCGTCGACGAGACCTCCACGCGCTGGGGCTATGCCGTCCCCCGACCCGGTACCGGAGCCCCCGAGGTCGTGCTCAAGCGCTGCGTTGCAGACTTGGCATCGACCCCCGCCTGCGCCGAGCACATCGTTCCGTACATGGGCATCGTACAGGACCGCCTCGCGATAGAGGTGCTGCGTGGCTGCGCGCGCGGCTGCCGCTTCTGCCAGGCGGGCATGACGTACCGTCCCGTTCGAGAGAGGCCCATCGAGCAAGTTGTCGAGGCGAGCGAGCGCGGCCTTGCCGAGACGGGCTACGACGAGCTATCCCTCACGTCGCTTTCGACCACCGACCACTCTCAGTGCGCCCCCATGCTGAACGAGCTTGACCAGAGGCTCTCCGGCCGAGGCATCCGCGTGTCCATCCCCTCGCAGCGCCTCGACTCCTTTGGGGTGGACATGGCAAACGCCGCCTCGGGTTCCAAGCGCGGCGGTCTCACCTTTGCCCCGGAGGCCGGCACCCAACGCCTCCGCGACGTGATCAACAAGAACGTGACTGAGGAAGACCTCGAGCGCGCGGCGAGAAACGCCTTCGAGCATGGGTGGCGCCGCGTCAAGCTCTACTTCATGATGGGCCTTCCCACCGAGACCGACGAGGACATCCTGGCGATACCTGCCGCCACGCACCGCGTGCTCGAGATCGGTCGCGAGGTGGTGGGGCGCGGCAAGAAGAGCAAGGTGCAGGTCTCGGCTTCGGTCGCCGTCTTCGTGCCCAAGGCGCACACGCCCTTCCAGTGGGCGGGCCAGCTCGAGGTGTCCGAGGTGGAGCGCAGGGCAAGGCTCCTGCTCGGCGCCAACACGGACCGCGACGTGAAGATCTCCTACCACGACCCCAGGACCTCGCTTGTCGAGGGTGCGCTCTCCAAGATGGGACGCGCGGGCTTCGACCTCGTGCTCGCCGCATGGCAGCACGGCTGCCGCTTTGACGCGTGGACGAGCGAGTTCAACTACGACGCCTGGGAGGCCGCGGCTGCAGAGCTTGGCCTCGACCTGCCCACCATCGCCTCCGAGGGCTTCTCCCTCGACGCCCGGCTCCCCTGGGACCACACCTCGCCTGGCGTCTCGAAGGGCTTTCTCCAGCGGGAGTGGCGAAGGGCAGCCCAGGGTGTCACCACGCCGGATTGCACGCGCGAGTCGTGCGTGGGTTGCGGCGTGTGCCCAACGCTCGGCGTGGACAACGTGGTCTGGGGTGAGCGCGCATGATCAACACCGCAGCGATCAACAACAGCAAGCTCAACCAGTACCGGTTGCGGGTGCGCTACCTCAAGGACGGTCGCCTCGCCCATCTGGGGCACCTCGAGGTCATCAACACCATCAACCGGAGCATCCGGCGCTCTCAGCTGCCCTTTGCGGTGGGAAACGGCTTCGCCCGCCGCATGCGCCTGCAGTTCTCCCAGGCGCTGCCCGTCGGTGCCGCCTCGATGGGGGAGTACTTCGACATCTTCCTCACCGAGGAGGTCGACCCCGAGGAGACGCTGACGCGGCTTGCGGCCTCGAGCCCAAGCCTCCTCGCCCCCCTCAAGGCCGCGTACGTCCCCTATGCCCTGCCTGCGCTGGAGGCATGGCTCACGCGCTCGACGTGGAGCGTCAACGTCTTGGACGAGACCGACGTCAGCGCCCTTGCTCGTGCGATCGATGCCGTGCGCACACGGGGGAGCATCACCTACATGCGCGGCGAGAAGGAGAAGCACGTCGACCTCACGAAGACGCTCGTCTCCTTCGAGGAGCGCCCCTCTGGCACGGGATACCTCCTCGACTGCCGGTCGTGCGAGGAGGGCTCCCTGAGGCCAGCGATCCTCATCTCCGAGGCCGCCCGGCAGGCAGGGATTCCCATGCCGGCGATCGCCGTATGCAGGGTGGGGCAGTGGCACGAGGATGAAGATGGGAGTCTTGTGGAGCCAATGTAGCGGCTGTGACGTATGTCCCCAAGCAGGCTAGACTTGCTTAGGTTGTGCGGAAAAGCGCCAGGCCACGGTCCCCGATTCGGTTTCCCTTGCGGCACCGCAGGTCAAGGCGATTTTTCGTTGACGGTTTCCCGCGCGGCTAGTAAGATTACTTACTGTTGCAATCACGCCAGCAATGAAGGGTTACACACATGTACGCAATCGTAGCAACTGGTGGCAAGCAGTATAAGGTTGCCAAGGGCGACGTCCTCGACGTCGAGAAGCTC
>Ga0256406_1002388_pt1 | contig 26653 bp, 22 predicted proteins | sample RumenRJG_03DNA_FD_185986 | JGI IMG/M metagenome (GOLD analysis project Ga0256406, IMG submission 185986) | Bovine rumen microbial communities from Lethbridge, Alberta, Canada - RJG_03 | ecosystem: Host-associated > Mammals > Digestive system > Stomach > Rumen | place: Canada: Alberta | collected...
CGATCTCGTCGAACTTCATCGCGGTGCCGCCGAACTGGGCCAGCACGGTGGTCAGCGCAGCAGTGAGGGTGGTCTTGCCGTGGTCGACGTGGCCGATGGTGCCGACATTGACGTGAACGCGGTCACGCACAAACTTCTCTTTTGCCATTTTTAAAAATTCCTTTTTCAAGCGGGCGCGCCAGGCGCGCCCTTGGTTGAACAAATTACTCGGACTTGGCCTTGCTCTGGCGCTCGGAGATCACTGCATCGGCAATGTTCCTCGGGCACTCGGCATAGCGGCCGAACTCCATGGTGTAGGAGGCGCGGCCCTGGGTCTGCGAACGCAGGTCGGTGGCGTAGCCGAACATCTCCCCCAGCGGGACCATGGCATGGACCTTCTTGCCCATCGGGCCGTCTTCCATGCCCTCGACGATCGCGCGGCGGCGGTTGAGGTCGCCGATGACATCGCCCATGTAGTCCTCAGGGGTCTCGACCTCGACCTTCATCAGAGGCTCGAGCAGCACAGGGGAGGCCTTCATGAAGCCAGCCTTGAACGCCATGGAGCCTGCGATCTTGAAGGCCATTTCCGAGGAGTCGACTTCGTGGAACGAGCCGTCGAACACGGTGACCTTGACGTCGACCACAGGGAAGCCGGCGAGCACGCCGTTCTCCATCTGCTCCTGGACGCCCTTGTCGATCGCCGGGATGTACTCCTTGGGGATCACGCCGCCAACGATCGCGTTGACGAACTCGTAGCCCTTGCCCGGCTCCTGAGGCTCGAGGCGGAGCCAGCAGTGGCCGTACTGGCCGCGGCCGCCGGACTGGCGGACGAACTTGCCTTCCTGCTCGACGGAAGCCTTGATGGTCTCGCGGTACGCGACCTGCGGCTTGCCGACGTTGCAGTCGACGCTGAACTCGCGGCGCATGCGGTCGACGATGATGTCGAGGTGCAGCTCGCCCATGCCGGAGATGATGGTCTGGCCGGACTCCTCGTCGGTGCGGACGCGGAAGGAAGGATCCTCCTGCGCCAGGCGGTTGAGGGCGATCGACATCTTCTCCTGGTCGGCCTTGGTCTTAGGCTCGACGGCCACCGAGATGACCGGATCCGGGAAGACCATGCTCTCGAGGATGATCGGGTTGTCAGGATCGCACAGCGTGTCGCCGGTGGTGGTCTCCTTCAGGCCGATGGCCGCGACGATGTCGCCGGTGTAGATGTCCTTGATCTCCGCGCGGTGGTTGGCGTGCATCTGAACCAGGCGGCCGAAGCGCTCGCGCTTCTGGCGGTCGGAGTTGAGCACGGTGTCGCCGGCGTGGGCAACGCCGGAGTAGCAGCGCAGGAAGGTCAGGTTGCCAACGAACGGGTCGGTGGCAAGCTTGAACGCCAGTGCGCTGAACGACTCCTTGTCGTCCGGCTTGCGGGTGATCTCGTTGCCGTCAAGATCCTTGCCGTCGACCGGAGGAACGTCCTCGGGGGAAGGCAGGAAGTGGACGACGCAGTCCAGCATGAACTGCACACCCTTGTTCTTGAAGGCCGAGCCGCAGGTGACCGGGATGATCTCGTTGCGGAGGGTGCGCTCGCGCAGACCCTGGAGGATCTCCTCCTCGGAGAGGTCGCCGTTCTCAAGGTACTTCTCCATGAGGGTGTCATTGGCCTCGGCGGCGGCGTCGACCATCTTGCCGCGCCACTCCTCGACCAGATCCTTCATGTCCGCAGGGATGTCGACGTACTCGAACTTGACGCCCTGGGAGGCATCATCCCAATCGATCGCCTTGCGCTTGAGCAGGTCGACCACGCCCTCATAGGTGTCTTCCTTGCCGATCGGCAGGCAGACCGGGACAGGGACGCCCTTGAGGCGGCTCTTGATCTGCTCGACGACGCGCAGGAAGTTCGCGCCGGTGCGGTCCATCTTGTTGACGAACGCGATGCGCGGCACGTGGTACTTGTTGGCCTGGCGCCACACGGTCTCGGACTGCGGCTGCACGCCGCCGACCGCGCAGTACACCATCACGGCGCCGTCCAGGACGCGCATGGAGCGCTCCACCTCGACGGTGAAGTCCACGTGGCCCGGGGTGTCGATGATGTTGAAGCGGTACGGCTGCTCCCACTGGTGGTTCATGCCATGCCAGTAGCAAGTGGTGGCCGCGGACGTGATGGTGATGCCGCGCTCCTGCTCCTGCACCATCCAGTCCATGGTGGCGGCGCCGTCATGGACTTCGCCGATCTTGTGGTTCTTGCCGGTGTAGAAAAGGATGCGCTCGGTCGTCGTGGTCTTGCCAGCGTCGATGTGGGCGCTGATGCCGATGTTGCGGTAGTACTTGAGCGGGGTTTCTCTCGCCATAGTAATGTTGCTCCCAAATTACCAGCGGAAGTGGCTGAAGGCCTTGTTGGCCTCGGCCATGCGGTGTATGTCTTCACGCTTCTTAACAGCGGTGCCCTTGTTTTCAACGGCATCCTGCATTTCGCCGGCCAGGCGCGCGGCCATGGACTTCTCATGGCGGGCGCGGGCGGCGTCTACGAGCCAGCGCATGGCGAGCGCGTTACCGCGGGCCGGACGGACTTCGACCGGAACCTGGTAAGTGGCGCCGCCAACGCGGCGGGACTTGACTTCCACATCAGGGCGGATGTGATCAAGGGCCTCCTCGAACAGGGCGAGGTGATCCTTGCCGCTCTTCTGGGAAACGGTGTCCAGAGCGCCGTAAACGATCGCTTCCGCGATGGACTTCTTGCCGTCCTTCATTACGACGTTGATGAACTTTGCTAAGAGCTCAGAACCGAACTTAGGGTCCGGAAGAATCTTGCGCTGAGCTACAACACGACGTCTTGGCATTTCAAAAATCCTCTATTTTCAGGGTTATCCAAAACTAAACCCGTAATTGCTGATGTATCTGTTTGGCCTTACTCGGGAGGATGTCATCAAGCCTTGGGCTTCTTGGCACCGTACTTCGAGCGACCCTGCTTGCGGTCCTTCACGCCGGCGCAGTCGAGCTGGCCGCGGATGGTGTGGTAACGCACGCCCGGGAGATCCTTGACACGGCCGCCGCGGATCATCACGACGGAGTGCTCCTGCAGGTTGTGGCCTTCGCCGCCAATGTAGGAGGTGACCTCGAAGCCGTTGGTCAGGCGGACACGGCAGACTTTGCGCATCGCTGAGTTCGGCTTCTTGGGCTTGGTTGCATAGACACGGGTGCAGACGCCGCGCTTCTGGGGGCAAGCTTCCAGGGCCGGAACCTTGTTCTTGCTCACAACCTTCAGGCGGGGCTTGCGCACCAGCTGATTAATAGTTGACATTTAAATAAAATCTCCTGTTATCCATAAATGGACAGACTTTACAACATGCCCCCGCGTAAAAAAGGGGGTCACATATTTTACATTCATTGGAAAGAGAACGTCAACCGCCGGTGCAGGCTCTGTCAGAGGCTGCATCGGCAGCGGCAGATCAGCGCCTGCCGATTATGCGCAGGCGCTTGTGAAAAATAGGATAAGAAAGCATCGAGGGAGTGTTAGCGCCCGGGCAATCCCATGCGGCAATGCGGCTTTTGAAGAGGCTAGGGGCTGAACCTGAGCTTCCTCTTCTCCCGTTCTCGCCTTCGCAGGCTTCCTCTTATGGAAGACGCGGCAGCTTTGGCAGCCTGGCCGCGGATCAGCGCCAGCTGGTTATGTGCGGACGGTGTTTGAAGATGAGATCGGCTAGCATCGAGGGCGTGACTGTCCCGCCGCGCACGATGCCCTGGGCGCCCAGGACGCCTTCGGGGATCTCGCAGGGGAAGAGCGCGACCACCACGTCCCCATCCTTGCGGCTCTTGAGCGCGCGCTCAAGGCCATTCCTGGTCAAGGCAAGATGAAGCATCAGAAGCAAAGCACCCCTTCGCACTGCCCAAGGGCCCTGCGGGCCTCGGATGATTGCGCCGGATCGCCGTGCACCTGGGCCCCGAAGAGCTCAAGCTGCGCAAACTGGCGCTTGAACGGCGCATCATCCGGGGCAAACTCCAAGGCCTTGGCGAAGGCCCCGCTTGGAAAAGCCGCCACCTCGAGATCGAGATCCAGCAGATTCGAGCACGCCGCGATGCCCTGGACATAGAGCGAGCTTGCCATGGGATCGGAGTCGAAGATCACGCCTTTCATCAGAACTCCACCGTGATGCCGGAAGCAGAAAAGAGGGCAGAGAGCTCGAAGTTGCCGGCAAGCTCGAATCCTGGCGCCACATCGGCCTTCGCGATCCCGAGCTCTGAAAACGCGCTGCCGCAGCACAGGAGCCTCGCCCCGCACTGCGCTCCGAGCGCGGCATAGGCGTCGCGGATCCTGGCGCGGACGCTCCCCTGCTCGTGGTTCTTCGAGCAAAGCGCCGCCGCCTCGCCCATGAAGAACACCGCATCCAGGCGGCACTGCAAGGCAAGGCTGCGCAGCGCCTCCTGGACGTAGGAGTGCAGCTCCAGGCTGCCAGGGGCGCTGCGGATCACGGCCAGCGCGCCCACCTCAGAGCGCCGCGATGACTTCTATCTCGCACAGCGCGCCCTTGGGCAGGTCGATGCCGCCCACGCAGGAGCGGGCCGGAGCGTCACCGGTGAAGTACTCGGCGTAGACCTTGTTGAAAGCGGCGAAGTCGCCGATGTCCTTGAGGAAGCAGGTGGTCTTGACGACCTTCGACATGCTCGAGCCCGCAGCCTCGACCAGGGCCTTGACGTTCTTGAGCGCCTGGGCAGCCTGCTCCTCGATCCCGCCTTGGACGAGCGCGCCGCTTGCAGGATCGATGGGGATCTGCCCTGACGCGAAGAGGAAGCCCCCCACGACCTTGCCCTGGACATACGGGCCAATCGCCGCCGGCGCCGCCTTGGTCGAAATGACTTTGACTTCTGACATTTGCATCTCCTGATAACAATCCGCCCCCGGGCCTTGCGGCCCGGGGGCGGACAACAGACCTTGCCTGATTATATATCAGGCGTTCCCGCCGGCCTCCGGCGTCTGGGTGGAGGCGGACGAGGCGTCCACGGCCTCGAGCGCGGCGCCCAGCTGCTTCTGGAGCTCCTCCTGGGACACGGACGAAGCCTCGTTCTCCTTGGCCTCCTCCGCCCTCTCGAGGGCCTCGCGGCGCTGCTTGTGGTACTTGAAGCCAGTGCCGGCCGGGATCAGGCGGCCGACGATGACGTTCTCCTTCAAGCCGCGCAGATCGTCGACCTTGCCCTCCACCGAGGCCTCGGTCAGGACCCTGGTGGTCTCCTGGAAGGAGGCCGCCGAGATGAACGAGTCGGTGCTCAGCGAAGCCTTGGTCAGGCCCATCAGGATGTGCCTGTAGATGATCGGCTTCTTGCCCTGGGCGACGAGCTTCTCGTTGTCGGTGCGGACATGGAAGACCTCGGCCATCTCGCCCTGGAGGTACTTCTTGCTGTCGCCCGGATCGAGGATCTCGCACTTGCGGAGCATCTGGCGGACCACGACTTCAATGTGCTTGTCGTTGATCTTCACACCCTGCAGGCGGTAGACGTCCTGGACCTCGTTGACGATGTAGTTAGCCACGGCGTTCACTCCGCGCAGCCTGAGGATGTCGTGAGGCGACTCCGGGCCGTCGGCGATGACTTCGCCCTTGGTGACATTCTCGCCCTCGAACACGTTGAGGTTGCGCGAGAGCGCGACCATCTCCTCGTGCGGGGCGATCAGATTGCCGTACTCGTCCTTCGCGCCCTCCGCCGGGGTGATGATCAGGCGGCGCTTGGACTTGGTCTCCTTGCCGAACGAGACGGTGCCGGAGATCTCCGCGAGGATCGCGGGCTCCTTCGGGCTGCGGGCCTCGAAGAGGTCGGCAACGCGCGGAAGACCGCCGGTGATGTCCTTGGTGCCGCCGGCAACCTGCGGAATGCGGGCGATCACGTCGCCGAGGTTGACCTCGGCGCCGTCCTGCATCTGCACGATGGCCTTGGCCTGCAGCATGTACTGCGCGGCTACCTTGGTGCCGGGGATCAGCACGTCGTTGCCCTCGGCATCGACGATCTTGACCGACGGACGCTTCTCCTTGCCGCCAGCCGGGCGGGCGGCAAGCTCGCGGACCTCGATCGAGGAGATGCCCAGGGCCTCGTCCTCCTTCTTGTCCACGGTGACGCCCTCGATGATGTCGACGTACTTGATGAAGCCGCGGACCTCGGAGACGATCGGGTGGGTGTGCGGATCCCAGCGGGCCACGGTCTGGCCGACCTTGACCTTGTCGCCCTCGGCGACGTCGAGGATGGCGCCGTAGGGGATCTTGTGGGATTCCTTGACCGCGCCGAAGTCGTCGAGCACGAACAGCTCGGACTGGCGGGAGACCACCACTTCCTTGCCGTCGGTGTTGCGGACGGTCTTGGAGTTCTCGATCTTGATCGAGCCGTTGTTGCGGACGGTCGCGCCGGACTCGGCGACCGCGCGGGACGCGGCGCCACCGATGTGGAAGGTGCGCATGGTCAGCTGGGTACCAGGCTCGCCGATGGACTGGGCCGCGATGACGCCGACGGCCTCGCCCGGGTTCACCATGTGGCCGCGCGCCAGGTCGCGGCCGTAGCACTTGGCGCAGATGCCGAACTTGCACTTGCAGGTGATCGGCGAGCGAACCTTGACGCGGTCGATCTTGTTGGCCTCGATGACCGAGCAGAGCTTCTCGTCAAGCAGCGTGCCGGCGGGAATGAGGACCTCGCCGGTGCCCGGCTTGAGGATGTCCACTGCCGCGGTGCGGCCGAGGATGCGGTCGCGCAGGGTCTCGATGACGTCGCCGCCGCTGACGTGCGGGGTGATCCAGAGGCCGTCGTCCGTGCCGCAGTCCTCCTCGGTGATGACGAGGTCCTGGCCGACGTCGACGAGGCGGCGGGTCAGGTAGCCGGAGTTGGCGGTCTTCAGCGCGGTGTCCGCCAGGCCCTTGCGGGCGCCGTGGGTCGAGATGAAGTACTGCTGGACGTTCAGGCCCTCGCGGAAGTTCGCGGTGATCGGGGTCTCGATGATCGAGCCGTCAGGCTTGGCCATCAGGCCGCGCATGCCGGCCAGCTGGCGGATCTGAGCAGGAGAGCCGCGGGCGCCGGAGTCGGCCATCATGAAGATCGAGTTGAACGAGGCTTCCTTCTCCTTCTGGCCGAGGATGTTGGTGCCCTCTTCGACGGAGAGGTTGCTCATCATGGCCTTGGCCACCTTGTCGGCGGCGTTCGACCAGACGTCGATGACCTTGTTGTAGCGCTCGCCGGCGGTGATCTGGCCGTTTTCGTACTGCGACTGGACGTTCATAACCTCCTTCTGGGAGGCGGCGATGATCGACTGCTTCTCCTTCGGGACCAGCATGTCGTCCACGCAGACGGAGGAGCCGGACAGCGCGGCGTGCGCGAAGCCGGTGTACATGATGTGGTCTGCGAACATGCAGGTCGGCTTGAGGCCGAGCAGGTGGTAGCAGACGTTGAGAAGGTTGGCGATCTTCTTCTTGTCCAGCGGATGGTTCGACACGTGGGTGAACCAGTCCTTGTGGGTCATGATCTCGGGGATGGTCTCCGGGGTCACGCCCTCCTCGGGCGGATCAATGAGGTCGTAGCTCATGCCCTTGGGCAGGATCTTGGTGAGCATGGCCCTGCCGATGGTGGTCAGGCGCATCTCGTTGTGCTCGACCATCTCGCCGCTGTCGGGATTCTTTACCCAGAAATGGACGCGGCAGGCGATGCGGGCTTGGAAGTCCGCGAGATCGGACTTGTACAGGCGCTCGGCCTCCTCAGGCGACGAGACGATGAGGCCCTCGCCCTTGGCGCCGACCTTCATGCGGGTCTGGTAGTACAGGCCCAGCACCACGTCCTGCGCCGGCAGGATGATCGGGTCGCCGGAAGCCGGCGAGAGGATGTTGTTGGTCGACATCATCAGGCAGCGCGCCTCCAGCTGGGCCTCGAGGGTCAGCGGGACGTGGACTGCCATCTGGTCGCCGTCGAAGTCGGCGTTGAAGGCCGGGCAGACGAGCGGGTGCAGGCGGATTGCCTTGCCCTCGATGAGGATCGGCTCGAAGGCCTGGATGCCCAGGCGGTGCAGCGTCGGGGCGCGGTTGAGGAGGATCGGGTGCTCGCGGATGACCTCGTCCAAGACGTCCCACACCACCGGATCCTCGCGCTCGACCATCTTCTTGGCGGCCTTGATGGTGGTCGCCATGCCGCGCACTTCGAGGCGGCCGTAGATGAAGGGCTTGAAGAGCTCGAGGGCCATCTTCTTAGGCAGGCCGCACTGGTGGAGCCTCAGGTACGGTCCGCAGGTGATGACCGAGCGGCCGGAGTAGTCGACGCGCTTGCCCAGCAGGTTCTGGCGGAAGCGGCCCTGCTTGCCCTTGATCATGTCGGCCAGGGACTTGAGCGGGCGCTTGTTCGAGCCGGTGATGGCGCGGCCGCGGCGGCCGTTGTCCATCAGGGCGTCGACGGACTCCTGGAGCATGCGCTTCTCGTTGCGCACGATGATCTCGGGGGCGGCCAGGTCGAGCAGCCTCTTTAAGCGGTTGTTGCGGTTGATCACGCGGCGGTAGAGGTCGTTGAGGTCGGAGGTCGCGAAGCGGCCGCCGTCCAGCGGGACCAGCGGGCGGAGATCAGGCGGCAGCACCGGCAGCACGGTGAGGATCATCCACTCGGGCTTGTTCCCGGAGTGGATGAAGGACTCGACGAGCTTCAAGCGCTTGGCATACTTCTTGCGGTTGCTCTCGGAGGAAGTGGAGTCCAGTTGCTCGCGCAGGGTCTTCTCCTCCTGCTCGAGGTTGATGTGCTGCAAGAGCTCGAGGATGGCCTCGGCGCCCATCTTCGCCGAGAAGTCGTCGCCGTACTTGGACAGTGCGTCGACGTACTGCTCCTCGCTTAGGAGCTGGCGCTCCTGGAGGTCGGTCATGCCGGCGTCGGTGACGACGTAGCTCTCGAAGTAGAGCACGCTCTCGATGTCGCGCAGCTTCATGTCGAGGATGAGGCCGATGCGCGAGGGCAGCGACTTCAAGTACCAGATGTGCGCGACCGGGGCTGCAAGCTCGATGTGGCCCATGCGCTCGCGGCGAACCTTGGCCTGGGTGACCTCGACGCCGCACTTGTCGCAGATGGTGCCGCGGTGCTTGAGGCGCTTGTACTTGCCGCACAAGCACTCGTAATCCTTGATGGGTCCGAAGATCTTGCAGCAGAACAGGCCGTCGCGCTCGGGCTTGAACGTGCGGTAGTTGATGGTCTCGGGCTTCTTGACCTCGCCGTATGACCACGCGTGGATCATCTCGGGGGAGGCCAGGCCGATCTTGATGGCGTCGAAGTCCTCAAGGCGCTGCTTGAAGGCGCTGCTGCGCGAGGCCAGCTTGCCTAAGCTGTCGCTGATGCCCAGATCGAGCTCCGCGTCCTCGCCTGAAGAAGGCTCGGAGGGCTTGTTCGCGCTGGCTTCAAGTCCCTTGAGCAGTTCTTCGTCCTGATTGTTTTCCTGAATGCTCACAACAGTATCTCCTATTGTCGTAGCCAGGCCGGGGGGCGCGCCCCCGGCATTAGAAAATCATTAAACCTTGCGGATGAGCTCGATGTTGATGCCCAGCGAGCGGATCTCGCGGAGCAGCACATTGAAGGACTCGGGGATGCCGGCATCCATGCGGTAAACGCCGTCGACGATGTTCTTGTACATCTTCGTCCTGCCGTTCACGTCGTCGGACTTGACGGTCAGCATCTCGCGCAGCGTGTAGGCGGCGCCGTAGGCCTCAAGGGCCCAGACCTCCATCTCGCCGAAGCGCTGGCCGCCGAACTGGGCCTTGCCGCCCAGCGGCTGCTGGGTCACGAGGCTGTAGGAGCCGGTCGAGCGGGCGTGCATCTTGTCGTCAACCAGGTGGTTGAGCTTGAGCATGTACATGATGCCCACGGTGACCTTGCGCTCGAACGCCCTGCCAGTGCGGCCATCGTAAAGGGTCATCTGCCCGCTCTCGGGCATCCCGGCCATGCGCAGCATCGCCTTGATGTCCTTCTCCTGGGCGCCGTCGAACACCGGGGTGGCGACCGGGAGGCCGTCGCGCAGGTTGCCGGCAAGCACCTCGACCTGGTCGTCGGTGAGCTTGGAGATGTCGACCTTCTGCGAGGTGTCGCCCAGGTCGTAGACCTCCTGGAGGACCTTGCGCAGCTCCTTGACCGCGCGGTGCTCGACGATCATCTTGTTGATCATGTCGCCCACGCCCTTGGCGGCAAGGCCCAGGTGGACTTCAAGGACCTGGCCGATGTTCATGCGCGAAGGCACGCCCAATGGGTTGAGCACCATGTCGACCGGGTGGCCGTTCTCGTCGAACGGCATGTCCTCGATCGGGGTGATGCGGGAGATGACGCCCTTGTTTCCGTGGCGGCCGGCGAGCTTGTCGCCCGGCTGGATGCGGCGCTTGATCGCAAGGTAGACCTTGACGATCTTGAGCACGCCCGGAGTGAGGTCGTCGCCCTCGGTGATCTTCTTCTTCTCCTTATCGAACTTCTCGCGGTACTCCTTGTCGAAGTCGTCAAGGCGCACGGAGAACTCCTCGATCTGGCGCTGGGCGGCGTCGTTGCCGGCGCGGGTCGAAAGGAGCTTGTCGTCGGGGATCGCGTCCACGGCGGCCTTGTCCATGCCGCTGCGCACGAGCACGGCGCGCACCTGGCTTAGGATGCCGGAGGTGAGGAATGCGTACTCCTCATCCAGGTCCTTCTTGACCTGGTTGATGTGCATCTCCTCGATCTCCTTGGCGCGCTTGTCCTTCTCAACGCCCTCGCGGGTGAAGATCTGGACGTCGACCACGGTGCCGTTGACGTCGTTGGGGACCCTAAGGGAGGAGTCCTTCACCTCGGAGGCCTTCTCGCCGAAGATGGCGCGCAGCAGCTTCTCCTCAGGGGTCAGCTGGGTCTCGCCCTTCGGGGTGACCTTGCCCACGAGGATGTCGCCGCCGTTGACCTCAGCGCCGACGTAGACGATGCCTGCCTCGTCAAGCTTGGAGAGGGCGGCCTCGCCGACGTTGGGGATGTCCGCGGTGATCTCCTCGGGCCCGAGCTTGGTGTCGCGGGCGACGCAGGAGAGCTCGACGATGTGGATCGTGGTCAGGCGGTCCTTGGCGGCAACCCTCTCGGACACCATGATGGAGTCCTCGTAGTTGTAGCCGTTCCACGGCATGAAGGCGATCCTCATGTTCTGGCCGAGCGCAAGCTCGCCCATGTCGGTGGAGGAGCCGTCGGCGATGACGTCGCCGGCCTTGATCTTCTCGTTGAGCGAGACGCAGGGGCGCTGGTTGACGCAGGTGTTCTGGTTGGAGCGTGCGTACTTGATCAGGTTGTAGATGTCGATGCCGGCATCGAACTCGTTCTCGATCTCGTCGGGGTTGACGCGGATGACGATGCGCGAGCCATCGACATGCTCGACCACTCCGCCGCGCTTGGCGATGATTGTCACGCCGGAGTCGACTGCCACGGCGCGCTCCATGCCGGTGCCGACGAGCGGCTTCTCGGAACGGACGGTCGGGACGGCCTGGCGCTGCATGTTGGCGCCCATCAGGGCGCGGTTGGCGTCATCGTGCTCGAGGAACGGGATCAGCGCCGCAGCGACCGAGATGATCTGCTGCGGGGAGACGTCCATGAGCTGGACATCGGTGGCCTTGCGGACCACGGAGTCGCCGTTGTAGCGGCACTGCACGTACTCGGGGATGATCTTGCCGTTCTCGTCGAGATCAGTGTTGGCCTGGGCGATGATGTACTGGCCCTCCTCGATGGCCGAGAGGTACACGAAGTCCTCTTCGGCGACGCCGTTGCGCACGTAGCGGTACGGGGTCTCGAGGAAACCGTAGTCGTTGCAGCGGGCGAACACGGCCAGCGAGTTGATGAGGCCGATGTTCGGGCCTTCAGGGGTCTCGATCGGGCAGAGGCGGCCGTAATGGGTCGGGTGCACGTCGCGGACCTCGAAGCCCGCGCGCTCGCGGGTCAGTCCGCCAGGGCCCAGGGCCGAGATGCGGCGCTTGTGGGTGACCTCGGAGAGCGGGTTGTTCTGGTCCATGAACTGGGAGAGCTGGCTTGAGCCGTAGAACTCCCTGATGGCCGCGGTGATGGGCTTGGCGTTTATGAGCTCCTGCGGGGTGGTGTTGTCGAGGTCGCCCAGGGACAGGCGCTCCTTAACGGCGCGCTCGACGCGCACCAGGCCGATCCTGAACTGGTTCTCGGCCATCTCGCCCACGGAGCGGATGCGGCGGTTGCCCAGGTGGTCGATGTCGTCAACGCTGTCCTTGCCGTTGCGGATCTTGATGAGGTAGCGCAGGACCCTGATGATGTCGCCGGCGCTGAGCGTGCCGCGCATCGCCTCGCCGTCTATGGGCGAGCGATCGAGCTTCAGTGCCTTGCCGCGCGCGTCGGTGGCCTTGGCATCTGACTCCTGGACATTGACCGAGAGGTCCAAAGTATCCAGCGGGAGGATCAGCGTCTTGTCAAAGCCGAACTTGCCGGACTTGCCGTCGAACTTGACCTTGAAGAGCAGCCTGTCGGAGGCGTCCTTGAGCTCGTCTTGGGACGAGGAGTAGACGGAGTACTCGAGGTAGTCGAGGATCTTGTCGGCGCGGTTCTCCGGGTTGGTGTCCGGCATGACCTTCTGCTCGTCCTCGTCGAGGTACGGCTTGATGGCGTCGATGATCTTCGGGAAGGAGACGTAGACGTTGCCGCCGGTGACGACGACGCCCGACTCCTCGGTATTGATCTCGTGCTCGGGATCGGAGAGCAGGCGGTTCAGGCCTGCCTTGAAGTTCTTGGCCTCGTAGAAGCGGAAGTCGAACTTCATGCGGCCCACCGACGAGAGGTCGTAGCGGTCCTCTGCGAAGAACAGGTTCTTGAAAAGGGTCTCGGCAGCCTCGAGGGTCGGGATTTCGCCCGGGCGCATCATCTTGTAGATCTCAAAGAGCGCCGCCTGGCGGTCTGCGGCATCCGACGAGAGATCGCGGGTCGGATCGTTGCGCAGGGTGTCGGCCATGAACGGCCCTTCGTTGACCTGGCTGATGTAGAGCGTCTCGATCTTCTTCACGCCGGAGGCGAGGATCAGCGGGAGGTTCTCCTCGGTGATCGGGGTGTTGGCCGTGATGAAGGTCTTGCCGTCCTTGTCCTGGTAGCTGTGGGCGGTGATCTTGCCCACGAGGTACTCCTGCGGAACCACGATCGAGGTGACGCCCGCCTTCTTGAGCATTCTGATGTGGCGGCCGGTGATCTTCTTGCCCTTCTCGACGATGACGTCCTTGCCGTCCTTGATGTCGAAAGTGGCAACCTCGCCCTGCATCCTCTCGGGGATCAGGTCCATGGTGACCTTGCCGCTCTTGAACTGGAACTCGACGGTGTCGAAGAACAGCTTGAGGATCTGCTCGGTGTTGTAGCCCAAGGCGCGCAGCAGCACAGTCGCAGGAAGCTTGCGGCGGCGGTCGATGCGCACGAAGAGGTTGTCGCGGTGGTCGAACTCGAAGTCGAGCCAGGAGCCGCGGTAGGGGATCACGCGCGAGCTGAACAGCACACGGCCGGGGTGGGTCTTGCCCTTGTCGTCATCGAAGAACACGCCGGGGCTGCGGTGCAGCTGGGAGACCACGACACGCTCGGTGCCGTTGATGATGAAGGTCCCGTTGTCGGTCATGAGCGGGATCTCGCCCATGTACACGTCCTGGTCGATGCGCTCCTTCACGGTCTTGGGCGAGTCCTTCTCGTAGCGGATCAGGCTCAGCTTGACCTTCAGCGGCGCAGAGTAAGTCGTGCCGCGGATCATGCACTCGCGCACGGTGAATTTCGGCTCGCCCAGGCGGAAGCTGTTGTACGCCAGTTCGGCGTTGCCCGAATAGCTCTTGATCGGGAAAACGCTCTTGAACGCGGCGACCAGGCCGTTCTCGTTGTTGGGGTCGGAACTGATGAACTGCTTGAATGAGTCGATCTGGACGGCGAGCAGATACGGGGTATCTAATACTTTGACTCGCTTGCCGAAATCCTTGCGGATGCGCTTTTGCTCAGTGTAGGAGTAGACCATGGATAGGGGATCCTCAGATTGATCTGTTTCCGGTGTGAGATGCCTTGGCATCTTTTGTAGTTATTCAGTCACCAAACCCGAAACCGCCAAAAAGGACGGTTCCGGGTTATTTTTCAGGGATTGAAACCCTGTCCGGTCCGGTGAGGGGGCCGGTCAAAGCGCAATTGCCGGATTACTCCAAGGCAGCCTTGGCGCCAGCATCCTCGAGGGACTTCTTGAGGGCCTCGGCGTCGGCCTTCGGGAGGGCTTCCTTGATCTTGCAAGGAGCGGACTCGACGAGGTCCTTGGCTTCCTTCAGGCCAAGGCCGGTCGCGGTGCGGACAGCCTTGATGACGGCGATCTTCTGAGCGCCGACTTCCTTGAGGACGACGTCGAACTCGGTCTTCTCCTCAGCAGCGGCAGCACCGGCAGCAGGAGCGGCGACAGCAGCAGCGGCGGAGACGCCGAACTTCTCTTCCATAGCCTTGACCAGGGCAACAACGTCGGTGACGGACATGTTGGCGATCGCGTCGAGGATCTCATCAGTGGATAATGCCATTTTGATTTTCCTTTAAAATTATGTTTCGTCAGGCCAAGCCTGAACCAAATGAAATTGAAAACAGGCTATCAGGCCTCAGCTGCCGGAGCGGCGGCGCCGCCTTCAGCAGAAAGTTTGTCGCCCAGGGCGGCAAGAGTGCGGCAGAGCTTGCCTGCAGCAGCTTCCTTGAGGGTCGCCATGAGGTGGGCGATGGCCTCCTCATAGGTAGGCAGGGTGGCCAGGACGTCGATGTCCTTGGCGTCATAGACCTTGCCCTCGAACTGCAGGGATCTTACCTTGAACTTGTCGTGGGTCTTCGCGAACTCTTTGAACAGGCGGGCAGCCGCGCCAGGGTGATCCATGGAAAAGCCGACCAGGGTCGGGCCCTTCATGGAGTCCCTGAGGCTCACGTACTCGGTGCCTTCAACCGCGCGCGAGAGGAGCGTGTTGCGGACAACGTGCAGGTACACGTTGTTCTCTCGCGCTTCCTTGCGGAGCTTGGTGAGGTCGGCTACGGGGATGCCGCAAGAGTCTGCGATGACAGCTGACACAGCCTTCTTGGCCGCGTCGGCGACTTTGGCAACGATTGCCTTCTTGTCTTCGATATTCAGTGCCATTTGAGCAGTGACTCCGAATGGTTCCCTTCATGGGAACCGGTTACCCTTTCGGGCTGATTGGAAATCAGTTCCAAAGGAAAATTCCGTTGGAGCTTATCTCCTCCTGCGCAGGAACATTAAGGCTTGCGCCACCTGCGGTCTTTGGCCAGAGGACGAGCCCCTTCCAAATGGCAGCCGCTTGCGCGGCCGCCTTTAAACTGCTTATTCCTCTGCAGCGGCCGTGGTGTCGGCAGCAGCGCCGATGAGCGCCTTGTCGAGGGTCACGCCGGCGCCCATGGTCGTCGAGACGCAAACCTTCTTGATGAAGGCGCCCTTGGCGGTGCTGGGACGCTGCTTGGTGATCGCATCGAGGAGCGCGGTGAGGTTCTCGACGAGCTGCTGGGAGCTGAACTTGACGTTGCCGATGGAAGCCTGGATGCAGCCGGCCTTGTCGTTGCGATAGCGGACCTGGCCTGCCTTGGCGTTCTTGACGGCGGTGGCGACGTCACGGGTCACGGTGCCGACCTTGGGGTTAGGCATCATGCCGCGGGGGCCGAGGATCTGGCCGAGCTGGCCGACAACGCGCATCGCATCCGGAGAGGCGATGACGACGTCGAAGTCCATGAAGCCCTGCTTGATCTTGTCAGCCACTTCCTGCATGCCGACGATGTCAGCACCAGCGGCCTTGGCGGCCTCGGCGTTCGCTCCCTGGGTGAAGACCAGGACGCGGACGGTCTTGCCGGTGCCGTTGGGCAGGACGGCGGCGCCGCGGACGTTCTGGTCCGACTTGGTCGCGTCGATGCCGAGCTGGATGGCCACGTCAACGCTCTCGGTGAACTTGGCCTTGGCGAACTTCTTTAGGATGTCGAAACCCTCGGCAGGAGCGTAAAGCTTGCTCTTGTCGACGTTCTGGCGGATTTCCTTCATGCGCTTGGATAACTTGGCCATGATTATTCCTCCACCTGGATGCCCATGGAACGGGCGGTGCCGGCGATCGAGCGGGCGGAAGCCTCAAGATCAGCACCAGTCATGTCCGGATCCTTGGCCTTGGCGATCTCCAGCAGCTGGGCGTGGGTGATCTTGCCAGCGATCTCGGTGCCTGGCTTGTGGGACGCGGACTTGAGCCCGGCAGCCTTCTTGATGAGGTAGGAGGCAGGAGAAGTCTTCGAGACGAAGGTGAAGGACTTGTCCGAGTAAACGGTGATGATCACAGGGATCGGCGAGCCTTTTTCCATCTTGGCAGTCGCGGCGTTGAACGCCTTGCAGAACTCCATGATGTTGACGCCATGCTGGCCCAGTGCCGGGCCGACCGGAGGAGCAGGATTGGCGGTGCCTGCGCCGACCTGCAGTTTGATGTAGGCAGTAACTTTCTTTGCCATTTTGAGGATTGCCTCGTGAATGTGGGTGATATCGCGTCCTATGGGCGCTTCCCTGCAGCCTTGGGGGATGTCTTGAGACACCAATCTTGGGGACTGCACAAAAGATCTGTAGGATTATACACGCACCGAATTTTTTTTCAAGTAAAAAACTTGAAATTCACGCGCTCCGGGCCTATGTGGAAGGGCTCATTAATGGACGGATCCTGAATGCTGCCGGACCTGCCCTGCCAGCATGAAAGAGCAGGAAAGCAAAGGCGGCGCGGCAGGACCCCTGCCGCGCCGCCCTGGCGCCAGTGCGCTGCCAAACTCGGTTCAGACGTCCTTCTCGACCTGCGAGAACTCCAGATCGACCGGGGTGGCGCGACCGAAGATCGCGATGGAGACCGTCAGGCGGTTCTTCTCGTAGTCTACCTTCTCCACGGTGCCCACGAAGTCCTTGAAGGCGCCATCGATGGCGCGGACGGTCTCGCCGACCTCGAACTCGGTCTTCGGACGCGGCGCAGCCTCGCTCTCCTTCAAACGATCTAGGATCCTGTTGGCCTCCTGCTCGGTGATCGGGAGCGGGTGGTCGGAGGTGCCGCCGATGAAGCCGAGCACGCGCTCGGTGTGCTTGACGAGCTGCCATGACTGGGAGTTCATCCTCATGTGGACGAGCACGTAGCCGGGGAAGAACTTCCTCTCGGTCTCATGTTTCTTGCCGTCGCGGATCTCCTTGACCTTCTCCTTGGGCACCAGGACTTCGGCGAAGTCGTTCTCCATATGGTGGATCTTGATGCGCTCCTGGAGGGTCAGCGCAACGCGCTGCTCAAAGCCCGAGAAGGCCTGGATCACGTACCAGCGCATCGGGCCGCGGCCGTCGGAGGAATCGGGGATCTTCTCCCTTACGAGGTTGGTGTCCTTCCTGGGCTCCTCCTTGCCAGCCTTCGCAGGGGCCTCGGCCGGGGCCTGCAGGGCCTCGGCGGCCTCGTCCTGCACCGGGGCCTCAGGGGCCATCGGCGCGTCAATCTTCTTGTCTTCTTCAGCCATGATTCAGCTCCCCGTCAAAGGGTAATCGCGCGCACGATTTCGAGGAAAACGATGTCGCACAGGTAGAGGAACAGGCTCACCACGCATACGGCGATGAACACGATCACCGTGGTCTGCACGGCTTCCTGGCGGGTGGGCCAGACGACCTTGAGCAGCTCGGTGTAGGACTCGGAGGCGAACTTGAGCAGCTCGTGCCCGCGGTTGGTCAGGAGCAGCAATGCCAGTCCGGCCACTATCGCCGCGATCACCGCACCCACCCTGCCCAGGCGCTGGATGGTGGACTCGTCGATGACGACGTAGTTCGAGTAGTAGTAGTTGCCGAAAATGGCGCCGCAGATCAGGACTGCGGAGATGATCCACAGAAGGGCGTTGACCGGGGTGGAGACGAACTGCTCCTTCCCCTTCGCCTTCTTCACGGCCTTCTTCTTGACGGCCGGGACCTTGGCGGCGGCTTGCGCCGCAACGGCCTTGGCGGCCGGCTTGGCCGCTTTGCTTGCTGTCTCAGACATAACGATTCCTAAAATTCTGGCGCGCCGCGCGTGCAAACCCTTATAAGACCCGCGCTAGGGCGCTATTTACAAAGGTCAGATTATAGCATGTGCGGACAACGCGCACGGCAGCAGCCCGAGGCACGATGTCCCCTGGGAAAAGCCTGCTGCCGCAGAAAACAAAGTCCGCAGCCATCCGCAGTTTCAAACCGCGCGTGGCTGCGGACTGCGGCATTGATTCAATGCCGCATCAGGTTACTCGAGGATCGAGCCGACGACGCCGGCGCCGACAGTCTTGCCGCCCTCGCGGATGGCGAAGCGCTCGCCCTGGTTCATGGCCACAGGGTGGATCAGGGTGACAGTCATGTCGCAGTTGTCGCCCGGCATCACCATCTCAACGCCTTCCTTCAGGTCGATGGTCCCGGTGATGTCAGTGGTGCGGAAGAAGAACTGCGGACGGTAGCCCTTGAAGAACGGGGTGTGGCGCCCGCCCTCTTCCTTCTTCAGAACGTACACCTGGCCGGTGAACTTGGTGTGCGGGGTGATGGTGCCCGGCTGCGCCAGAACCTGGCCGCGCTCCACTTCCTCGCGCTTCGTGCCGCGCAGCAGCACGCCCACGTTGTCGCCCGCCTGGCCCTGGTCCAGCTGCTTGCGGAACATCTCGACGCCGGTCACGACGGTCTTCGCGGTCGGGCGGATGCCAACGATCTCAACCTCGTCGCCAACCTTCACAATGCCGCGCTCGACACGGCCGGTCACCACGGTGCCGCGGCCGGAAATCGAGAAGATGTCCTCGATCGGAAGCAGGAACGGATCGTCGATGTCGCGCTTGGGATCAGGAATGTAGCTGTCCATGGTCTCGGCAAGCTTCTTGACCGAGTCAACCCACTTCTGCTCGCCCTTCAGCGCGCCCAGCGCAGAGCCGCGGATGATCGGGGTGTCGTCGCCAGGATAGCCGTACTGCGAGAGCAGCTCGCGAACGTCCATCTCGACCAGCTCAAGCAGCTCCTCGTCGTCGACCATGTCGCACTTGTTCAGGAACACGATGATGTAGGGAACGCCAACCTGGCGGGCAAGCAGGATGTGCTCGCGGGTCTGCGGCATCGGGCCGTCAGTCGCCGCCACCACCAGGATCGCGCCGTCCATCTGGGCGGCGCCGGTGATCATGTTCTTCACGTAGTCGGCGTGGCCCGGGCAGTCCACGTGGGCGTAGTGGCGCTTCGGGGTGTCGTACTCGACGTGCGCGGTATTGATGGTGATGCCGCGGGCCTTCTCTTCAGGGGCCTTGTCGATCTCGTCGAACTTCATCGCGGTGCCGCCGAACTGGGCCAGCACGGTGGTCAGCGCAGCAGTGAGGGTGGTCTTGCCGTGGTCGACGTGGCCGATGGTGCCGACATTGACGTGAACGCGGTCACGTACGAACTTTTCCTTTGCCATTTTTTACAATTCCTAACGTGAACAAGAATGAAAAATCGGGATGCTCACAGAATACTGGAGCGGGCAGCGGGAATCGAACCCGTATCTCAAGCTTGGAAGGCTTGGGTAATAACCATTATACGATGCCCGCAATAACAAACAAAAGCGATACGGAGAAAATAGGGAGGTGGTGGAGGGGGAAGGATTCGAACCTTCGAAGGCAGAGCCGGCAGATTTACAGTCTGATCCCTTTGACCGCTCGGGAACCCCTCCATTAAGTTGTCCCGTCTCCGGACCAACTGCTTTCGCATCAGGTTATTTGCGAAAGCGGGAAAGATGATAACCGATGAATTTTAACTTTGCAAGATTTTTTTAAATACTCTGATAAGTCCCTGCAGAACCCTGCCCCGAAGCCTGCCATGGGATTTTGCCCTGCCTGCCGCGCCGCCTGTTCCAATCCAGCATTCCATCAGGAGCCACACCAGGCCGCGTGATGCTAAGATCTGCACGCGGCGGACGCGCCGCATTCTGCTTTGAGCGCAATTACTACTAAGACTACCGGTTCCCCGCACGCGGCGGAATCCATGGAATAGAACAATGACTGAAGACAGTCTCGAATCCCCTTTCTTCAAGTTCTCGGCGCAGACCTGGTCCACGTTCAAGCACTCCTCGGACCGCCTCACCATGACCGAGGACGATCTGCGCAAGTGCGCGGCCTTCAACGACAAGATCTCGCTCGACGAGGTAAGCAGGATCTACCTCCCGCTCTCGAGGCTGCTCTTCCTCTATTACAGCTCGCGCATCGACCGCATGCAGGTCCTGCACCGCTTCCTGGGACAGAACTACAGCACGATCCCGTTCATCATCTCGATCTCAGGGCCGGTATCCGTAGGCAAGACCACCACCGCCAAGCTCCTGCACGAGCTCATCAAGAGCTGGCCCGGGCATCCCAAGGTCTCGCTCATCACCACAGACGGCTTCCTCTACCCCAACGCCGTGCTCAAGGAAAAGATGATCATGAGCCGCAAGGGCTTCCCCGTCTCCTACGACGTGCGCCGGCTCATGCGCTTCCTGCGCGATGTCAAGAACGGGGTCTCCAACGTCAAGGTCCCGGTGTACTCGCACCTGACCTACGACGTGGTCGAGGGCGAGTACACCGTGGTCGACCGCCCGAACGTGCTCATCATCGAAGGCGTCAACGTGCTGCAAAACGGCTCTGACTACCCCGAGATCCGCAACCACGCCTTCATCTCGGACTACATCGACTACTCCATCTACGTGGACGCCGACGAGGAGAACCTGCTCTCGTGGTACGTCGACCGCTTCCTGAAGCTGCGCGAGAAGACCTTCCACGATCCCTCGAGCTACTTCCACCGCTACGCCCAGATCCCCGAGGATCAGGCGGTGATGATCGCAAAGCTCATCTGGGAGGCGGTGAACCACGTCAACCTGGTCGAGAACATCAAGCCCTGCAGGGGAAGGGCCAGCATGATCCTGGAAAAGGGCGCGGACCACCTCATAAAGAACGTCTATCTGAGGAAATAAGGACCTGAATCCTCAAGGCAGCGGGTGCGGCCAGCGCCCCCCTGCCTTGACTGCCTTGCACTAGAACGAGACCACGTGCCCCGAGCGCAGCGCCTGCGTCCTGCCATCCTTCTCCAGGATCAGGCAGCCCTCGCTGCTGATGCCTGCGGCGCTCCCGCAGATGCGGCGGCCGCCGTCGTCGACCTCCACGCTGCGGCCCTTTAGGAAATCCCGCCTTGCGATCTCATCCATGAACGGCGCCAGCCCTTCGCCGGCGTAGGACTTGCAGCACCCGCGCAGCACGTCGATGACCGCGCAGGCTACCTCGTTGCGCAGCCCGCGTACAGGCTTGCTTGCGATGAAGGCGCCCGCCTGCCCTGGCGCCTCGTAGACGTTGACGCCGATCCCGATGACAGCCGCAGTTCCGAAGGCGCCCTCCTCAGTCTCAATGAGGATGCCTGCAAGCTTGCCGCCGCTTAAGACTAGGTCATTGGGCCACTTGACCATGATCCCAGGGCACATCCCGTCCAAGACGCGCGCAACCGCAGCCCCAGCGGCCACCGCCAGGGGAGAGATGTCGCGCGCGTCAGGGAAGCGCCATGCGAGCGAGAGCGCCAGTCCGCGACCGATCCCGGAGTGCCAGCGGTTGCCGCGGCGCCCGCGGCCCGCCGTCTGGATTTCGGCCATCAGCACGTCTCCCGGCACCGCGTTGGCGGCATTAGCGAGCATGATCGTATTCGTGGATCCTGCAACATCGAGGACTTCCACCCGGCCGCGACCATGCACCCCCTTGAAGATCTCCTGGGCGTCCAGGAGATCGGGATCCCTTGACAGCGCAAGCCTGTCGCCGCGCCTTAGGATGATCGGGTCGATGGAATTGATGTCAAGGACGGCGCCCTCGAGCGCGTCCCCGGACACGGAGAGCGCGTCGCATGCCTCCTTGAAGCCCATGGACATGCCCTCGGCTCCTGCAAGGAGGCGCACCAGCGCGACAGAGCCTGCCAAGCCTAGATCTGATCCCACGTTATCTCGCCTCTCCTCCCGTAGATGCGCACCTCTGGCTCAAGCTTGATCCCAAAGCGCCTGAAGACCTCTATGCTCACGTACTTGGCAAGCGCCACGATCTCGTGGGGCTTGGCGTTGCCACGGTTGACGATGACGAGCGCCTGCTTGTCCCAAGTGCCGGCATTGCCGTGGGTGATCCCGCGGCAGCCGGCGCGGTCGATGAGCCAGCCTGCTGCAAGCTTGACCCTGCCTCCGCCCAGCGGGTAGAGCGGGATGTCTGGGTAGGAGCGCTGCAGCAGCGCCGCCTGATCCTCGCCCACCACCGGGTTCTTGAAGAAGCTGCCGGCGCTGCCAACCACCGAAGGGTCCGGGAGCTTCTCGCGCCGGAGCTTGATGACGCGCTCGCGGATCTTGTAAGGGGTGTCGAGGGCGGTGTCTACCAGGCCCTTGTAGCTGAGCACCGGATGGAAGCCCTTTTTGAGGCGGAACTCCACCTCTGTTATGAAGAGCCTGCGCTCCGGGTGCTCCTTGAACCAGGATGTCCTGTAGCCAAAGCCGCAGTCCTCGCCCTTGATGGTGCCGAACTCGCGGCGGTCGAGATCGAAGTAGTCCACCGAGGCGATGGCGCTTCCGATCTCAACTCCGTAGGCCCCGACGTTCTGCACCGGGGCCGCGCCCACGGTGCCGGGGATCGCCGAGAGGTTCTCAAGCCCCGAGATCCCGCGCGAGACCAGCTCGCCGATGAGCGAGTCGAGCTCGCGCCCGCCGCCGCAGCGGACCACGTTGAAGTCCCCGTCCTCGGAGAACCTGGTGTCGGTGATGCAGTTGACCAGCACGTTGCCGTCGTAGTCGTCGGTGAGCAGGATGTCGCTGCCGCGCCCCAGGATCAGCGCGTGATCGCTTGGCGCCGAGCGCAGGTCTGCAAGGCTGCGGATCCTGTAGACGCTTTTCGCGTTCACGTGCAGGCCGAAGCTGTTGAGGGTGCTCAAGTCCTCCATGTCAGTAGAACCTTTCTATGGTGCCGCCCAAGGCGCGGATCTTCTTTTCGATGTGCTCGTAGCCGCGATCCATGTGGTAGATGCGGTCGACCACGGTGGTGCCCGATGCGGCAAGCCCAGCGATCACGAGGCTTGCCGACGCCCTGAGATCCGAGGACATCACCTGCGCCCCATGCAGTTCCGGCACGCCGGTGCAGATCACGGTGTTGCCGCGGATCTCGAGGTGGGCGCCCATGCGGATGAGCTCGGCGATGTGCATGAAGCGGTTCTCGAAGATGGTCTCGGTGACCGAGCTGGTCCCGTCAGCTAGGCTGTCGAGCACCGTGAACTGGGCCTGCATGTCGGTGGGGAAGCCCGGGTGCGGCGCCGTGACGATGTCCACGGGCTGGATCACCCGGTCGCGGCCGTCGGCCATCACGAAGTCCTCTCCCACCGTGACCTCGATGTTGGCCTGGCGGAGCTTCTCGATCACCGCCCCGAGATCCCCGGGCTTGGCGCTGGTGCACCTGACGCAGCCGTGGGTAGCCGCCGCGGCCACGAGGTAGGTCCCCGTCTCGATGCGATCGGCGACCACGCTGTAGTCGCAGCCGTGGAGCCGCTCCACTCCGGAAATCTCGATGCACGGCGTGCCCTCGCCTGAGATCCTCGCGCCCATGGCGCGCAGGCAGCGCGCAAGATCCACGACCTCGGGCTCAAGGGCCGCGTTCTCGATCACGGTCTTGCCCGAGCAGAGCGTCGCAGCCATCATCAGGTTCTCGGTGCCGGTGACGGAGACCTTGTCCATCACCACGCGCCCGCCGCGCAGCCTGCCGCCCGGGGCTTCGGCCCTGATATAGCCGTCCACGAGCTCGATCTTCGCGCCCATGGCCTCAAGGCCGCGGATGTGCAGGTCCACCGGACGGGCGCCGATGGCGCAGCCGCCAGGCAGCGAGACCTCTGCCTCACCAAGGAACGCCAGGAGAGGCCCCAGGGCCATGATCGAGGCGCGCATGGTCTTGACCAGCTCGTAGGAGGCGGTCTTGGAGGTTACTGGACCCTCGATGACGGCCGTGTCGCTGTCGCTCTCGTAGACGCAGGACTTGCCAAGTTCCGAAAGCAGCTTGATGCTGGTCTTGACGTCCGCGAGATCGGGCACGTTGTTGAGGACGATCTGATCGCCCGTGAGGATGCTTGAGAGCAGGATCGGCAGGGCCGCGTTCTTGGCCCCCGAGATCTTCACATCCCCGCAGAGGGGAGTTCCACCGCTGATCCTGAACTTGGCAGTCTTGAAAGAAGTCACCTGAAAGCCACCTGCGCTGAAAGAAATAAGGCCGCGCGGCCGATTATTGTGCGGTTTGCCATGCGCGGACATGATACTTTAACAAATCCGCCGCGAACAGGGGCGGCGGATTTGATCTGCACTCAAGGCTCCCTTCACCTCTGGCAGGGGCCGAGCGAGGAGATGTCGTATGGCGTCGCCTGGTAGACGTAGTAGTTGAGCCAGTTGCTAAAGAGGATCGACGAGTGCGAGCGCCAGGTCAGGCGCGGCCTGAGCGAGGGATCGTCATTGGGGAAGTAATTCTCCGGCAGCGAGGGCTTGATGCCGGCATCGCGGTCGCGGCGGTACTCGTCTGCAAGCGTGGTCGCGTCATACTCAGGGTGCCCGGTCACATAGACTTGGCGGCGGTCAGGCGATACGGCGAGGTACACCCCGCTCTCCGGGCCGTCGGCTAGGATGATGAGGTCGGTATTCGCCATGATGAAGCGGCGCGTGAAGTCGATGTAGCGCGAATGCGGCGCGAGGAATTCATCGTCAAAGCCGCGGATCAGCGTGTCCATCGAGTCGCGCGACGAGTACTCGCGGAAGATCCCCGAGAGCTTCTTGTTGCGGAACACCGGATCCAGCCCGTAGAAGACCTTGAGGGCTGCGGCAGCGCCCCAGCACGAGAAGAATGTCGAGGTGACATGCTCTGAGCTCCACCTGATGATGTGGCTCAAGCGCTCCCAATAGCTCACCTCGGAGAAAGGCATGCGGTCAAGCGGCGCCCCCGTCACGATCATGCCATCGAAGTTGCGGTCCTCCACTTCCTCGAAGGCGCGGTAGAAAGTGCGCAGGTGCTCGACAGGAGTGTTCCGCGTCTCATGATCGTCAACCCGCATCAGAGTAATATTCACCTGCAAGGGGGTGTTCGACAGCCTCCGCATGTACTGGATCTCGGTATTCACTTTCTTTGGCATCAGATTCAGGAAAAGCAGGTCAAGCGGCCTGATGTCCTGATGCCCGGCCCGATCTTCTGTCATGACGAACACCTGTTCGCTTTGAAGCACTGAAATGGCCGGAAGCCCGTTGGGGATCCTGATTGGCATGCAAAAAACCTCTCTGATTTTTCTGACGTGAAAAAATCATAACAGACTGCGCCGATTCGGGCGCGGATGGCAACGGGTCGCATATGAAAGCTGAAATCATTTCGACCGGCGATGAAGTCATCACCGGAATGATCGACGACACGAACGCAACCTGGCTTTGCTCGGAACTGCTGACGCTGGGAGTGCAGGTTGAACGCCGTTCGACCTGCTCGGACGACGTCGAAGGCATCGCAAGGCTTATCGCCGAGCGCTCCAAAAACTCCGATCTCCTGTTTGTAAACGGGGGGCTGGGCCCCACCACCGATGACAACACCGCAAGGGCCGCGGCGATGGCCGCGGGAGTGAGACTGGTGCGGCGCCCTGAATGGGTCGAGCGCATGAGAAAGTGGCACGAACAGCGGGGCCGCAAGATGGCCGACTCAAACCTCAAGCAGGCGGACCTGCCAGAGGGGGCCGAGATCATCGACAACCGGACCGGCACCGCTTGCGGGATCCTTGCCGTCATCAACGGCTGCCGCTGCTTCTTCACCCCGGGCGTGCCCTCTGAGTTCAAGATCATGATGCGCGAGCAGATCTTCCCGATGCTCATCAAGATGTACCCGCACCTGGGAAACACCAGGGTCAAGCGGCTCTTCCTCTGCGGAGTCTCGGAATCCTCGCTGCAGATGAAGATGAATGCGGTTCCTGAGAAGAACGGGGTAGTGTTCGGATACCGCGCCGCCTACCCCCTGCTTGAGCTCAAGGTAATAGCCCATGGCACGGGCGATCAGGATTTCAACGCAGCGGTGGAGGCTGCGAAGCGCGTGAGCGCGGACTACTTCATCTGCGAGGACGAGTTCGATCCCGCAGAGGAAGTCGCCGAGGCTGCGCATGGCCAAAGCTTCTTTATAAGCGACACCCTCACGGGCGGGGATCTGGCCTTCAGGCTGTCAAAGCACGCGGCAATTGCGATGGCCGTCTCAGGCGACGCAGCCGATCAAGCCCTTACGGTGAAGCCGCATGCAGGCTTTGAGATCGCCATATCCCCGCTTGAAGGGGGAAACGCCATGTTCAGCTTTGCTGACCGCACAAGCGGCAGGACCGCGACGCTTAAGATCGGACTTAGCCTCACGGTTGGAAGCAAGGCGCGCGACGCCTATACGCTGCTGTGCGAGATGATCACGCTAAGGCTCCTCAAGGGACAGGAGTTGCCAAAGCCTGAGATCGCGCTGATCGAAAGGTTGTGAGGTAGGAGAAGGCAGCGCAAGCTGCCTTCTTTCTGTTATACAAACAAAAAAAGCAGCCACAAGGCTGCTCTTTTTAATGTAGAGTGGCGGAACGGACGGGGCTCGAACCCGTGACCTCCTGCGTGACAGGCAGGCGTTCTAACCAAGCTGAACTACCGCTCCGCATGAATAGGATGCCTGGCAGTGA
>Ga0256406_1002389_pt1 | contig 26646 bp, 22 predicted proteins | sample RumenRJG_03DNA_FD_185986 | JGI IMG/M metagenome (GOLD analysis project Ga0256406, IMG submission 185986) | Bovine rumen microbial communities from Lethbridge, Alberta, Canada - RJG_03 | ecosystem: Host-associated > Mammals > Digestive system > Stomach > Rumen | place: Canada: Alberta | collected...
TTCATTTTCTAATTCTGAATCCTTCCGAATTTTTTATCCAGTTCATATCTGGTAAACGAAATAATCGTTGGCCTGCCGTGCGGGCAGCTGTAAGGATTTTCCGTCTGCAGCAGCTCGTCAATCAGTGCGTCGGCTTCTCTGGCCGGCAGCAGCGTATTGCCTTTGACAGCGGCCTTGCAGGCCATCGTCGCGATTTTATAGGTGATGGCGCTGCCTTCGATGCTGCCGCTCTCTTCTGTCAGGCTGTCGAGCACCTCGATGAACATATCCCGCGGGGACATGCCGAAAAGCTGCAGCGGAACGGCCGAAATGGCAAATTCATTGCCGCCGAAGGGTTCGATTTCAAAGCTGAGCTGCTCGAAATAATCCTTGTACTTCTCGTATATAACCTGCTCGGCTGGTGAAAGCGTCACAATCACCGGCGGTGAAAGCATCTGCTTCTGCACGCTGCGGCTGCGGTATTCGCGGATCAGCCGCTCGTAAAGCACCTTTTCATGGGCGGCATGCTGGTCGATGATATAGAGCTTTTCGTTGTATTCAATCAGCCAGTATGTACCGAATACCTGCCCGATCAGGCGGTGCTTTGCGCGGGCCTTCTGTGAAAGAAGGCGGTCATCGGAAAACTGCATCTGCTGCCCTCTGATTGGCTTTTCCTGCCCGCCGGACGATGAAAAATCCGTCTTCTCAGGGGATCTGCCTTCCTGCTGCCGGGATGGGGTCTGCGGCTGCGCAGGCGCCGTCTCGCGTCCGCCGGCTGGTGCCTGCGGCTGCTGATATGCCGCTTCGTGTCCGCCGGCTGGTGCCTGCGGCTGCTGATACGCCGCTTCGTGCCCGCCGGCTGGTGCCTGCGGCCGCTGATACGCCGTCTCGCGTCCGCCTGGCGTTGTCTTCAGCCGCTCATATGATGCTTCGCGTCCGCCTGGCGTTGACTGCGGCCGCGCATATGCCGTCTCGTGTCCGCCGGCTGCTGCCTGCGGCCGCCTATATGCCGCCCCGCGTTCTCCCGCCGCGCCGGCCAGTGTCTGCGGCCGCTCATAATTGCCTGTACGCCCGGTCTGCTGTCCCTGCGTACCCATCCTGGCTAGTCTCTGTATCTCAAATGGTTCCGGAACATTCTCCTGAACCTTGTTCTGTTCTTTTCTTTTTTCAATGGAAACCGACGGAATCAGTTCGCGGTGCTCCAGCGTGCCGCGGATGAGCCCGTACACCTGCTGGTAAACCGCCTCACTGCTGTTGAAGCGCACCTCCATCTTGCGCGGATGTACGTTGACATCAACAGCCGCCGGATCAATGGAGATATTAAAAGCCGTAAAAGGAAAACGGTGCACCATCACAAATGTTTTATAAGCATCCTCGATGGCCTTCGTTATGATATTGCTTTTGATATAGCGTCCGTTGATAAAATAATTTTCCCACGCCCTGTTTCCGCGCGAGAGAATCGGCTTTCCGATATAGCCCTCAATCTGCAGGAGATCTGTCTGCAGCGAGACAGACATCAGCTGCCCCGTGATTTCCCGTCCGTACACCTGATACACGATATCGCGCAGCTGCGAGTTGCCGGACGTGTGCAGTCTTGTCTTCGAATTATTGATAAATTTGAACGCGACCTCAGGATGCGAGAGCGCGAGCCGCGATACCAGCTCCGCCACGTAGCTGCCTTCCGTCGCTGCCGATTTCAGAAACCTGCGCCGCGCCGGCGTGTTGTAAAAAAGATTGCGCACAATGATCGTCGTGCCGTCCGGACAGCCGATCTCCTGCATACTCTTCTCGGCTCCGCCTTCTATGACATAGCGGATGCCGGTCAGGTCGCCGTGCGTTTTCGTGATCAGCTCGACCTGGGAGACAGCGGCAATGCTCGAGAGCGCCTCGCCGCGAAACCCCAGTGTTCCGATGGAGAGCAGATCGTCTGCCGTGTGTATCTTGCTTGTGGCATGTGCTGCAAAAGCATTGCGTATGTCTTCCCGGGCGATGCCGCTGCCGCTGTCCGTCACGCGGATCATATCGATACCGCCGCCCCGGATTTCCACCGTAATGGCCGCGGCCTGCGCATCGACGGCGTTTTCCACAAGCTCCTTGACAGCCGACATCGGCCGCTCCACGACCTCGCCGGCTGCAATTTTGTTTATCGTATCGTCATCGAGCAAATGTATTTTCTGCATGCCATACCCTTTTCATTATTTCTTATCTGCCATTTTCTGCAGTTCATCAAGTGCGTTCAGCGCCATAACCGGCGTCATGTTGGAAATATCGTAGCTTTTCAGCTTGCGGATCACCGGATTTTCCTCCGGATACATCTCAAACAGGCTCATCTGCCGTGTATCGTCCGCACTCTGCCTCTTCTGTTCCTGTTTCTTCTGTCCGCGCCCGCTGCCGGCCGCCTTCACATCGATTTTACGAACCTTGTCCGTGACGTCAGACTCCGTCAGAATCTGCGAAATTTCCTTGGCGCGGTTAATCACCTCATCCGGCACACCGGCCAGACGGGCCACCTGGATGCCGTAGCTCTTATCGGCTCCGCCCGGGATAATCTTGCGGATGAAAATGATATCGTCGCCTTCCTCGCGGACCGCGATGCAGTAGTTGTTCACGTTGTCCAGTCTGCCCTCCAGTTCGGTCAGCTCGTGATAATGCGTCGCAAACAGCGTCTTGGCGCCGAGACGGGCCGGATCGCTGATATATTCGACAACCGCCCAGGCGATGCTCAGTCCGTCGTAGGTGCTGGTGCCCCGTCCGATTTCATCCAGAATCAGCAGGCTCTTCGCGGTGGCGTTGCGCAGGATGTTTGCGACCTCCGTCATCTCCACCATGAAGGTGCTCTGCCCGCTTGCCAGATCATCAGAGGCGCCGACACGCGTGAAAATGCGGTCGACGATGCCGATATCCGCCGACGCCGCCGGCACAAAGCTGCCGATCTGCGCCATCAGCACGATCAGGGCCGACTGCCGCATGTACGTCGACTTGCCGGCCATGTTCGGCCCGGTGATAATCGATATTCTGTGCTTTTTATTGTCAAGAAATGTATCATTCGAGATAAAGTTTTCGCTGCCGATCATCTTCTCGATCACCGGATGGCGTCCGTCCCGGATGTCGATAAGGCCCTTTGTGTTGATCTTCGGGCGCACATAGCCGTTGGCCTGCGCCGTATAGGCGAGAGAGGCCAGAACGTCGAGCAGCGCCACCGCCTTGGCGGTCTTCTGAATGCGCTTCATCTCCCCGCTGATCTGATCCCGCACGCTGCAGAAAAGATCGTACTCGAGCGCGGACAGTTTATCCTGCGCACCGAGGATCTGGTCTTCGAGCTCCTTGAGTTCCGGCGTGATATAGCGCTCCGCGTTTGTCAGCGTCTGGCGGCGCTGCCAGTCCTCCGGGACAAGGTTCTTATAGGCATTGGTGACTTCAAGGAAATATCCGAATACTTTATTATAGCGGATACGCAGATTTTTAATACCTGTCTTCTCCCGCTCTCTTGTCTCCAGATCCGAAAGCCACTGCTTGCCGTCCCGCTGCGCCGAACGGTAGTGATCGACATCTTTATTAAAGCCGTCGCGGATCATGCCGCCTTCGCGGATGATCACCGGTGGATCGTCGACTATGCTGTCCTCAATCAGCTTGCAGATATCCTCCAGCGGATCGATATCTTCATATATTTTCTTCAGAATCGGCGCATTGAAATGGGCCAGCTGCTGGCGGATCGGCGGCAGCATCTGCAGCGATGTCTTAAACGCGATCAGATCGCGCGGTCCGGCCGTCTTGTAGCTGATTCTTGTGATCAGCCGCTCCAGATCGTAAATCGGTCCGAGGTACTCCCGGATTTCCTCGCGGTCAATCATATTGCTGACCAGCTCCTCGACGCCGTCCTGGCGCTCCTCGATCTTTTTCCTGCTCAGCAGCGGCTGCAGAATCCAGCTGCGCAGCAGTCTGGCGCCCATCGCCGTTTTCGTGTGGTCGAGCACCCAGAGAAGAGATCCGCGCTTGTTTTTCTCGCGCATCGTCTCTGTCAGCTCCAGGTTGCGTGCCGTCGACGTGTCGATCAGCATCGAACCGCCGCTCTTATACGGCGTTATCCGGGTCAGATTCGAGAGCGAATTCATCTGCGTCTCGCTGAGGTACTGCAGCACCGCGCCGCAGGCAAGTGTGCCGGCCGGCATATCGGTAATGCCGAGTCCCTCCAGTGCCTTCACGTGAAAATGATCGCGGATCGCCTGGGTGCACCGGTCCTCATCGATATACCACGATTCCAGCACCGTGACCGCCGTATTCATTTTCTCTTTGAACGGCGTCAGATCCGCACCGCTCATCGCCAGCGCGTCATTGCAGATGATCTCCGCCGGTGCGAAACGATTGATTTCGTCGCAGAGCGTCTGCACATCCTCCACCTGTGTCGTATAGAAATCGCCGGTGGAAATATCGGTCGCCGCGATGCCGAAGATACCGGACGTGTAGAGAATACACATCAGATAATTGTTGCGTCCGTCATCCAGCGCTTCCTGGCTGAGATTGGTGCCCGGCGTCACGACCCGGATCACTTCGCGTTTTACGATGCCCTTCGCCAGCTTCGGGTCTTCCATCTGCTCGCAGATGGCCACCTTGTATCCCTTCTGCACGAGCTTCGTCAGATACGTTTCCACCGCATGATAAGGCACGCCGCACATCGGCGCCCGTTCCGGAAGGCCGCAGTCTTTCCCCGTCAGCGTCAGGTCGAGTTCCTTCGATGCCGTTTTCGCATCGTCGAAAAACATCTCGTAAAAATCCCCGAGCCGGTAAAAAAGGATGCAGTCCTTGTATTGTTCTTTTGTCTTCACGTAATGCTGCATCATCGGTGAAAGTGACATGTTGTTCCTCCGTATTTCCAAAAAACAGCGTTCCGGGCCGCAGCCCGAAACGCTTTATGCAGGTCAGACATTGAAAAGAATTTCGTCGTAGGTCGGGAACGGCCATACCTCCCGGTCCACGATCCGCTCCAGTGCATCTGCATTTTCCCGTACTTCGGTGAAAACAGGACGCACCGTATCGCGGTAGGCAGCTGCCTGCTGCTTTTTATCTTCAATGACAATTGCTTTGTTCGTCGCCTTCTCCAGATCGTCCACGCTTTTGCACAGGCCGCTCAGATATGTGCCGACGCTGCGGAGCATATCCTGCTCGACCGTCACGTCCGCACCGGCTTCGCGGTCGGTGATGACCGCCTCGGCAAGGCTCTTCTTGTAGCCGATGACTGCCGGAATGATCTGTTTGCGGGCCATCGTCACCATGGTTCTGGATTCGATATTGATTTCCTTCGAATAGCACTCGTACTCGACTTCCTGACGGGCCTGCAGCTCCGTGCGGCTGAGCACGCCGTGCTTTTCAAACATCCTGATGTAGTTTTCATCTGTATAATACTGAATCGCATCAACCGTATTCGAAATATTCGGCAGTCCGCGGCGGGCAGCTTCCTGCACCCACTCCTCGGAATAACCGTCTCCGTTGAAAATAATGCGGCTGTGCTGCGTAAACCAGTCCTTGATCAGATCGTGCAGCGCCGTGTCGAAGTCGTCTGCCTTCTCGAGAATATCCGCTGCCTCGCTGAGCGTCTCCGCCACGATCGTATTGAGCACCGTGTTCGGTCTCGCAATCGACTGGGAAGAACCGACCATACGGAATTCAAACTTGTTGCCGGTAAAGGCAAACGGTGATGTACGGTTGCGGTCCGTCACGTCCTTCTTGAAGTTCGGTACCGTGGAAACGCCGGTATCGAGCACGCTGCCGGAAATGCTGTGCGTTGCCCGGCCGGTCTCCACCAACTGCTCGACTACATCTGTAAGCTGATCGCCGAGGAATACCGAAATGATTGCCGGCGGCGCTTCATTGGCACCCAGACGGTAGTCATTGCCGGCTGTAGCCGCTGACATACGAAGCAGCGGTGCGTAGAGATCAACCGCGCGCAGAACCGCCGCAAGGAAAAGAAGGAACTGTCTGTTCTCATGCGGTGAATCGCCCGGATCAAGCAGGTTGCGGCCTCTGTCCGTATTCAGCGACCAGTTGTTGTGCTTGCCGGAACCATTGACACCGTCAAACGGTTTCTCTGTCAGCAGGCACTCGAGGCCGTGGCGGCGGGCCACCTTCTTCATGATCTCCATGATCAGCTGGTTGTCATCGGTCGCAATGTTGGTTGTATCATAAATCGGAGCGAGCTCATGCTGGCCCGGCGCAACCTCGTTATGCTGCGTCTTGGCCTTGATGCCGAGCTTCCACAGTTCCTCGTTCAGCTCGGACATGTAGGCGAGCACACGTTCCTTGATGATGCCGAAATAATGATCGCCGAGCTCCTGTCCTTTCGGTGCCGGTGCGCCGAAAAGCGTCCGTCCCGTGAACATGATATCCATTCTCTTCATGGCTGTCTCGCGGTCAATCAGGAAATACTCCTGCTCCGCGCCCACACTCGTGATCACGCGCTTTGTCTGCGTATCGCCGAAAAGCCGCAGGATCCGCAGAGACTGTCTGTTGATCGCCTCCATGGATTTGAGCAGCGGCGTCTTCATATCCAGCGCCTGGCCGTTATAAGCACAGAATACGGTCGGAATGCACAGGATCGAGGTGCTGTCCGGGAATTCCTTGATAAAGGCCGGTGATGTGCAGTCCCACGCCGTATAGCCGCGGGCCTCGCAGGTCACGCGCAGGCCGCCTGACGGGAAAGAAGAGCCGTCCGGCTCGCCCTTGATCAGCTCTTTGCCGGAAAGGGAAAGCAGAAGCCTTCCGTCTTTCTGCGGGTTGATAAAGGCATCGTGCTTCTCTGCCGTAATATGGGTGAGCGGCTGGAACCAGTGCGTAAAATGCGTTGCTCCCTTCTCAATTGCCCACTCTTTCATCTCATGCGCGATAATCTCGGCCACATGCGGTTCGAGGTCTTCTCCTTCCAGAAGCGACTGCTTGAATTCAGCGTAGATCTTCTTCGGAAGGCGCTGCTGCATCGTAGCATCGTCAAACACATTGCATCCGTAGATTTCCTTGATATCAATATTCTTTGGCATCGTCATTTCCTTTCCTTAAACACTGACTCTTTCGCCTATATAGTAAAATGAACGGTTTTCCGTCATCTTAACCTGCACAATACGGCCGATCAGATCTGCCGAACCCGGAAAATGCACAATGGCATTGCTTTCAAGCCTTCCGGTCACCATAGATGGGTCGTGGTCGTTCGGGCTCTCCACCAGCACGCTCTGAACGGTTCCGAGGCGCTTTTCAAGTGCCTTTTTGGAATCGCACTGCACCTGTGCCAGCAATCTGTCGAAACGGTCCTTGATTTCTTCCTTTGATATATTATACGGTATTTTCGCCGCCGGCGTACCCGTTCTCTTCGAATAAATAAACGTAAAGGCGCCGTCGTACCCGACTTCCTTCACGAGATCCAGCGTGTCCTGGAAATCCTGTTCTGTCTCTTCCGGGTAGCCCACGATAATATCCGTCGTGATCGCAATATCCGGCATAGCCTTGCGCAGCTTGTCGACAAGCCGCAGGTAGTCCTCTCTTGTATAGTGCCGGTTCATCGCCTTGAGAATGCGGTTGCTGCCGGACTGGACCGGCAGATGGATATGGCGGCAGATGTTGTCCGCATCGGCCATCACCGCGATCAGCTCGTCGGACAGGTCCTTCGGATGCGAGGTCATGAAGCGGATCCGCTGCAAACCATCGATCTCGCTGACCTGCCGCAGAAGCTGTGCAAAGGACACCGGCGTCTCGAGATTTTTCCCGTAGGAGTTGACATTCTGCCCAAGCAGCATGACCTCGACGACTCCGTCCGCGACATCCGCACGGATCTCATTCAAAATGTCCTCCGGCCTGCGGCTTCGCTCACGGCCGCGCACATAAGGCACAATGCAGTAGCTGCAGAAATTGTTGCAGCCGAACATGATATTGACGCCGCATTTAAACGGATATTTCCGCTCGGACGGCAGATTCTCGACAATCATGTCCGTATCCGGCCAGATATCGACCACCATCTCCCCGGTGTCGAGGCGCTCCTGAATCAGCTGCGCCAGCTTGAAAATATTGTGCGTGCCGAAAATGATATCGACGTTGCGGTAGGATTTCCTGATCTTCTCGACCGCCGCCGGTTCCTGCATCATGCAGCCGCAAAGCGCAATCAGCATGCCGGGATGTTTCTCCTTGACACGCTTCATCTGTCCGAGCCGGCCGTATACACGCAGATCCGCATTCTCACGGACCGTACAGGTGTTGTAGATCACAAAATCCGCGTCCTCGGTATCGGTCTCCACATAGCCGATCCGGCGCAGAATGCCGGCCAGCTTCTCGGAATCTCTTGCATTCATCTGGCAGCCGAACGTGACGACGTGAAATGTCTTCTTCACGCCGGTCTTTTCTTCTTCCGCTTTCAGCCGCCGGCTGAGTTCTTCAATGATACTCAGCTGTTTCTCTGTTTCATCTAAATATTCCATCTTATCTGATAATCTCATCGGGTGTGATAATCATGTCTACGGGTTCATCAAATTCACTCTGCGGCACCTGGCTGATCACCTGAAAGGCATACGCCGGGCAGCAGCAGAAAAGGTCCTGCCGGTGGGCACGGATATAGTGGTCATAAAAGCCCCCGCCGTAGCCGATCCGGTGCAGACTGCGGTCAAATGCCAGTCCGGGCGTGACCATGAAGCCGCCCGTCAGTTCCTGCGTCCGGTAGCTCTTCGGCTCCGGAATGCCGTACCGGCCGGGCTTAAGGTCGCTGATACTGCTGATGTATATGAATTTCATCTCGCCCTTGCCCGTAACCAGCGGAACACCGACACGCTTGCCCTGCTCTATGGAATGGCTGATCAGCGAGATGGTCTGCATCTCACTGCCGACGGAAACATAGGTCAGCACCGTATCCGCCGCCTCATACTCGTCCAGTTCATAGATCCTGCGCATCACCGACAGCCCGGCCATATTGACCTGCACAGGCGTCTGCGCATCTCTCTTCGCACGCATCTGCGCACGGACTGTCTTCTTCTCCGTCTCTGTCTCGTTCATTACTGTTTCCTTTTCTTCTTCCTGCGGTCCGCCACATGGGTGATCGAACCATCCGGGTTCTGAATATCAATGTTCTCCAGCTGGACCCGCAGATTCTCGCGGAAAGACATGATGTAGCGGCCGCGCAGCTCCTGCTGCTCAATTGTCTCCTCGGCCGTCAGGCCTTCCCCTTTGCTTTTATGATAAAGTTCGTTGATTCTCCTGATATCTTCTTCACTGATCATTCTTATTATCCATCTCCGTGTAAAACATTGCAACCGCTTCCGCGGTCCTGATCCCATCCATCGCTGCACTCGTTATGCCGCCGGCATAGCCGGCGCCTTCTCCGCACGGGAACACGCCGCGCAGATTGCTCTGCATCGACTCATCCCGCACCATGCGGATCGGGGATGACGTTCTGGCTTCAATCCCTGAAAATATTGTATCAGGTCTGTCAAAACCTTCAATCCGCCGCCCGAACTGCGGCATGGCCTCCAGGATGCTGTCTGCCGCCGAATCCGGCAGGCAGCAGCGCAGATTGCCGAACGCATACGCACCCATATGCACCGGGTGCACATCGCCGAAATGATCGGAGGTGCGGTTCAGCCTGAAATCCTCATACAGCTGCACCGGCACCTTGCCGCCGCCCTCTTCAAATGTCTTCTTCTCCCAGCGGCGCTGAAATTCCACACCGGCCAGCGGGTGATCCGAGCCGTAATCCTCCGGTCCCACACTGACCACGATGGCGCTGTTGGCGTTCTCGCTGTCGCGGGCCTGGTTGCTCATGCCGTTTACCGTGCACATGCCTTCTTCTGATGAAGCATTGACGACATAGCCGCCCGGGCACATGCAGAATGAATACACGCTGCGGCCGCCCGCGGTATGCGCTGTCAGCTTGTAGTTCGCAGCCGGCAGGCGGTCATCCTCCGTGCCGTACTGCGCCTTGTTGATCATCGACTGCGGGTGCTCGGCCCTGACGCCGATGGCAAACGGCTTCTGCTCGATATGCATGCCGCGTCTGTACAGCATCCGGAAGGTATCGCGCGCGCTGTGTCCGACGGCCAGCACCGCCGCCGGCGCCGCGATGCACTCACCGGAAGACAGCCGGATGCCCTGCAGGCGGCCGTCTTCCAGGATAAGATCATCCGCGCGGCAGCCGAAATGTACCTGCCCGCCGCATCTTATGATCTCTTCCCGCATATTGCGGACAATGCCGGAAAGCTGGTCCGTGCCCAGATGCGGCTTGTTCGTGTAGAGAATTTCTTCCGGGGCACCGGCTTCGACGAATGTCTCCAGAACCGCTGTGCGCATGCCGCTGCGGTCCTTGACCATCGTGCCGAGCTTGCCGTCTGAAAATGTGCCGGCGCCGCCTTCTCCGAACTGCACGTTGCACTCCGGGTCCAGCCTGCCGCCGTTCCAGAAAGCCTGCACCTTCTCTTTTCTGACCTCGACCTCCCGGCCGCGCTCGATCACGATCGGGGCAAATCCTGCTCTGGCAAGATACAGCCCGCAGAAAAGACCTGCCGGCCCGCTGCCCACGATCACAGGCGGCTGCGCAGGCCTGCCTTCGGCGTGATATGGAAAATGATATTTATTTTCATGATAAACTGCAATATCCCGGTCGCCGCGGTGCCGGCGGAGAATCTCCGCTTCCTTCTTCACCTGCACGGCAACGCTGTATTCGCGGCAGATCTGTCCGCTGTGTCCGCCGCGCCGTCCGCGCCGGGCATCCAGGGAACACTTCAGAATCCGCATTTTTTTCAGTTCATCCGGATGAATACGGAGTTTTTTCAGAACCACCCTGCGCAGAGCATCTTCCTCTGCGTCAAAGGGCAGCCGGATGTTGGTAATTTTAAGCATGTCTGCCTCCTGCTGCATGCCGGCCGGCGAGCACACCGGTCGCCCAGGCCCACTGCAGATTAAAGCCGCCGCAGATGCCTTCGATATCAAGGAGCTCACCGGTTATATACAGTCCCGGCACGAGGCGTGACATCATGGTATTGCTGTCGATCTCCCGCGTGCTGATCCCGCCGGCTGTCACCTGCGACTGATCAAAATCATTCGTGCCTTTTATCTCAAAACGAAGCTTTTTCAGGCTGCGCACCAGCGCTGCCAGCTGCCTGTCCGAATCCTTCATCCGCTGCTGCGGGCGGATTCCCGCAATGCGGCACAGCGCCTGCGCCAGGCGGCTGTTGACAATGCCGCACAGCACCTGCTCTGCCGTATAATCCGGATGGCGTCTGCCTTCCTCCTGCAGAAATGTCCGCAGTTTTCCTTCCCGCATCTCCGGCACAAAATCGACCTGCGCGCTGACACGGCTTCGCTGCCGCAGCGCATAGGCCGCAAAACGGCTGATCTGAAACACGGGAATGCCGGAAAGACCGTACGCGGTCAGCTGCAGCTCTCCGCTGCTGCTTTCCATAAAAGAGCCGTTTTCAAAGACGGACACCGCCGCACGGCATCTCACGCCGGCGCAGGTCTTGAAAAACTGCGCCTGATCAGCGGCATGCAGCGCACACAGCGCAGGCACAGCCGGAATCACTTTGTGACCGAAACTGCGGCACAGCGCATAGCCGGAGCCGTCACTGCCCAGCCGGCTCTGCGACTGCCCGCCGGAGGCGATGATCAGCTTTGCTGCCCTGAACGTCTCCTGCCCGGCTGTTATCTGGAAATACCGGCCGTCTTTTACAAAGCGGGCCTTCGTCACCTGCACGCCTTCTCTGACCGTCACAGACCGGAAAGAGCGGACCGCCCGCTCGAGCGCATCGCGCACAGTCGATGCCTGATCCGACAGCGGGTAGACATAACCGTCGCGGTCGTGCGTATAGACACCGATCGACTGAAAAAACCGGATCGTATCCGTACTGTCAAACTGTGAAAGGACGCGGCCGGCAAAGGCAGTTTCCTGGCCGCGGTAGAACGGCGTCATATCTTTTCCGCGGCGTACGCGCAGATTCGTCAGATTGCAGCGGCCGTTTCCGGTCGCCGGAATTTTGCGCCCGAGCTGCGGCATTCTTTCCAGTAAAAGCACAGAGGCTCCCGTTTCGGCAGCCGCAATACAGGCTGCCATTCCGGAAGCTCCTCCACCTATGATACCGATATCATATAACATATTTATCTCCTACAGAAGACGGATCGCCTTCAGAATACGGACGATCGCGCTGCCCTTCGGGAATTTGTAGATTTCCTCTTCTGTCACGCCGTGCATAAGAAGAAGCATCGCCGTGTAAATCAACATGCCGACTAAAATGGCGATAATGCAGGCAATCGCATTGCTGCCAAGCCAGAGCAGGAAGACGCGGTATACGATATAGACGCAGATTCCCATGACCGCAGATGCAGCCGTCGGAATCAGATAGGTCTTCACAATCTCCTGCTTATAGCCGATATGCTTTTTCAGCGAATAGTGATTCAGAATACACATGATGAACGCGAGCAGCACTGTACCGAAAACAAGTGCGAAAACGTTCATATCACAGTATTTCAGCAGTACGTACACGAAAACCGTGTGAATGCCAAGTGTGATGATCGAATTGATCAGCGGATCCCGCATGCGGTCAATTCCCTGCAGTGCCGATGTGGTCACATTCTGGATGGAATACAGAACCACGTACGTCGAACCGATCGTCATCATGTTTTTGACTACTGCGGATGTATCGCCGAACAGCAGCTGTACAACCGGGCCGCCGAGGACGGCCAGACCGACCGTAGACGGAATGGCGACAATCATGCTGAAACGCAGCGTCAGCGAAATGTTATGCAGTACGCCCTCGCGGTCTCCCTTGACATAAGCTGTCTGAATATCCGGAATCATCGCAACGCCCAGTGCGGTCGCCATCGCCAGCGGCAGATTGGCAATCGTCTTGAATTTACTGGTGTATTTGCCGTAAAGCGTCGAAATCAGATCCGCCGAGTAACCCTGTCCGGCGAGAATATTGCTGTACAGGGATGAATCAACTATTGCATTGATATTGCTCACGATGGAGCCGAGCATAACCGGCACCATGACCAACGTGATATTCTTCATAAGAGACGAATACGGGATCGGTCTGCTGGTCTTGTCCCGGCGCACACGGTTCATCAGCCGCGGTCGGTACATGAGATAGATCACAATCAGAAACAGTACGGCGGAAAGGGCGCCGATGCAGGTACCGAGCGTACCGCCCATTGCGGCATAGGCCGGGCCTCTGGCTACCAGAATCCAGGCCATGAGAACGCTGAATACAGCGTTGAAAACCTGCTCGATGATATTGGATACCGCTGTCGGAATCATGGTCCCGAGGCCCTGGAAAAAGCCGCGGAAGGCACTCAGTATGCAGCAGAAAAATATCGTCGAACCGAGTACGCGCAGCGACGGTGTGATGTTGTCTGCCAGCTGCGCACCGAAGACCAGTCTGGAAATCTGGCTCGCAAACAGAACCGTAAGGCCGCCGATCACGCCGCCGACCAGAACCGTCCATATCAGGGACGCTATGACAACACGGCGCTGATTCAGCGAATCGTGCTTCGCACGGCATGTGGAAATCAGCTTCATGACAGCCAGCGGGACGCCGCTGATAGAAAGTATATACAGAATAGAAAAGATATCGTAGGCATATCCGTAGTAGCCCATGCCTTCATCACCGGCAATGCGCTGCAGCGGAATACGATAGACAAGTCCGATCAGTCTGGAAATAAATTCGGCAACGGCAAGCACGGTACCCTGCACCAGTATGTTCCGGCCTGCGTCATGATTCTTATTGCTCTGCGCCATTATGTAAATTAAACCCCAATCTGAATTCTATTTAAAGACATTGATAATATTTTAATAAAAACAGCCCGTACTTTCAACGGAATATTGTTTTTTCACAGGTACATTCTGTCAGTCTCTGACAATTCCGAGCTGCTGGAGAATCTCTTCCTGCTTTTCCTCCATCACAAGGCGCTCATCTTCTTCCATGTGATCATAGCCGAACAGGTGCAGCATGCTGTGCGCCGTCAGAAAAGCCAGCTCCCGCTTCTGCGAATGGCCGTAGGCGCTGGCCTGCTCCTTCACATGATCCAGGGAAATGACGATATCCCCGAGCATCAGTTCGCCGCTGTCGGGGTCAAAGTAGTCTTCCGTCTCGCAGTCATCAAACATGGAGAAATCCGCCGGCGGATCATACTGTGCCAGCGGAAAGGAAAGCACATCGGTCGCGCGGTCTATGCCGCGCTGCTCGCGGTTGATCTCGTGAATCGCCTCATCATCTGTCAGCAGCACGTTGACCTGTATCTCATACGGACACTTTACATAATCCGCAGCTGCCTCCACGACCGCGCGGATGACGGACGCACTGTCAAAATCAAGTGTATTCTCTGTCTCTGTCTCTATATTAACGGTCACTTTTCTCTTTTCCTCTCATTATCGGTATAGCCGGTGCCCTGTCTGTGATGGGCTTTCTTCGCCTGTTTCGCCTCATATTCATCATATGCACGGACAATCTTCTGCACCAGCGGATGGCGCACTACATCGCGGCTGCTGAACATGCAGATGCCGATCTCCGGAATGCCCTTGAGAATCTTCAGTGCGACATCGAGTCCCGACTGCTGTCCGGCAGGCAGGTCCTTCTGCGTGAGGTCGCCTGTCACAATCACTTTGGAGCCGAAACCGATTCTCGTCAGAAACATCTTCATCTGGGCCGGCGTCGTATTCTGCGCCTCATCGAGCACGATAAAAGAATTGTCGAGCGTGCGGCCGCGCATGTACGCAAGCGGTGCCACCTCAATCAGGCCTTTCTCCGAATTGCGCAGATAGCTGTCCGCCCCCATGATCTCATACAGGGCATCGTAAAGCGGGCGCAGATAAGGATCGATCTTCTGCTGCAGATCGCCCGGCAGAAAGCCGAGCCGCTCGCCGGCTTCGATCGCCGGTCTCGTCAGGATAATCCTGTTGACTTCATTATTCTTGAAGGCAGTGATCGCCATCGCCATCGCCAGATAAGTCTTGCCGGTGCCGGCCGGTCCGACGCCGAAGACGATCATCTTGCTGCGGATATCGTCGACATAGATCTTCTGCCCGGATGTCTTCGGCATCACAGGTTTGCCGCTTACCGTGTGACAGATGATATCGCTGTAAAGATCATTGATATCTTCTTTGGAATCTTCCATCACCAGCTCGATCGTATAATTTACGTTCTGCTCGGTTATCGCCGCACCGTTTTCGGATAGATGGATGAGCTGTTCCAGCGCTCTGACCGCCTGCTTTATATGGGCCTCGTCTCCGAGCACCTTCAATGATCCGCCCCGGGCAACGATCGTGACATGAAGCTTTTGCTCGATCAGCTTGAGAAAACTGTCAAATTCCCCGAAAACGTTTCTGATATGCTCCGCCGGTACATCAATGATTTCTTCCGCAGCTCCCATGCAAATATCCTCCCTCTGAACATCTGTTATCAATTTTAGCACGAATCAATGTAATTTCACATAGCTTAAATAAAGAAAAGACTATAACTTTGCAGTTATAGTCTTGTTTAGAAACCGTGTTATCGGAGATTATTTATACTTTCTCTTACGAGCTGCCTCAGACTTCTTCTTACGTCTAACGCTCGGCTTCTCATAATGTTCTCTCTTACGGATCTCCTGCTGAATACCAGCTTTCGCGCAGCTTCTCTTGAATCTGCGTAATGCACTGTCCAGGCTCTCGTTTTCCTTAACTATGATCTCTGACATCGCTCACACCCAACCTCCCTCCGGTTTTAAATTAAGTGCTTGTACACTAAGGGTATGACCAAGGCACTATTTAATTATACCATAGAATGGCGTTTCGTCAAGCTTTTTACTGTAAGGAAATCACATAGGAATAATCCTTGTAATCATAGGACAGACCGGTGTCGTCCGTCAGCCGCTCGATCACGGAAGTATAGCCTTCCTCGATCCGCGCCTCGTCATCTTCATCCAGCTCATCGCTGTAGGACGATGCGTCGTCTTTGGCCTTGCATACCGGTACCGGACTGAGCGTTCCGTCATCTGTCCAGTTCTCATAAACCGGATAGACCGCCACGGAATCGACCTTCGCACTGCCGGCATTCTGCGCGATATTGAATTTGAAAACGGCCGTCATATCCGAATCCGTTCCCACATCTTCATCATAGACCTCGGACGAAAGCAGCACGCCCATGCCGTAAAGCACCGTACAGCTGTGATCATTGCCGTCATCATCGGTGACATTGAGCACTTCCATCGGTTTGACCATCGTCGAGCCGGTGCCGGCGATGATATCCGCGCCCGCCTCGGCAATCTGCTCAGCCGCCGTCTGCTGTTCTTCTTCTATACTATCGGAATCCACGCTTCCGAAATTGAGCATCACGACAACGATATCCGCACCGTCTTTCCGGAGTGCCTTCACATCGCTGCAGAGTTCATCCATCTTGTCGCTGCTGTAGTCTTCCAGATAATTCAGCGCGTAATCTCCGCCTTCTGTGAGAGCGTAGTTCAGCGAATTGGTATAGCCGACAAAGCCGACCTTTACGCTGCCGCTGTCATACACATAGGTCTTCACACCGTCTTCCGAATCGGCCGTACCGACATGCTCGATCTTCGCATCATCCAGATAGCCGATCGTGGAACTGATACCGGCAAAATCAAAATCGCCGGCGTGATTGGTTGCCGTATTGACAAGCGAGATACCGGCAGACGCCATGGCATCTGCCAGGGTCTCCGGCGCATTGCTGAGTCCCTGATAGACACCGTATCCGCCATAGGCGGTCCCGGCACCGTTATCCTGTCCCGCAAAGGTTGTCTTCAGCGTCGCCGCGGTGAAATCACCGCTCTGCAGGATATCGCTGATATTGGCAAACCACGGTGTGAAATCGAATTCCTCAGTTTCCGAATCATAAGCGGATTCAAACTGACTCTCCTGCATCAGGATATCGCCGGCAAGCACAATGCTGCACGAGGAAGACGATTCATCCGATACCATTGCCTGTACCTGTTTCTCTACGTCCACAGCCTCGGCATCCTCGGCTGCCGTCCTCGATTCCGACTCCGTCTCCGGTGTCTGCTGTCCATTTACAATGGACGGCTGAATCTGGTCAGCATTTTCTTCCTTAACCTGTCCGGCGTACCGATTGCAGACGACGAACAGGACAACAAGGAATACCACGCCCATGATCACATAGAGAAGATTCTTTAATTCCTTCATTAAATATTCCGCCTTGAAATCAATCAGCCAAGCTGCTCAGCCAGCGTCTGCGCCGCTGCTTTCAGTGCATCATCGATGCCTGCCGCGTTCTTGCCGCCGGCCTGCGCCATGTTCGGTCTTCCGCCGCCGCCGCCGCCAACGAGCTTAGCGATGGCTTTGATGATATTGCCGGCATGTGCGCCCTTCTTCACAGCGCCGTCTGTTGCCATGGCAAGCAGGCTGACCTTGCCGCCGTTATCCGAAGCGAGCACAACCACGCCCTCTCCGATCTTCGCCTTGAACTGATCGCCGAGGTTCATGAGTTCCTGCATATTGACATTCTGCAGATGAACCGGCAGGAATTTCATGCCGGCAACCTCTGTAAGACTGCTCATCGCATCGCCTGCCGCCTCTTTGGCCATCTGGTTCTTCAGCTTGTCATTCTCTGCGGTGAGTTTCTTCACCTCATCCTGCAGAGCAAGGATACGCTCGGTCAGCTTATCCGGCTCACACTTCGCCGTCTTCGCTGCCTCTTTGAGATCATTTTCCAGATCTCTGTAATATTTCATAACACCGCTTCCGGTAATGGCTTCGATTCTCCGGACGCCGGACGCTACGCCCTGCTCGGAAAGGATCTTGAAGCTGCCGATCTCAGCGGTATTGCTGACATGGGTGCCGCCGCAGAATTCCTTGGAAAAATCACCCATTGAAACGACGCGGACCTTCTCGCCGTACTTCTCGCCGAAAAGCGCCATTGCACCGGTCTTGCGCGCCTCGTCGATGCTCATGACATCGGTGTGCACCGGCAGGCCGGCTTCGATCTCTTCATTGACAATCTTCTCGACCTTCGCGAGCTCTTCCGGCGTCATAGCCGCAAAATGCGTGAAGTCGAAACGAAGATGATTCTCGTCGTTCAGAGAACCGTTCTGGTGAACATGATCGCCGAGCACGGTCTGCAGCGCTTTCTGCAGAAGATGGGTGGCACTGTGATTCTTCGCCGCATCCTTCCTGCGGGCTGTGTCGATCTTCAGTGTAACCTTCTCGCCGACCGTGAACATACCGCGCGTCACTTTGCCGCGGTGTGCGATCTTGCCGCCGGAAACCTTCTCCGTATCGGTGACGGTGAATTCGCCCTCCGGTCCGATGATGACGCCGCGGTCCGCCATCTGGCCGCCGCTTGTCGCATAGAACGGTGTCTGCGCGGTGACAATCGTACCTTCCTGGCCGTCCGTCATGGCCTGTACGGATTCTGCCTTTGTGTCGTCTGCGCCTTCTGTCAGGAACAGAATCTCCGATTCGCATTCCGTGCGGTCATAGCCGACAAATTCGCTGTTGATCTTCGGGTCAAGATGATCAAACACGGTCAGATCCTTGCCCATATAGTTCGCTGTCTTGCGGGCACCGCGGGCTGTCTCGCGCTGTACCTGCATGCATTTCTTAAAGCCTTCCTCATCGATCTCGTAGCCCTTCTCTTCGAGGATCTCCTTTGTCAGATCGAGAGGGAATCCGTAGGTATCATAGAGCTTGAAGGCATCCTCGCCGGCCAGCACCTTGCCGCCGTCTTCGCTGAGCTTCTTCTCCATACCGCCGAGAATCTCCAGACCGGTATCGAGCGTACGGTTGAAATTGTCCTCCTCCTGAGAAAGGACGCGGAGGATAAAGGTCTTTCTGGTCTCCAGTTCCGGATAGCCGTCTTTGGAGGTCTCGATTACCTTCTCGCAGAGCTTCTCGAGGAATTTGCCCTGAATGCCGAGGAGTCTGCCGTTTCTTGCCGCACGGCGGATCAGTCTGCGCAGTACATAGCCGCGGCCTTCATTAGAAGGCAGAATGCCATCGGAGATCATGAATGTCGCCGAACGGATATGGTCCGTGATAATGCGGACAGAGACATCCGTCTCATGCTTCTCGCCGTACTGTACGCCGGCGATGCGGCACACCTCATCGCGCAGTGCCTGGATCGTATCGACATCGAAAATGGAATCGACCTGCTGTACGACAACGGCCAGACGCTCGAGGCCCATGCCGGTATCGATGTTCTTCTGTTTCAGTTCTGTGTAGTTGCCGTGTCCGTCATTGTCGAACTGGGTAAATACGTTGTTCCAGATCTCCATGTAACGGTCGCAGTCGCAGCCTACGGTACAGGTCGGTTTGCCGCAGCCGTACTTCTCGCCGCGGTCATAGTAAATCTCGGAGCAGGGACCGCACGGACCCGAGCCGTGTTCCCAGAAGTTGTCCTCCTTGCCAAACCGGAAAATCCGGTCAGCCGGGATACCGATCTCCTTGTTCCAGATATCAAAAGCCTCATCGTCATCGAGATAAATGGACGGATACAGTCTGTCCGGTTCAAGACCGACAACCTGTGTCAGGAATTCCCAGGACCAGGCAATCGCCTCGTGCTTGAAATAATCGCCGAAAGAGAAATTGCCCAGCATCTCAAAGAAAGTGCCATGGCGGGCTGTCTTGCCGACATTCTCCAGATCGCCTGTACGGATGCATTTCTGGCAGGTGGCAACGCGCCGTCTCGGCGGAACCTCTTCGCCGGTGAAATATGGCTTGAGCGGCGCCATACCTGCATTTATCAGTAAAAGACTGTTGTCGTTGTGCGGAACAAGTGAAAAACTTGGCAGAACAAGATGACCCTTGCTCTCAAAAAAGTCCAGGAACATTTTCCTGAGTTCGTTTAATCCGTATGGTTTTACCATATCGATGCCTCCGATGCTATAAATTGAAAAAATAAAAAAATTGGCAAACGTCAGTCTACCAATTTTTTATTATAGGTTGATTGAATATCTTTGTCAAACAATTACTTTACTCAGTTCTTCCCGTACTTCGGATTTTCGGCCAGCGCTGTGAAGAAACAGCTTCGGTGCCCTGTGTGGCAGGCTGCACCGACCTGTTTTACCTTCGCCAGTATCGTGTCGCTGTCGCAGTCGATCTCCAGCGAGCAGACGATCTGATAATGGCCGCTCGTATCGCCCTTGCGCCAGAGTTCGCTCCGGCTCCGGCTCCAGTAGGTCATCACGCCTTCCTGCACCGTCTGGTTATACGCCTGTTCGTTCATATAGGCCACCATCAGCACCTGTCCGTTTTCTTCATCCTGCACAACAACCGGGACCAGCCCCGCCGCATCGGTCTTGAATTCGGAAAACTGCTTATATGCCTTCAGCGGCGATATCAGTTTGTTGTATTCCTCGTTGGATGTCATGATTTTCATCTCACAAAGACCCCTTTGTCGAAAATACGCCATTGATGCGCTCATCATAGGAAACCGCCTGGTCAAGCGACTTGGCAAACGCCTTGAACATCGCCTCGATCACATGGTGATCGTTGCTGCCGGACAGCTCGCGCAGATGCAGGTTCATGCCGCAGCTGTAGCTGACCGCATAGAAAAATTCATGCACCATCTGCGTGTCAAAGCCGCCGACCCGCTCCCCGGCAAACTGCGCATCCATGACAAGATACGGGCGCCCGGAAAGGTCGACCGCGCACAAAACAAGTGCCTCGTCCATTGGCAGCAGGAAATAGCCGAAACGACGGATGCCTGCCTTATCGCCGAGTGCTTCCTTAATCGCCTCACCGAGCACAATGCCGGTGTCTTCTATCGTGTGATGGCAATCTACTTCCAGATCGCCGTCCGCCGTGACGGTCAGGTCAAATAAACCATGGCGGGCAAAGCTGTTTAACATGTGGTCGAAAAAGCCGATGCCCGTATTGACCTGCGCCCTGCCGCTGCCATCGAGATTGATCGTCACCGTGATATCGGTCTCGCCGGTCTTCCGGCTGACTGTCGCTGTTCTGCTCATTTCTTATCCTCAAATCTGACTCTGATCGAATTGGCATGTGCCGTGAGGCCTTCCGCCTCGGCAAATGTCTCGATATCCTCTGCGACCGGTTCCAGCGCTTCTCTGGAATAATAGATCAGGCTGGAGCGCTTTACGAAATCATCCACACCGAGCGGCGAGAAGAATTTGGCCGTGCCGTTTGTCGGCAGGATGTGGTTCGGGCCGGCGAAATAGTCGCCGAGCGGCTCCGAGCTGTATTCGCCCATGAAAATGGCGCCCGCATTTCTGACCTTCGTCATGGTCTCAAACGGATTGGCCGTCACAATCTCCAGATGTTCCGGTGCGATCTCGTTGACGATATCGACGGCCTCGTCGATATCCTGTGCCAGCAGGATGTGTCCGTAATTGTCGAGCGACTTCTGAATAATCTCGCGTCTTGAAAGCGTCTTCAGGAAACCGTCGATCTCCTCGTTGACCTTATCAGCCAGCGTCTCGCTCGTCGTCACCAGCGTCGCGCAGGCCAGCTCATCATGTTCAGCCTGTGAAAGGAGATCCGCCGCGACATAGCGCGGATTGGCCGTCTCATCGGCGATCACCATGATCTCGCTCGGACCGGCCACCGAATCGATGCTGACGTTGCCGTATACGGCTTTCTTCGCCAACGCCACATAAATATTGCCGGGGCCGACAATCTTGTCCACCTTCGGAATGCTCTCGGTGCCGTAGGCCATCGCGGCAATCGCCTGCGCGCCGCCGACCTTGTAGATGACATCGGCGCCCGCCTCGTTGGCGGCAACCAGCGTTCCCTTGTTGACGCTGCCGTCTGCCTTCGGCGGTGTCGTCATAATAATCCGGGAAACGCCGGCCACTTTGGCCGGAATGATATTCATCAGGACGGAAGACGGATAAGCTGCCTTGCCGCCCGGCACGTATACACCGACGGTGGCCAGCGGTGTGATGCGCTGTCCGAGAATCGTTCCGTTCGGTGTCGTGTCAATCCAGGTATTCTTCTTCTGTTTCTCATGGAAGGCACGGATATTCACGATGGCTTTGCGGATCACTTTGATCAGGGCAGGATCCGTGTCCGCATAGGCCTGCTCGATCTCTTCCTTCGTCACGCGGATGTTATCCGCGTTGATATCCGCCTTGTCGAACTTTCTGGTAATTTCAAAAAGAGCCTTGTCGCCGCCCTGTCTCACTTCATTCAGAATACCCTGTACGGTCTCGGAATACGAGGTGTACTGGTTCGGGTTTCTCTTCAGAAGATCCTTCATAAGGCTGCTGACCGACTCCGGTGTGACTTTTGTGATTTTCATGGCTGCTGTCCTCTCTATATAAATTACAGATATGATTTACGCTTTACTGCGGAAGCTGCTCTCTGATTCTGCGGATCAGTTCCCGGATTCTCGCATTTTCCATCTTCATGCTGACCGGATTGACCACCATGCGCGCCGACAGCGGGCAGATCTCATCCAGAACGGTCAGGCCGTTCTCCCGCAGCGTCGTACCGGTCTCCACGATATCGACGATCACTTCGGACAGGCCGACAATCGGCGCCAGTTCCACGGAACCGTTCAGCTTGATGATCTCCACCGTCTGGTGGCGGCGGTTGTAAAAATAATCACGGGCAATTTCCGGATATTTGGAAGCCACACGGATCAGGCGGCCGTGCTCGAGCAGCTCCGCTGCCTCAGCCGGTCCGCAGACACACATGCGGCACTTGCCGAAGCCCAGATCCAGGACCTCATAGAGTTTCCTGCCGGCTTCCAGCAAGGTATCCTTGCCGACGACACCGATATCCGCCGCGCCGTATTCGACGTAGGTCGGCACATCGCTGGCCTTGGCAAGGAACATCTCGATGCCAAGTTCCTCATTGGTAAAAATCAGTTTTCTCGTATCCGGATCCCGCATCTCATCCATCGTAATGCCGATGTTCTCAAACAGATCCAGTGACTTATTCGCAAGTCTGCCCTTGGCAAGGGCAAATTTCAGATATCTCATGGCGAACTCCCCGTTTATAATGGCATTTTTTTCCTGCTGCCGTCAAGTATGTCTATCTTCGTCAGTTCCAAGTCTTCATCAATATAGAGAATGCTCTCCATATGGAACCGACTGCCGTATTCAATATAATCGCTGATCGTCCTGTCCGGCTCGCGCTTTAACATGCTGACCGGCCGGCGGATCTCCCGCAGCGAATTGGCCGTCTTCACGGCCTGCTCTCTGTACGGCGGCTCATAGAGCACCATCGAAAAGCGCGGTCCCTCCGGCAGCGCGATGTGCTGCCTGCTCAGTGCCAGGATCAGCTCGTCCAGCACCGCCGCAAAACCGACACTGGCCTTCGGCGCACCGAACTGACCGATCAGTCTGTCGTAGCGGCCTCCCTTGACAAGCGCATCGCCCGTCCCGTACGTATATCCGCGGAAAATGATGCCGGTATAGTAATCGTACTCGCTGAGCATGCCCAGATCGATCGTGACATATTTCTCAAAACCGTATTCGCAGACGGCATTGTAAATCTTCTCGAGGTAATCCAGCACGGCAAGCGCCTGCGGGCTCTTCGTCATGGCTCTGGCCCGTTCAATCGTGTTGTCATCGCCGAAAAGCTCCGGCAGTGCGGCCAGTATCTCTGCCTGCTCCTGCGGTACATGGAGCGTCTCCAGGAGCGACTCCGCTCCGAATGAATTCTTGTTCTCGATCAGACTGCGCAGATTGTCCAGCGCCTCGCCCTCGATACCGGCTTCCTTCGCGATGGTGTTGAAATAGCCAACGTGGCCGACATCGATCTGGAACTCCGAAAGGCCGGCTTCTTTGAGAAGATTGATCGAAAGCGCTATCATCTCCGCATCGCCTTCGACGTCCGTATTGCCGATCAGCTCCGCGCCGATCTGGGTCGTCTCCTTGAGCTTGCCCTGCAGCGTCGGGTTGTTCACAAATACATTGCCGCAGTAAGCAAAACGGAGCGGAATTTCCTCATCCCCGTAATACTTGGCCACCGCACGTGCGATTGACGGTGTGATATCCGGCCGCAGCACCAGCGTACTGCCGTCCCGGTCGATGAATCTGTACATATTTCTCGCCGGAACCGTGCCGCGCTCATCACTGAAAATCTCGTAAAACTCGAAGGTCGGCGTCTCGATGTCCTGATAGCCGTAAAGATGCAGCACATCGGTCAGCCTGTCTGCCAGCAGTTTCTTGCTCATGCATTCTTCGCCGTATGTGTCGCGTACACCGTCCGGTGTATGTAATAAAATATTCATTAGGATGCCCTTTCCGTTTGCTTTAATCTGCTAAAGTGATAGCATGTGAAATTATTATATGGTTTTTATCCATATATGTCAAGCCGCCTACCGGCTCATGATATCCCGCTGGAGCGGTTCGAGGAAATGCAGCATATAGCCGCTGCACCTGATCTCGTAAGCGGGGTCAAGTTCGTCCATGCGGAAATATTTGTGATGCCCCGTTTTGGACCTGTTCCAGAAAGTCACCATCTGCGCATAGGGCAGATAGAAGAAACGGTTTGCATTCTTGAAATACAGCAGCAGAAAGGCGATGCCGTCCTGCTGCTCAAAGTCGCGCATGAAAACGACCTGATGTTCATGGATATTCTGAATCGGAAATTTCTCCGTCTGGCATTCCTTGGCGTCGAAGCAGACCGGAATGCCCTGCACCACGCCGATATAATCGACCGTGCTGCGCTGCTCAAAATACGCGAGCGTGATATGCCGCGTCTCCGGGTCCATCCGCACCGGCGTAATCGGCGTCGGTATCTTCTGAATCAGGGCCAGTTTCTGATCGCGGTACCTGTGCACTGTCCTGTTGACCATCTCTTCCAGCAGCGACCCGCGCAGACCGCGTGAATTCCACGTTGCCATTTACCGATCCCCCACCTGATTATTGTATACTGTCTTCGGGTCCCAGGCAATACCGCAGAAACCGAGTGCGCGTTCCATGTCGCGGGGAAGCGGCGCCGTAAAATGCCGCCCTGACAGATGGGCAAAGCGGCTGCCTTCGGCCTCCTCCGGCATGCAAAGCAGTCCTGCATGCAGAAGCTGGCGCCGCACGTGGCAGCGCTGCCTAAACAGGTCATTGACATTCCCGTCTCCGTATTTGATGTCCCCGACAATCGGATGGCCGATGCCGGCAAGATGGGCGCGGATCTGATGCGTCCGCCCGGTCACGAGCAGCACCTGCAGAAAGGTATATCCTTTGCCGCTTCCAAGCGGCGTATAGGCCGTTTCGATATAAGCGGAATTGTGCGGTGCGGTCTTCGTGACCGTCACTTTGTTGGCCGCCCTGTCCCGGACAAGATACCCGCGGATTGTTTCAGGTGAATCGATGGTGCCGCGGACAAGGCAGTAATAATATTTGTGAATCGTCCTGCCGCGGAAGGCGCCGGTCAGATACCGCAGGCCGTCGATGCTGCATCCCGCCGTGATCAGCCCGCTCGTATTGCGGTCGAGCCGGTTGCAGACAGACGGGCGGAAAATCTCCAGCTGCTCTTTCGTAAGCCGTCCGGAATCCAACAGCCAGGCAATCATCATCTCGTTAATAGAAATATCTTCCGGCCTGGCCTTCTGCGAAAGTACGCCGGCCGGCTTGTTCATCACCAGAATATCTTCGTCCTCATAGACAATCTCCGGTTCGCGGACCTTCTTCGCTGCGGTGCTGAATTCCGGTTCCTTACGGAACTTTTCAATCGTCTCCTCAGACAGCCAGAACCGCACGCGGTCGCCCGGTACGAGCTTCTCGCTGCCGGATGCCTTATGCTCATTCAGCGTTATATTTTTCTTGCGCAGCATTTTGTAGATAAAGCCTGACGGCGCCTGGTTCAGGTATTTTCCGGCAAAATGGTCAAGCCGCATGCCGGCTTCATTCGTGCCTGCTGTTATTTCTCTCATGTCTCAGTATCTCGGTTCTGTTTTCAAAAATATCGTTAAAAGAGCGGATATAGTAATCCGCCGCCGCCCGGATCTGCGGCGTCTGGTATTCGGCCTGCCTGTCGTAGACCGCACAGGTGCGCATGCCGGCACCGGCGCCGGACTGTATGCCCGCCGTAATATCCTCGAACACCACGCAGCGTGCCGGGTCGGCATCCAGCCGGCGGGCCGCTTCCTGGTAGATAAAGGGATCCGGTTTCCCGCGGCGCACATCCTCACCCGTGAGAATCTCACGGAAATACGGCCGTATGCCGTTTCTGTCCAGGGTGGTGCCGGCGAGCAGCCGTGAATTGCTCGTGCACAGCGCCATCGGTATCTCCCGGTCCCGGATCGTATCCAGCCAGCGCTTTGCGCCCTCTTTCAGATGCACATGGCTGCTGTACTGCTCGTAAGCAAGCTGGTTCCATTCGCTGAGCATCTGGTCGTCGCTGTCGGTGATGCCGTATTTCTCGCGGAAATACACGCAGTCCTGCTTTATGCTCAGGCCCGACAGATCGCGCACGATCTGCTCGTCAAACGGCAGCCCCTTTCTCTTCATGTAGAGTTCATCCACACGGCCCCATACCCACATGGAATCAACCAGCGTGCCATCCATGTCAAATATGACAGCCTGTGTCCGGTCCAGGAAAAGATCTGTATCGTTCATTTTCTGTTTTTCATCTTTCTGTTTTATTTTTCAACGCGGATGCATCCCGCTTTTCAGGACATGATCCGCCAGCCGGCCGGGTATTTGTTGCGCAGCATGCCGCCGGCTGCCTTGGCCCAGCCAAGAGCATAGCCATCCGTCGTGACCAGCTGCCAGCCCTTG
>Ga0256406_1002390_pt1 | contig 26644 bp, 26 predicted proteins | sample RumenRJG_03DNA_FD_185986 | JGI IMG/M metagenome (GOLD analysis project Ga0256406, IMG submission 185986) | Bovine rumen microbial communities from Lethbridge, Alberta, Canada - RJG_03 | ecosystem: Host-associated > Mammals > Digestive system > Stomach > Rumen | place: Canada: Alberta | collected...
CCTTTCAGTTCTTCGTGGTGGTTGAGGTGAAATGTAGCTTAGATATGTCTTTATTTTATCGTAAGACAAGGGGTCTTGTGAACAGGAGTGTCCACAAGACCCCAACATTTATTATAGAACCAAAAAAAAAGCCCTTGAAAAACAAGGGCCAAATGAGGGGCAACTTCAACTTACAGTTGCATTATAGCACGATTGTATACAATGTGCAAGAGATAATTCAGTTTTTTCATTATTTTTTTATTACTCGATTTATTCCACATGAATCAACTAGGGATAGAAACTGTTGGGGGGATGAAAAAATCACAGCCCCATTCACTGCCCACTACTCACTTCCCATAATCCTTCCCCACATAGATCACCGCATCTCCGCTGCCCGGGTTCACGGAACCCCGGAGCAGCGTGTAATTGAAGGGCAGGCTGCCTACCCGTTCTTCGGCCCGGCTGCTTCCGGAATTGATCAGGACCTGGGTCTGGTCCATGGGATTGCCAGTGGTGATGCTCAGCACCACGAACCCTGCATTCCGGGCATCCGCAGCAGCCTGGGCCCCGGTCTGGGAACTGCCGCTGCAATTGACGATGGTGGCCTGCAAGGGCCGCTGTTTCGGTGCGGGCGGCAGGGAAGACGAACTCCCTGCTCCGCTGCTCCCGGCCTGACCGGCAGGCGGCAAGCCCTTTCTCTTCAGGTCCAGTTTCCGGGATTGCTCCACAGACTTCTTCAGCTGGTCATTCTGGATCCTGATTTCCCGCACCTTACTGGGTTCTGCCGTGCTGTTCACACCCAGCAGCTGGTCGTATTTTTCCTTGGCCCGTCTGGCAGCCAGGGTATAGCCGCTGCCCACCTGCACGCCCTGCATGCGGGCCACCTGCCGGCCCAGGGCTTCCATATCCGGGATCCAGTAGCTGATGTCATCCAGGTAAGCCGGGCTGCCCTGGACCATTTCCGTCTCCAGCCGGGATTCTCCAGATACATTCCTGGCAAAGGTCATGAGCAGGCTGGCCAGATCCGTCACCGAAAGGTCCGTATCAATGCTCTGGTACAGGGTACGGGCAATTTCAGGGGCCCGGGTCAGCAGATTGGTGGCGGACAGTTTCTGGAACACGGCTTTCATGAACTTCTGCTGCCGTTTCACCCGGCCAATGTCCCCTTCCTCATCCCGGTACCGCACATACTGGATGGCCGTGGTGCCGTCCAGATGCTGCCGTCCTGCATGGAGACTGATCACAAGGCCCGTTTCCCCATCATAGGGGTCCGTATACTGCATGTCCTTTTCCACATCGATATCCACGCCGCCGATGGCGTCTACCAGTTTTACGAATCCCTGAAAATCCACCAGTATATAATGGCTGATCTGCAGTCCCAGGAAATTTTCCAGGGTTTTCTGGCTCAGCTGGTGACCCCCATAGGCATAGGCATGGTTGATCTTATCCCAGCCATGGCCGGGAATGGACACCAGGGTATCCCGAGGCACCGAGAGCAGGGAGAGCTTGTCCTTGCCCGGATCCACCATAGCCACCATCAGGGTGTCCGAACGGCCCACGTCGCCGCTGCGTTTGTCCACGCCCATGATCATGAGGTTCCGTTTTCCGTGGAGCTTCCCGGTGCCATCTGCCACGGGCTGGGGTTTGGGGCGCAGGGCGAACGCCAGGCCCACCACCACGGCCAGCAATACCACCGCACCAATGATCCATGCCTTATATTTCCGTACCATAGCCGTCTCCTTTTGCAGGGTTACAGATTTTTGGCGAAAAGTGTCTATATATTTATTATACCGTAAAAAAGAGAAGAAAGCATGAAAAATAAGTCTCGGGTCTCGAGTCTCGAGCCAAAGGAAAGGACCTGCCCCAAAACAGGGCAGGTCCTTTTGATAGTGACTAGAGACTTTTTTCTTACTTTGCCTCCGCCACTGCGTCAGCCATTCTCTTCACGTATTCCCTCACCGGTTCCACACAAGCCTTTCCATACTTGGCGCAGATCTTCACGATGGCACTGCCTACGATGGCGCCATCACTGATCCCGGCCATCTCTTTCGCCTGCTCCGGTGTGGAGATGCCGAAGCCTACGGCGATGGGATGGTCAGAAACTTCCCGGATTTTCTTCACGATCTCCGACAGGTTGGTGGTGATCTGTTTCCGCACTCCGGTGACCCCCAGAGAGGACACCAGGTAGATATATCCCTGTGCTTCCCGGGCAATCATCTGGATCCGTTGGTGGGAGGTGGGGGCAATCATGGAGATGATCTCCACCCCGTATTTTTCCGCATAGGGAGCAAGGGTATCTTTTTCCTCATAGGGTACGTCAGGCACGATCACTCCATCCATCTTCACTTCCTGGCACTGTTGGAAAAACTTCTCCCGGCCGTAGGTGAAGATGGGGTTCACGTAGGTCAGGAACACCATGGGGATCTGGGTCTTCTGGCGCACCCGGGCCAGCATCTCGAAGATGCCCTTGATCTTGGTGCCCGCTGCCAGGGCCCGGGTATCGGCCTCCAGGATCACCGGCCCTTCTGCCGTGGGGTCGGAAAAGGGAATCCCGATTTCAATGAGTCCGGCGCCCGCTTCCTCCATGGCGTAGATCAGTTTTTCCGTGGTTTCCAGGTCGGGATCCCCGGCCGTAATGAAGGGAATGAAAATCTTTCCCTGTTTTTTGAATGCATCCGTGATTCTAGTCATGGAGATCAACCCCCTTATATCTGGCAATGGCAGCCACATCTTTGTCTCCCCGGCCGGACAGGTTCACCACGATGATCTTGTCCTTGGGCAGGGTGGGTGCCAGTTTCATAGCGTAGGCAACAGCATGGGCGCTTTCGATGGCCGGGATGATGCCTTCCGTGCGGGACAGGTATTCAAAGGCAGCCACAGATTCGTCGTCGGTGATGGGCACGTACTGGGCACGGCCCGTATCGTACAGGTTGGCATGTTCCGGCCCGATGCCAGGATAATCCAGCCCGGCGGAAATGGAGTACACGGGAGCAATCTGCCCGTCTTCATCCTGCAGGAAGTAGGATTCCATGCCGTGGAAGATGCCGGGTTTACCCCGGGCGATGGTGGCGGCGGTCTGGGCGGTGTTCACACCCCGGCCGGCGGCTTCCACACCGATCAGCTGTACATCTTTATCCTTGATGAAATCGTAGAACAGGCCGATGGCATTGCTGCCGCCGCCCACACAGGCCATGACCACATCGGGCAGCCTGCCTTCCTTTTCCAGCATCTGGTCCTTCACTTCCTCGCCGATGACCTTCTGGAAGTCACGGACGATGGTGGGGTACGGGTGCGGCCCCATGCAGGAGCCCAGCACATAGAACGTGTCCTCCACGTTCGTGGCCCAGTCTCTCATGGCCTCGCTGACGGCGTCCTTCAAGGTGCCGGTGCCGGTGGTCACAGGTACCACCCTGGCACCCAGGAGTTCCATTCGGTACACGTTCAGGGCCTGGCGGATGGTGTCCTCTTTGCCCATGTATACTTCACATTCCAGGCCCATGAGGGCTGCCACCGTAGCCGTGGCCACCCCGTGCTGCCCGGCGCCGGTTTCAGCGATGACCCGGTGCTTGCCCATCTTTTTGGCCAGCAGGCACTGGCCCAGGGCGTTGTTGATCTTGTGGGCGCCGGTGTGGTTCAAATCTTCCCGTTTCAGGTAAATCTTGGCGCCGCCCAGGTCCTTCGTCATCTTCTCTGCATAGTACAGCAGGCTGGGCCGGTTTGCGTAATCATGGTACAGAGTCTTCAGTTCCTGTAAAAATTCCGGATCATCCTTGAATTTCTTATAGGCTTCGTCCAGCTGCAGGACCGCGTTCATCAGCGTTTCCGATACGTACTGGCCGCCGTGTTTGCCAAATCTTCCGTTGCTCATGGTTTTTCCTCTTTTCTTACAGCGCGCACAAAAGCGCGGATCTTTTCTTCATCTTTGTATCCATCGGTCTCGATACCGCTGCTGGTATCCACCCCGTAGGGGGCATAGTCCCGGATGGCTTCCGCCACGTTGTCCGGGTCCAGGCCTCCTGCCAGGAAAAAGGGTCTGGGAAACTGGACCTGCCCCAGCAGACTGTGGTCGAATGCCTTCCCCATCCCGCCGAACTGGCTGCCCGCAAAGGTATCCAGCAAAAAGTACTCACAATCCCATGTGTCCAGGTCTTTCAGGCTTGTTTCATCCTTTACCCGGAGCACTTTGATGATCGGAGCGTTCGTCCGCCATCGCAGTGCCCGGATATACTCTCTGTCTTCGTCTCCATGGAGCTGGATGTACTGGATGGTTCCCTCGCTTACGAGAGCCGCCACTGTATCGATGGGAGCCTTTACGAACACCCCCACCGCCCGGATTTCCGGGTCCAGGAGGCTGCGCAGGGTGCGGGCCGCCATCGGCGTTACCTGCCGTTTGCCCTTTGCGAACACGAATCCGGCAAAGTCGGGCATGGCCCGGTTCACCATGGCCACGTCCTCGGGGCGTCGCAGGCCGCAGAGTTTGATCTTCGTCATTGGGCATCCCCCCGCAGCTGCTCCAGCATGGCTTTCATGTCCGGGCTCCGCATCAGCGTTTCACCGATGAGCACCCCGTTCACCCCGGCCTGTTCCAGTTCCGCCGTCTGCTGCCGGGTCCTGATGCCGCTTTCTGCCACGAAGGGGATGGTTTTCGGTACCAGGGGCCGCAGCCGCAGGCTGTTGCCGATGTCCACGGTGAAGTCCTTCAGGTTCCGGTTATTCACCCCCAGCACCCGGGCACCGCTCTTGAGGGCCCGTGCCACTTCTTCCTCGTCGTGGGCTTCCACCAGGGCATCCAGCCCCAGGCTTTCCGCCACCAGCCGGTATTCCTGCAGCTGGCTGTCACTGAGCAGGGCCGCGATGAGGAGCACCGCATCGGCCCCCAGAACCTTGGCCTGATAGACCATGTACTCGTCCACGGTGAAGTCTTTCCGCAGCAGCGGCGTCTGCACCGCCTTTCGGATTTCCGCCAGGTACCGGTCGCTGCCCAAAAACCGGGTGGGTTCCGTCAGCACGGAGATGGCAGCCGCACCGGCAGCCTCGTACTGCCTGGCGATATCCACATAGGGAAAGTCGGGAGCGATGAGCCCTTTGGAGGGGGAAGCCTTCTTCACCTCACAGATGAAGTTCAGTCCCGGCCGGTTGAGCGCCTTCCGAAAACTTCCTGCCCGGTCTCTGGGCAAAGCCTCTGCTTCCTTCCGCAGCTCCGGCAGCGATTTCTGTTTTTTTGCTTCCGCCACCCGCTGCCGGGCGGCATCTGCCAGGGTATCCAGGATCATGTTCCGCGCCTTCCTTACTGGTTGCTGACCCGGATGACCTTTTCCAGGGTCTCCGTGGCCTTGCCGCTGTCGATGAGTTCCGCGGCCAGCTTCACGCCATCCGCAATGGTGTCCGCCCTGCCACCCACGAACAGGCCTGCCCCGGCGTTCATGAGCACCGCGTTCCGTTTGGTTCCCTGCAGTTTGCCGGAGAGGATGTCCCGGGTAATCCGGGCGTTCACTTCCGGCGTGCCTCCCACTAGTTCTTCCTTCGTTCCCGGGGTCAGGCCGAAGTCTTCCGGTCGGATGACGCGGGTCCGATAATACCCGTCCTTCAGTTCACAGATGGTGGTGGGACCGTTGGGAGAGATTTCGTCCAGTTTTTCCTGCCCGTAGGCCACCAGTCCCCGTTTCACCCCCAGAGAACACAGTACTTTGGCCAGAGGTTCCACCAGGTATCCGTCATAGACCCCCAGCAGGAACTGTTCCGGTTTTGCCGGGTTGGTCAGGGGCCCCAGGATGTTGAATACGGTGCGGAAGCCCAGTTCCTTCCGGATGGGTCCCACGTACTTCATGGCCGCATGGTATTTCTGGGCGAACAGGAAGCAGAAGCCAGTCTCTTTCAGCATTTTCAGGGCCAGCTCCGGATCCTGCTGGATGTTCACCCCCAGGGCCTCCAGGCAGTCCGCCGTGCCGCACAGGGAGGAAGCTGCCCGGTTGCCGTGCTTGGCCACTTTCACGCCGCCGGCCGCCAGCACCATGGCCGAGGTGGTGGAGATGTTGAAGGAATGGGCACCGTCACCGCCGGTTCCCACGATTTCCATCACTTCCAGACCCGGATGGGGCACCGGCGTGGCCAGGGACCGCATGGCCTCCGCACAGCCGGAGATTTCGTCGATGGTTTCCGCCTTGGTGCTCTTGGTGGAAAGAGCTGCCAGAAAGGCAGCATTCTGGGTAGGTGTGGTCTTGCCACCCATGATCTCCAGCATGACCTCCTTGGCTTCGTCGTAGGTCAGATCGCCTTTATTCACTAACTTGATGATGGCTTCTTTAATCATTTGTGGTTCCTCCTTGCTCTTGCAACGCCTCTGTTAGAGGCTCAGGAAATTCTTGATGAGGGTCATGCCCTCCGGCGTCAGAATGGATTCCGGATGGAACTGGACCCCGTAGATGGGATACTCCCGGTGCTGCACCGCCATGATTTCCCCGTCCGCTGTGGTGGCTGTGGCTTTCAGCACCTCTGGCAGGGTGTCCGGATCGATGGCCAGGGAATGGTAGCGCCCCACCAGGATCTGTTCCGGCAGCCCCTTGAACAAAGGACAGGTCCGGTCCAGGGTCACCAGGGACTGCTTGCCGTGCATCAGCTGTCTGGCATAGGTAACGGTCCCGCCGAACACCTCACCCATGGCCTGATGGCCCAGGCACACCCCCAGGATAGGGAATTCCCCCTTCAGTTCCCGCAGGGCCGGTTCGCAGACCCCCGCATCACAGGGCCGGCCGGGACCCGGCGACAGGATCAGATGATCCGGCTGCAGTTTCCGGATGCCATCCACCGTGATGGCATCATTCCGGATGACCTTCACATCCGGGTTCAGGGTACCGATGTATTGATACAGGTTATAGGTAAAGCTGTCGTAGTTGTCGATGATCAGTTCCATGTCATGCCTCCGTGGTTGCAACCAGGGCCTGCCGAACGGCCGCTGCCTTGTTGATGGTTTCCATGAATTCATCCTCCACCCTGGAATCGGCCACAATGCCGCTGCCGGTCTGGAAGGAAACCGTATTCCCCAGTTTCACCGCTGTGCGGATCACGATGCAGATGTCCATGTTCCCGGCAAAGTCCAGGTAGCCCATCCCTCCGCCGTAAGGACCCCGGCGTTCCGGTTCCAGTTCATCCAGGATCTGGCAGGCCCGCACCTTGGGGGCGCCGGAAAGGGTCCCGGCCGGGAAAGCGGCACACAGGGTATCGATGGCGTCCCTGCCTTCCTTCAAGGTTCCGGTCACCCGGGTGGTCATGTGCATGACGTGAGAGAATTTCTTGATCAGCAGATGATCGTGGACTTTCACGGAACCGAATTCTGCTACTTTACCCACATCGTTCCGGGCCAGATCCACCAGCATATTGTGTTCTGCCAGTTCCTTGGGATCCGTCTGCAGGTCCTTTTCCAGGGCTCTGTCTTCCTCTTCCGTGCGCCCTCTCCGGCGGGTGCCGGCGATGGGCATGGACGTGATTTCCCGGTCCTGGACCTTGATCAGGGTTTCCGGACTGGATCCAGCGATTTCCAGGTCGTCATTTTTCAGCAGGACCATGTACTGGGAAGGGTTGGTGGTCCGGAGGATCCGGTACATATTGAACAGGTCCTGGTCGTAGGTGGCGGAGAACCGCTGGGAATATACCGCCTGGAAAATGTCCCCCTGCCGGATGTGTTCCTTGATCTTCTCCATATTCTCAGCGTAGGTTTTTTTGTCCTGGTTGCTGGTGATCTCTCCCAGATGGGCCGGCGTGAACACCGGAGGCGCCACCGGCTGCCGGACCAGGGCTTCCATAGCATCCAGGTTCTTCTGGGCCTTGGCGTAATTCCCTTCCAGATCGTCGGTCTTGATGTTCACAATCAGGTACATTTTCTGGAGCACCCGGTCGAAGGCAATGACCTTGTCGAACAGCATCAGGTCGAAATCCGGAAAATCCGTCGCTTTCTTCGGATCAAATCGGAGGCTGGGTTCGCAGTACTGGAAGAAATCGTAGGAGAAATACCCTACGAAACCGCCGGTAAAAGGCGGCAGTCCGGGGATTGTGGGCACCCGATAAGCCTTCAGGATGGACCGAAGCGCCTCCAGAGGCTGCCTGGGATCCACCGGGATCCGGCTGCCGGCAAATTCCACCTGGGCACTCCGGTCCTTGGCCCGGAGCCGGGCAATGGGATCAAAGCCGATGAAAGAGTACCGGCCGGCCTGATCGTTCTGTTCCAGGCTTTCCAGAAGGAAGTACCGGTTGCTTTTCTTCCGCACCAGGCTCACCAGGCCGATGGGGGTGGCCGTATCCGCCAGGATTTCACGGACCACCGGTACAGCGGCGTAGCCTTCGGCGATTTTTTGGATGTCTTCCAGACTTTGCTGTTTCACTTGTATTTCCTCCTCACTGACAAAAGAAAAGGTACCCGGGCTGATCATTCCACCCGGGTACCTAAAAAACACTTTGGGTAACAAAAAACACCTGTCCTCCTACAAGGACAGGTGTCATAACCTGCGGTACCACCCTGTAATGGAGCCAACGCTCCACACCTCAGCAGAATGCCAACACATTCCTCACCGGTAACGTCGGTGCTGCGTCGCGGGATACTTTCCGAAGATTTCATCGCGCCCTCAGTGGTCCATTTGTCAGACTGCCACGATCCGGCTCTCAGCTTTCCGGACTCTCTGTACGCACATTTTCTGGCGTTATCTCCACCTCAAAGGTTTCTGGTTCGTATTGAATTGATGGTTGTATCGTAGCACTGGAGAAAGAAGTTGTCAAATATTTTTCCTGGAAAAGATAAAATTGTTTATTTTTGTATCTCATGTAACATTTTTGTTTCTATGAAGCTTACTCTTTCTCATACACATCTGCAAATTCAGCTTTGCGGTCAAACTGGACCCTGGCATAGGAACACTGGGGGATGATCTTTACCCCGGCTTCCCGGGCCATCTCCGCCACTGCCCGGACCAGTTTTCCGGCCAGGCCCCGGCCCCCGTACCGAGGATCCACAATGGTGTGTTCCAGGGTCCATACTCCGGGTCGGGTCACCACATAGGTACATTTTCCGATTTCTTCCGCCCCATCATACAGGGCCGCCCGGAAGTGTTCCGGTTCCTTCACAAGACGGATGGATTCCATGCTTTCTCCTTTCAAGATCTGGCCATTGACGCAGTCAGGCCGTTCTCTATTCCTCCACTTTCACCTTCATCCCCACTTTCACATAGGGCTTCAACTTCTGCAGATTGTCATTGTTCATCCGTATGCAGCCTTCAGAGGCCCGGGTGCCGATGGAAGCCGGGTCGTGGGTGCCGTGGATGCCAATACCATCCCATTTCCCCTGACTCAAGTTCCGGGTATCCAGGCTGATGAACCAGGGACCGTAGGCGTGCTGGATCACTCCTTTGCCATCGTGAAAATCATGAGACCAGCTGGCGGCATCGATGATTTCATCCACTGGGAAGGTTCCCTCCGGGGTCTTCATATCCCCGCTCACCTGCTTTTGTCCGGGATTCTTCCCCAAGGCCACCGGCCATTTGGCCACCGGATCCCCGTGATCCAGGAGATACAGGGTAAATTCCCCTTTTTTGATCAGCAGGGAGTACTCATGGGGTTCCGGGGTTTGGCGCACCTCCCCGGTAACGGCTGTCTCAGCCGGGGGGACAGCTGCCTGTTCCGGCTTCTGACCACTCCGGCAGCCTTTGACAGTAAATCCCACTGCCAGCACCAGGACCAGGAGAAAAAAGACCCCCCAGGCCGGTCCCTTCCATCTCCGTTTTTGGTAAGCGTCATGATATCTTCCCATGGTCCCCTCCCTTCCTGCACCTGGTTACAGACGCCGGCAGAACTGGACTGAAACGTACCCGGTTTGACCGTTATCCCGTTTCACCTGGTACCAGTTGTTCTTCCGTCCGGTGATCTCTACAGTTTCACCTTCCTCGAAGTAGTCCACGATATCCGTATTCGTTCCCGCACCGGACCGGAGCCGCACGTCGGTACCGGTGATCTTCCCATAAGATTTCTTGGTCTCTTTCTGGGACTTTTCTCCCTGGCCAGCTGCCTTGGCTTTGGACTGTTCCTCGGAATTGGGAGTATCCTGGTTTTTCTCTTCCTGGGTCACCGGCGGTTTGGATCCAGCCGTACTTTTTCCATCCTTCTGCTGGGCAAAGAAGATTCCCGCCCCAGTTGCCAACAAGAGCAGCAGGACCACACCAGCGATCCATTTTTTCTTTCCGCCGCCCTGGGACGGAACACGCTGGGGCTGGAAGGCGGCTGCTCCTTTCAATCCTGGCTGATTTCCGCTGTTTCCCGGCTGTCCGCTGCCGGCCTCGCCGGCTTTCGGCTGAGCCGAGGCCGCGGGTTTCCCCACTGGAGTGCCGCAGACCGGGCAGAATTTTTCCTCTTCACTGAACTGATTCCCACAATGGGGACAAAACTTCGCCATCTAAATTCCTCCTGCCCCTTCAGTCCGCATCCTGGTCATTGATCTTGGTGGATTTGATCTGGACGCTGATCACGGTGGGGCTCTTCTGTTTTACGATGCCCACGCATTCCCCTTTCACATTGACGAAATCACCCGTTTTCAGGCCGTTGACAATGCTGGCCCGTTTGGCCGGCACATCCACCAGCACCTGGTAGGTCTTGCCACCGTTGTTCTTGCTTTCCAGGGTAATGCTGTAATTCTGGGAATTGTTGAACTGTCCTTTCCATTTTACCTTCCCGGAAACCTGGACGGTCTTGTCCTTGTATTTTTTGTCTCCGGAACTCTGGTCCCGGATGTAGTCATCCACTATTTCACTGGATTTGACCTGGATGGGTTTGCTGCTGCCCCCAAAGGCAAAGATCAGGCCCAGGACCACCACGATGGCTCCGATGATGGCCAGGATTTTCTTTTTCTTCCCATTGCCTTCTGGCGGCACCGGCGGCATCTGGAAAGACTGGAAGCCTCCGTTTCCACCGCCGCTCTGGCCTTCATCCACCGGTTCTGCCACCACCACTTCAGCAGAAGTTTCCGGGGCCTGCTGCGATTCAGCCGACGGTTGGGTGCCTCCAGGGTTCCCATCTGCCGGCTTTGCTTTCTTCAGCCGGGTCCCGCATTCGGTGCAGAAGTCATTGTCCGCCGGGTTCACATGGCCGCATTTGGGACACTTCACCACCGGATCCTGTTTGGCGCCGCACTGGACGCAGAACAGAGCATCATCTTCCAGTTCGCAGCCGCACTGTTTGCATTTCTTAGACATAACCATTCCCCTTCCGTCCCTGGAAAGACATTCCCTCGATCTGCCTTTCCACTATTTTATTTATGTTTCATATTATACTCATAAATATGAAAATTGAAAAGAGGAGGGCACGTGCGACGGCCGCCACACGTGCAGCAGGCCCTTACAGATCCCAGATGAACGCAGCCAGCTGCTTCAGGCCCGGTTCCAGGCTGGTCATGTCCAGCTCTTCCTGGAGGGTGTGGGCTCCTTTCCCCTTGCTGATGCCAAAGGCAATGGCCGGGATCCCCCGGCTCAGGGGAATGTTGGCATCGGTGCTGCTGGCGCTGAATACCGTCTGCAGACCTTCCCGCTTCCGGATCTGGCAGATCCGGTCGTAGATTTCGTGGTGCTTCACCCCGTCGCTGCAGGGCCGCTTACCCAAAAGCAAGGTCTCCACCTGCACCTTGTCACTGGTATGGTCCTTCAGGATCCGATGGAACGCCGCATCCAGCTTATCCAGTTCGGTGGCCGACACGGACCGCATGTCCACGGTGAATTCCACTTCCGCAGCAATGGAGTTCACCGTGGTTCCCCCCTGGATGGTTCCCACGTTATAGGTGGTGCGGGGATCCCTGGGCACTTTCAGGGCATAGAAATCCCGGATGATGGCCGCAGCCTCGTTGATGGCGTTGGCATTGCCGAAAGCCGCATAGCTGTGGCCCCCGGCCGTGACCACATGGACTGCATACCGATGGGACCCCACGGCCAGGTTCACGAACCGGTCATTGTTGCCATCCACGGCCATAAAATAGCTGAGTCTGTCGCCGAAAGTGTCTGTCAGGGCCTTGCTGCCCTTCAGGTTTCCCAGTCCCTCTTCGCCCACATTGAAAGCAAATACCGCCGGGGTTTTCTGCTTCAGGTCCCGCATCATCTGAAGGAGAAACAGCAGAGCCGCCACATCGCTGCTGTTATCTCCGCAGGAAGGAGCCCGCAGGGTAGTTCCCTCGATTTCCGGGGTAATGGCGTCGATGCCGGCAAACACCGTATCCATATGAGCCGTATAGAGCGGGAACGTTTCCACCCCGTCGATATGGTGGGGTACGATCACATTGCCGGCCTCATCCTGATAGGCGCTGTCGAACCCCAGGCCGTGTACCTGATCCAGGATCCAGGCCGCCTTCTTCTGTTCCGCCCCGGTGGGTGAAACGATGGAAATCACATCATACAGCGTCCGGAGATAGTCCGGCATATGCTTTTCGATATAATCGTTCACGATTTGACGCATGATCTCGTTCATGGGCAGGGCCTCCTTTTTGGGTCCATTATACCATAAAAACCTCCGGACCTGGGTTCGGACGTCCCTACGCATAAGATGATACGTACGATATCACTGCGTAAGGGACTAGGAAGTCCGTACCCAGATCGCCCGGAGGGCCGTCCTGATTCATTGCCTGCGCCAGCAGGCTCCCATCGGCTAGAGACTAGAGACAACAGGGAGCTGTGAAAAATTCACAGCTCCCTGTTCACGCCAGATTTTTCCGGAACAGCACCCCGGCCATCCACAGGGTCAGGATGGCCACGATGGTCATGGGGACCAGGTCCCAGAAGATCACCGTCATCCCCGCCCCTTCGAAATAGATCCGCCGGATGGCATCCAGAGCGAACCGCAGGGGATCGGCGTAGGTCAAAATCTGCAGGAACTGAGGCATATTCCGCACCGGGGTGGCCACCCCGGACAGCAGGCAGTTGGGGATCAGATACACATAGGCATACACCTGCACCTGCTGCATGGAACTGCACAGGGACGAAATGCTGAGCCCGATGCCCGTGGAACTAAGCAGGTAGATGAACAGCACCAGGTACAGGGTGGCTACAGAGCCTTCAAAGGGTACCCGGAACCAGAACAGATCCAGCAGCAGCAGGATGGTGCCCTGGAGCAGACCCACCAGTACCGGCGGGAACGCCTTGCCGATCAGCAGCACCAGCGGCGGCGCCGGAGTCACCAGAAGCTGCTCGAAAGTGCCCTCCTCCCGCTCCCGGGCTACGCTCATACCCGCCAGCATGATTACCTGGGCGAATACCATCATACCCAGAATGCCCGGTGCGAAGTACCACAGGGTCAGCTGGTTGGGGTTGAACCAGGTGCGGGCGTCCACAGAAAGGGGCGGCCGCTGGCCGGTGCGGGCCGCCATCCACTGCTGCACCACCCGGCCTGTATAAGCGCTGGCCAGGCTGGCCGTCATGGTGTTCCGGCCGTCAGTGATCACCTGCAGCGGTGCCCGTTCTCCTCTCTGCAGCTTCGTGGCGAAATCCGGCGGGATGGACAGCACCACCATGGCCTCCTCCCGGTCGATGGGGTCCTGGATCTGGCTGCTGTTCTGCAGCTCTGCCACCCGGGTGAAGAAGTGGGTGCCGTCCAGGGTGGCCAGCAGAGACGTGGACGCCTCGGAATGGCTCTGATCCAGCACCGCATAGGTCACATTCTCCACGTTGAACGTGGCCGTGTACCCGAACACGATGCCCAGTACCAGAACGGGGATCACCAGGATCTGCCGAAAGGCCTTGTCCTTCCAGATGGCCAGCAGTTCCTTGCGGCAGATGCAGCGCACCTGCTGACGGAATAGGCTCCAACCGGTCACTCACTCCACCTTCTTTCGGATGATTTTCAGGGCCAGGCCCAGGAACAGCGCCATGAACGCCACCATAGCTGCTGTCTGGGGCAGGATTACCGGCCACAGGTTGCCGGCCAGGAAAATGGTCTTCAACGACACCAGATAATGTTTGAACGGCAGAAATTCCGCGATCCACTGCACCCACCGGGGCGTGCTCCGCAGGTCGAACAGAAAGCCCGACAACATGATGCTGGGCAGGAAGCTGACCAGTAGCGCCACCTGGGTGGCCATGAACTGGGCCTTCGTCACCACGGAGATCACCAGGCCGATGCCCAGGGCCGTGAGCAGGTAGATAATCGACAAAAACAGCAGCAGGGCCAGGGACCCCACCAGAGGCACCTGGAACAGGAACCGGGACAGCACCAGACAGATGAATACCCCAAGCAGGGCGATGCAGAAATAGGGAATCACCTTGGCCACGATCACTTCGCCCTTTTTCACCGGCGTCACGAACAGGGATTCGAACGTGCCCCGTTCGTATTCCCGGGCCATGACCCCGGCGGTGAGCAGTACCCCGATCAGGGTCACCACCATGAGGATCAGGCCGGGGATGAAGTACCAGGTGCTTTCGTGGGCGTCGTTGAACCACAGCCTTGTCTCCAGGTCCACGGCCCCGATACCCCGGGCCGCCAGCTGTTTGGCCGACCACTGGGCCACCGCCGTTTCCACGTAGCTCTGGATGCTCATGGCCGTGGTGGTGTCCGTGCCGTACAGCAACAGCTGCAGGCGGCCGTCCCCCTGGTGGAGCTGCCGGCTGAAATCAGGAGGCACCCGCAATATGGCGTCGATTTTCCGCTGCTCCAGGGCCTTCACCGCCTGGGGCATGTTCGTCAGGTACGTTGGTTTGAAATAGTCCGAGCCGTCCACGAAATCCACCACCCGCTGGGCTTCCGGGGACGTATCCTCCAGCACCACCCCGATGGGGGCATGCTTCACGTCCAGGGTGATGCCATAGCCGATGACCAGGATCAGGATGATGGGCAGCAAAATGCCCATGGCCAGGCTGGAGTTGTCCCGCAGCACTTCCCGGAACTCCTTCACCGTAAGCGCCCGGATCCGGCGCAGACTGTCTTTCATGATGCAGCCGCCTCCTTGTTGCGTCCCCGATGCACGATCTCGATGAACACGTCATCCATATTGGCATCGGGCATGCCCAGGTCCTGCCGGATCTGGGTGGGACTCCCCAGCACCAGGCACTTGCCCCGGTCCTGGATCATGATCCGGTCACAGTATTCCGCTTCTTCCATGAAGTGGGTGGTGATGATGATGGTCACGCCCTTCACGGCCAGGTCCGTGATCTGCCGCCAGAACAGCCGGCGGGCCAGCGGGTCAATACCGCTGGTGGGTTCGTCCAGAAACAGGATCTCCGGTTCCTGCAGCAGGGCACAGGCCATGGAAAGGCGCTGCTTGTAGCCCCCGGGCAGGTCCCCGGCGTTGTGTTTTTCCGTACCCAGCAGCTGGAATTCCTCCAGCACATCGGCGATCCGCTGCTTCAGCTTCTGGGGCGGCAATCCGTAGATACCCCCGTAGAACTGCAGGTTCTCCAGCACGCTGAGCTTGCTGTACAGGGAGAATTTCTGGGACACGTAGCCGATCTTGGCCCGGGCCTGGGTCCGGGCGGTGCGCAGGTTCTCCCCGGCCACGCTCAATACGCCGCTGGTGGCAGGCAAAAGGCCGCACAGCATCCGGAACGTGGTGGTCTTGCCGGCGCCGTTGGGCCCCAAAAGGCCGAATACCTCGCCCTTGTGCACCTGGAACGACGTATGGCTCACAGCCGTGAAATCCCCGAACTTCTTCACCAGGTCCTGCACGATGATGCTCACCGGGTTCTGCAGCGGGTCTTTCGGGGCCTTCGTAAGCGGCGCCAGGGGCAGCTGCTTCTCGTTGGGGTCCGCCGCCTGGTGCAGCAGGATCATGAACCCGTCTTCCACCCGGGGCGGCACGGCTTTGGGCTGCAGGTTCCAGCGCTGCAGGGCCGGCAGCGGGTGCCCGGGATGGCTGGCGATGAACCGCACCGTCCCGCTCTGGGGCACGGCGTCGATGATTTCTTCCTTATCGTCCAGCAGCGCCCCCTGGAGCACCCGGTAGGGCAGCCCCGCCGGCGGGTCCACTTCAAAGCACTTGTCCGCCGCGATCTGGCTCAGCCCGTCCGGGGTGCCGTAGAACAGGATCTGCCCCTGGTTCAGCACATACACCTCGTCGCACATGGCCGCTTCGTTCATGTACGCCGTGCACACGATGACGCTCAGGTTCTCCTCCTGCACCATCTGGTTGATGATGATCCACAGGTCCTTCCGGGACAGGGGGTCAACGCCTACGGTGGGTTCGTCCAGAAGCAGCAGATCCGGCGACCGCACCAGGGTGCAGGCCAGGCCCAGCTTCTGCTTCATGCCGCCGGACAGCTTGCCGGCCAGCCGGTCCGTAAAGGGGGCCAGCCCGGTCATATCCAGCAGTTTGGCGAACCGGGTCTTGCGCACATCCGCCGGCACCCCGTGCAGGTCGGCGTACAGGTCCATATTCTCCTGGATGGTCAGATCTTCATACAGCCCGAATTTCTGGGGCATGTAGCTGATCCGGCTCTGGATTTCATTGGCATCCTTCACCGAATCCAGCCCCAGCACCTGCAGGCTGCCCCCCGTGGGGTCCATAAGCCCGCAGATCAGCCGCATGGTGGTGGTCTTCCCCGCCCCGTCCGGCCCGATCAGCGCCGTCATCTTGCCCTTCTTGGCCAGGAAGTCGATGCCTTTCAGGGCGTGGGCGGTTCCCTGCTTATCGTTGAACAGCTTGTCCAGCCCTTTGGCCTGGACCACCCATTCAGTCATGGCTCTGCTCCGTGTCGATCTTTACGGTGGCGGGCATGCCCATGCGCAGCACATTGTCCGGGTCGGTCACATACACACGGACTTCATACAGCAGGGACGTACGCAGTTCCGTGGTCTGGACCGTCTTGGGCGTGAATTCCGCCGTCGAGCTGATGTACCCGATCTGGCCGGTGATGGGGTCTTTCGGATGGCTGTCCGTGAACACCTGGGCCTTCATCCCTTCGTAGATCCGCCCCAGGTCCTTTTCGCTCACGTACACCCGCACCCATTTCTTGTCGTTCAGGGACAGCTTGAACACAGGCTTCTGGGGGGAGGCCATGTCGCCCACTTCCAGCAGCCGGGACCGGATGACCCCGTCGGCCGGTGCCTTCAGTTCCGACTGGCTCAGCAGATAATCCACATGTTTCATGTCTTCCTGCAGGGCTTTCAGCTGGGCTTCACCGCTCTTCACATCTTCTTCCCGGGGACCGGCCTGGGCCTTTTCGTATTCCTGCTGGGCCGCTTCTGCCTGTGCTGCCGTTACATCCACCTTGGTCTGGGCCGCATCCCGGTCCTGCTTGCTCACGGACCGGCCGTTGGAGCTGCTGAATGCATTCTCCACCCGGGCCAGATCCTGCCGGGCCTGATCTGCCTGGGCCGCCGCTTCATCGGCTTTCGCTCGGGCCGCTTCCAGGTCTTCCGCCCGGGTACCGTTGTGGAGTTTATCCACCACACTCTGCTGGGCGGCAATCTGGGCCTGAAGCTTGCTCTTCTTGATCTTCAGTTCGTCGGTGTCCAGCCGGGCCAGTACCTGGCCCTTGGTCACCTTATCCCCTTCCTCCACCAGTTCCTCCGCGATCCGGTCGCTCTGGCGGAAAGCCACAGCCACTTCCCGCACGTCCACATTACCATACAGCGTCAGCTGCCGGGCCGCCTTCTGGGCCTGGTATTTCTGGTAGCCGTAGCCCCCCAGGCCGCACACTACCACGATGCCCCCGATCAGGGCCGCCAATTTCTTTTTATCCTCCAGGAGGTTCTGCCAAAAGGTTCCCATATTATCTCTTCCCTTCTGCTGTTTGATTCAGTTCTGCCTGTTCCTGGTCACTGAGGGGCTGCCAGCCGCCCCCCAGGGCTTTATACAGATGGATCAGATCCGCCAGTTCCTGGCCCCGGCTGCGGTTCTCCTGCCGCTTCATCGTCAGCAGGGTCCGTTCGCTATCCAGTACAGGCTGATAATCACTGAGCCCGGCCTGATACCGGTTTTCCGCCAGGTCGAAGGCCTCCTGGGCGTTTTCCCGGCCCCGGATCAGGTTCTCCTTCCGATCTTTCTCCTGTACGATGCTGGCCATGGCGTCCTGGACCTCGCCAGCCGCCTTCAGCACCGTGTTCTCGTACTGTGCCTGCAGTTCCTTTGCCCGGGCATCCTGCAGCTTCACATTCTGTTTCAGCGTTCCACCGTGGAACAGGGGATACGTGACGCTGGGCGCCAGGGCAAAGGCATGGGCCCCCGCACCAAACAGGTTGCCCCCGCCCAGGGTCAAAAGTCCCAGGAAACCGGCCAGATTGAACCGGGGTTTCAGTTCGGCCCGGGCTTCCTTCGTCCGGGCGATCTGGGCCTCCAGCTGCTGTTCCGCCGCCATGATGTCCGGCCGCTGCCGCAGCTTGTCGGCCGGGATGGCGTGGTACAGTTCCGCATCCACCTGGGGCAGGCCCGAAGTGGTCAGCAGGTCATTCAGCTGCCCTGGTTCCGTCCCTGTCAAAATGGACAGCCGGGTCAGGGTCTCCTGGATGCCCTGCTGCACCCTGGGGATCTCCGCCCGAGTGCTTTCTTCCTGGGTCTTCATGGCTTCCAGAGGATACGCATCGATCAGCCCTGCCTGGAAATTGTCCTGCAGCAGGTCCCGTTTTTCCGCTTCCAGCGCAGTATGGCGCTGCAGCAGGGCCAGGTCGCTCTGCAACGTCCGCAAAGAGATATAGTTGAGGGCCGTTTCCGCGCTGAGCGTCACCCAGGTGCTGTAGAGCGCCGCATGCTGGGCCGCCAGGTTGTGGGCCTCCGTTTGTTTCTTCGCCTTCAGCCGACCGAAGAAGTCCGGTTCCCAGGAAGCGTCGATGCCCAGCCCGGCCACGGAAGAATTCCGGTCGGGCAGGTTCAGCACCCCGGGCACCCGGGCCATGTCGCCCACTTTGTCGTTGATGCCCTGAGGCGCTTCGTACCGGGCGTACCCGCCGCCGATGTTCAGCCAGGGCAGGGCTTCCCCCTTGCTGATGCCAAGCTGGGCACGGGCCTCTTCCACCCGGGCCCGGGCTGCCTGGAGATCCCGGTTGTTTTTCAGGGAAAGGGCGATCAGGGTATCCAGCTGGGGATCCTGGAAGGTCTTCCACCAGGCTGCCAGCGTTGCTTCGTCCAGGGAAGCTTCCGGGGTGGGCCGATCATAGGCTGCCGGATGCTTTTGGGCCACGTCCGTCCAGGCCGGCTGTTTCACCGCCTGGGGCTGGGGAGATTTTTTCCCGGCCAGCGCAGGCTCCATGAGCCCGGGTACCAGGGTCAGGGACAATCCCCAGAATACAGGTTTCCACCATTTCATCTTCATCGCTCCAATCTGTACCAGAGAGGCGTAATTATTCGTTCGATTAATTATACATCCATTATAGCCCAAGTCGTGTCCCCCTGCAAGGGGAAAAGACAATCCAAAAACCTCTTGCAACTTGTCTCCAAATTTGCTATACTTCGTTTGTAGTTAGTAATCGCTAACTATTTTGGCCAAAGGAATTCGTCCTGACGCCATTTTTATTTCAGATTAAGTTAGTAGTTACTAACTTAAAAGGAGGTCACCCCCCATGACAATCACTCTCGAAACCGAGCTGGTCCGGCAATGTGCACCTACGCTGGCAGGGCTGAAAGCAGCCAATCTGTTCCGTTTCCGGTTTGCCTGCAGCGAGGATCCCTTTGCCCAGGTGGAAACCATCCGGCAATCCCTGGAACCCAAGGGCATCCAGGTGGAAATCCTGAGCTTTGACTGTCTCCATCGGTGTGCCCTCCTGTATGTGTATCGCCCCCACCGGCTTTCCCATCTCCTGGCGGATCCTGAAAGCAGTTCCTTCCTGAAACGCCGGGGCTACCGGGGGACCACGGCCCGGGAAATCCTTCATGAGATCTCCCTTCACCTGGCCTGCCGTGACCCGTTCCCCCACGAAATCGGCATCCTGCTGGATTACCCGCTGGAAGATGTGAAAGCCTATATGGCCGCCCCCCGGGACAAAGGCGTTTGTTCCGGGTGCTGGAAGGCCTATGGGAATCGGGAGCAGGCCGAATGTTATTTTGCCAAATGCCAGAAATGCACCCGGATCTACTGGCGCTGTTACTGTACCGGTACCCCGCTCAGCAAACTGGCAGTGGCTTAAAATATATATTGCATTGCCGCCTGGCGGCAGAAAGGATGGAAACAACAATGAGCAAAATCGCAGTGGTATTCTGGAGTGGTACGGGCAATACGGAAGCTATGGCCAAAGCCGTGGAAGACGGTGCCAAGGGCAAAGGTGCGGATGTAACGGAATTCACCGCCTCCGACTTTTCTGCCGACAAGGTGGCCGGTTTCGATGCCATCGCCTTCGGTTGCCCGGCCATGGGGGCTGAAGTCCTGGAAGAAGGAGAATTCCAGCCCATGTGGGATGATGTGAAAGGCAGCCTGAAAGGCAAAAAGATTGCCCTGTTTGGTTCCTACGGCTGGGGTACCGGTGAATGGATGGACAACTGGAAAGCGGATGCGGAAGCAGAAGGCGCTGTCCTGGCCGCCGATCCTGTCATCGCCAACAATGCGCCAGATGAGGATGCTCTGACCCAATGCAAAGGACTGGGCGAAGCGCTGGCATAAAAAACAAAAAGGGGGGTGTGAAAAAATGCTTTTCACACCCCGTCACTAGTCACTAGTCTCTAGTCACTAGCCGATGGAAGCCAGCTGACGCTAGCGAAAAAAAGCACTGTGGATGATTTTTTCACAGTGCCTTTTTTTAATGGAAGAACAGATGCATCAGTTTCATCAGACAGTACAGCAGGCCACTGGCAATCATGGGGCCTACGGGCACCCCCTTGAACAGGAATACCCCGATGATGGTCCCGATGAGCATGGCCGCCACCACTTCCGGATCTTCTCCCATCAGATCCACGCCCCAGCGCCCCAGCAGCGCTACCAGGGCGCCGATGACCAGGGACGCGATTCCCATGGGGTTCCTGAACACCCCCAGGGTTTCAGAAAGGCCGATCTTGCCCGTGGCAATGGGCACCATCAAAGCCGCCATCAGCAGGATAATGCCCCAGTTCACGCCGTGGCTGCTGAAATACATCAATTTTTCCTCCGGCAGCACCAGCTTCATGAGAACCAGAAGCCCGGCTGCATAGGATACAGTCAGATTGTGGGCCAGATAGCCCAGGACGATCATAAATCCAAGGATCAGATATGGCTGCATGGATCCGCTTCCTTTCATTGTAGAAATAAATGGCCAGAGCCAAAGCTCTGACCATTTATTGTACCGTATTTTTTGTTATGATTCAATGGCAAGCCCGCTGGGCGACCTGGGTTCGGACGCCCCTCATGGGTCGTCCCTACGCAGATAACGCACCGTACGTTGTTTCTCCGTAGGGTCTACCCGTAAGGTGAGACCGTTCCCAGGTCTGGCAGAGCCTGCAGGCCCTCCTTAAAACGACCAGTTCAGCCGGCGTTTACCTGCCACTTCTTATTGAAGTCCCCGGCGGGTAGGCGGGTAGTGTATCCGTTGCTGCCCAGATGTCCGAATACAAACTGGGCCTGGGGTTCCACGAACCAGCCTTTATTCCCTCTGGGGATGGTCTGCCCGTATTCTACGGACAGGCTCTGTTCGTGGGCCGGTAATCAGCTGCAGGTAATGGATCACCCCGCCATTATCCATCACAGCGTTCAGCTCCAGCTGCAGTTCCTTTTCCTCCTGGGTCCTGCCCTGGCAGGCAAACTGCCGGCTGCATCCCTTCTGTCCTGCCTGGCCTTCCAAGGATATACCCACGTACCGTGGCCATGATGGGGCGCCCTGCACTGCGCAGCAGTGCCACATCCCCTACGATAATCTGTCGGGTTACCTTCAGTCGTCTGGACAGCTCTACGCCAGTAACTGGTGCGGTTTCATTTCTCAAGATTTTTGGTAATAAGCTCTATAATTCAATGATTATTTCTTATTTGTTTAGAATTAATTTAAATTCTGCAATGTTTATATGATATATATCCTATACAACTTTGTCAAATAGTTAAGTTAGCTTTCACTTACTTTTCCCTTTTGCTACAGGTTTATCACATGAAAAAAACATGAAGACAGGATCCTCCCACAGAGAGGTTCCTGTCTTCATGTCTGCTGTCTTCAATTTTCTGTTTACGCCTTTTCCGCTGTTTCCTTCTCCCATTCCAGTACATACTGGACGAAATATTCCACCCCCAGGCCAAGGACTTTTTCATCGATATCAAAATAGGGGCTGTGCTGGGGATAGCGCCGGTCTTCCTCCGGGAATCCGCCACCCAGCAGCAGGATGCATTTGGGATTGTAGTACTTGGCGAAATCCTCGCCGCCCATCTGCAGCTCCCAGTCCACCACCTTGCCTGGTTCGAACACCCTGGCGCAGGCTTTCCGACCCGTATCCACACATTCCCTGTCGTTGATCATGGGCGGGGGGCCGAAATGATACACAGTGCGGATGGCTGCCCGGCTGGTGGTGCTCACACCCCGGGCCACCCGTTCCAGGATACCCGGATAGGCGTCCCGCAGCTCCTTGCTGAAGGTCCGGGCCGTACCGGACAGCTTCGCTTCTCCGGGGATCACATTGCTGGTAGTGCCGCTCTGGAACTGGGTGACACTGAGGACCGCCGGTTCCAGGGGATTCACTTCCCGGCTCACCACCGTCTGCAGGGCTGTAACAAATTCTGCCCCGGCCACGATGGGATCGATGGTCTGGTGAGGCAGGGCGCCGTGACCTCCCTTGCCTTCCACCACCACATCAAAGGTATCAGCAGCGCTCATGACAGGTCCGTACCGCAGGGAAGCCATGCCTGCAGGGATCTTGCTCCAGATGTGCAGGGCGATCAGCCGGTCGCACTCCTTCACCAGGGGTTCCTCCTTCATGTAGGCAGCACCGCTGTTGGCGATTTCCTCCTCGGCCGGCTGGAACAGCAGCCGCACGGTAACGGTGAGCTGGTCCTTCATGGCTGCCAGGATTTTGGCCGTACCCAGCAGGATGGTGATGTGGGTATCGTGGCCGCAGGCATGCATGGTGCCTTCATTCCGGCTCCTGTATTCCTCGGTGCCCAGTTCTTTGATGGGCAGGGCGTCGATGTCCGCCCGGATGCCGATGATCCGATTGCTGGAATGAGGTCCCTTCAGAGTGGCAATCACTCCGGATTTACAGGATTCCACATAGGGGATCCCCAGCTGGTCCAGGTATCTTTCAATGCTCTTCTGGGTCTCGAACTCCTGCCAGGACCGTTCCGGATATTCATGGTAATGGCGGCGCAGCTGCACCAGCTCAGGCTGCAGGGCCGCAACGCGTTCTTTCAGATTCATGCTGTACATCCTCCTTGACAAGCGGAAAACCCCAGCAGCCTTGGCTTCCGGGGTTTCCACCTGGTTGTTCACTTATTTCTTGGGAGCATTGGGGTCGAACCACAGGCCCTTGTTGTTCTTCTTCATGTATTCCTGGAATTCAGCAGACTTGTAAGCAGCCGCCAGATCCTTGGCCCACTGGGTGTCCTTGTTCTTGTCGGCCACAACCACCTGCAGCAGCAGATGCGGCAGGATGTCTTCCTTCATCAGTGCCGTAGCCGGATCGATCTTGGCGTTGTACACGATGGAACCGGTAATGACAATGAAGGCAAAGTCGTTACACACGGCCGGGATGTTCAGGGATTTCATTTCCACGAACTGCAGATTGTGCGGGTTCTCTACGATATCCTTCTGGGTGACCGTGGTCAGGTCCTTCTTGGGATCCAGTTTGATCCAGCCGGCCTTCTGCAGCAGGGCATACGCACGGGCGGTGTTGGAAGCGTCATTGGGGACGGCGATCTTATCCCCGTCAGCGATCTGATCCAGGGAAGTCTTGGATCCGGCATAGATCCCGGCCGGTACGGTGGGGATGGCACCCATGGCAGCCAGATGGCCATTCTGCTTCTTGTTGAAGTTTTCCATATAGGCCGTATGCTGTTCCACATTGAAGTCCACTTCCCCTTCATTCAAGGCGATATCAGCCTGCAGCAGGTCGGACATATCCTTGCCTACGAACTTATAACCCTTCTTTTCCAGGATGGGTTTCACGCCCTTTTCGAACAGATCGGAGTACGGACCCTGGGACTTGCTGTACTTCAGTTCCTTTTTGGTGGAAGCCCCTTTGTCAGCGCTCTTGCTGTCGCTGCCGCAGCCAGCCACCAGGGCAGTGGTCATGAGAGCCGCCAGACCAACGATCAGTAATTTTTTCCATTTTCCAGTATTCATGTTTTTTACCCCCTCAACTCAATGGTTTCTGGTTTTGTATGCAAAGTGGTTGCCCACCGTTTGGATGATTTGTACGAAAATGATCAGCACCACCACCGTAAACAGCATCAGCGGCGTGTTCATCCGTTCGTATCCATAGGTCAGTGCCAGGTCGCCCACGCCGCCGGCCCCGATGGCACCGGCCATGGCCGTGGCACCGATCAGTCCGATGGTACCGGTGGTGATGGACAGGATCAGGGACCCTTTCGCCTCCGGCAGCAGGAAATAGCGGACGATTTCATAATAGGAGGCGCCCATGGCCTGCGCCGCTTCCACAATGCCCTTGTTGACATCCAGGATGGAGTTTTCGAACAGACGGGTCAGGTAGGGTGTGATGAAGACGATCAGCGGGATCAGAGCGGCTGTGGTCCCGATCCGGGTCCCCACCACGGCTTTGGTCAGCGGCATAATGAATACCATCAGGATGATGAACGGGATGCTGCGGATGATGTTGATGATGGTGTTCAATACCATGTACACCGGCTTGTTCTTCAGGATGCCGTTGTCATTGGTGAGCACCAGGATCACCGCCAGCAGCATGGCCAGGAAGGATCCCACCACCAGGGACACGAACACCATGTATAAGGTCTGTTCCGCCGCCAGGACCAGTTGTTCAGGCGGTACACCCAGTTTTTCGATCATGACAGGCTCACCTCCTTCCACAGAATGCCCTGTTCGGTCAGATAATTTTCACTCTGGGCGATTTTGTCCCCCTCATCCATACACTGGAGGATGAAGAGCCCCAGGGCTGTGGACTGCAGCTCTGTCACCGTGGCGAACACGATGTTGGTCTTCAGTCCGAATTTGTCGTTCAGGACGGAAATGGACCCGTCGGAAGCCTGCCGTCCCTGGAACCGCAGGCGGATCAGCTTAAAGGGCCGTTTGTCCTTCTTCAGATCTTCCTGCACGCTTTCCGGTATGGAATCCGGAATCACGGTACGGACGAATTTCTTCGTAATGGGTTGCTGGGGGTTGCTGAATACTTCCAGCACACTGCCCTGTTCCACCACCCTGCCATGCTCCATGACAGCCACCTTGTTGCACAGCTGCTGGATCACCTGGATCTGGTGGGTCACGAACAGGATCGTGATTTTCAGTTCCCGGTTGATGCGGCGCAGCAGCTGCAGGATCTGTTCCGTGGTTTCCGGGTCCAGGGCACTGGTGGCTTCATCGCACAGCAGGATGCTGGGATTGGTGGCCAGGGCCCGGGCAATACCCACCCGCTGTTTCTGGCCCCCGGAAAGCTGGATGGGATAGGCATCGGCCTTGTCTTCCAGTCCCACAAACCGGAGCAGGGTCTTCACCGTCTGATCCATCTGGACCTTTTCCGTATGATTCAATTTCAGCGGAATGGCCACGTTCTCATACACTGTGCTGGATTCCAGCAGGTTGAACTGCTGGAAAATCATCCCGATGTTCTTCCGGACCTTCCGAAGCTCACTGTGAGGCAGCTGATCGATGATCTTCCCCTCGATCTCCACATGGCCCTCCGTAGGCGTCTCCAGGGCGTTCACCATGCGCAGCAGGGTACTTTTCCCGGCCCCGCTGAATCCAATGACCCCAAAGATATCCCCCTTTTCCACTTCCAGGTTCACATGCTGGAGGGCCTGGACGGCACCGTTGCCCACCTGGAAGGTCTTGCTGATATCCTCGAACTTGATCAACTTCAACACCTCTCAAAAGAATAAAAGAAAAGAGCCGTCGTCTCCTTTTTGCAGAGACGATGGCTCGTGGTTCCACTCTGGTTTACCGGCATCCAAAGGCCGGCCTCTTGTGCAAGGGTAACGGCTGCAACCCCGGGGTCCTCTACTATGGATTCGAAGGCCCGGCTCACGGAGGCATTCGCGCAGGTTGTCGATCTCCCGGCTCTCAGCAGCTGCCAGGCTCTCTGTAGAAGTTCCCCTGCGGTACTCTTTCCGCTCATCGCTTTTTTCAATATGCCTATATCCTACTATGAAGGGGGTATTTTGTCAAGAGGAAATGTAGATTTTTTTCAAACAGTTGAAATGTGAAAAAAGCAGGCTGTTGCAACTTGCAACAGCCTGCTTCGGAACGTACAGCAGAAATTATTTCAGTTCTACGGTAGCGCCAGCTTCTTCCAGTTTGGCTTTCATAGCTTCAGCGTCAGCTTTGGCAACATTTTCCTTCAGGGTGTTAGGAGCAGCGTCAACAGCAGCTTTGGCTTCTTTCAGGCCCAGGCCGGTCAGTTCACGAACAACTTTGATGACGTTGATCTTGCTGGCACCAACTTCTTTCAGGACAACGTCGAAGTCGGTCTTTTCAGCAGCGGCAGCGCCGGCAGCAGGAGCAGCAGCTACAGCAACAGGAGCAGCAGCGCTGACACCGAACTTGTCTTCCATGGCTTTAACCAGGTCGGCCAGTTCCAGAACAGTCATATTTTCAATGGCTTCCATGATTTGATCTTTATCCATTTTTCATTCCTCCAAATTTTCTTATGAAATGGTTT
>Ga0256406_1002391_pt1 | contig 26612 bp, 17 predicted proteins | sample RumenRJG_03DNA_FD_185986 | JGI IMG/M metagenome (GOLD analysis project Ga0256406, IMG submission 185986) | Bovine rumen microbial communities from Lethbridge, Alberta, Canada - RJG_03 | ecosystem: Host-associated > Mammals > Digestive system > Stomach > Rumen | place: Canada: Alberta | collected...
GACTGTTCGGTGGGCGATGTCGATGGCAACGGGCAGTATGAGATATTCGTGAAATGGGACCCCAGCAACTCTAAAGATAACTCCCAGGGCGTCAAGACGGATAATGTCTATATCGACTGCTACAAGCTGGACGGTACCAAACTGTGGCGCATTGACCTGGGGGTAAATATCCGCGCGGGTGCGCACTACACACAGTTTCAGGTCTATGACTACGACGGCGACGGCAAGGCGGAGCTGATGTGCAAGACAGCACCCGGATCAAAAGACGGTAAAGGGCTTTACGTGAATCAGGCGGCTACCGACGAGAAGATAAAGGCGGCATCAAACACAAAAGACTGGCGCAACAGCGATGGCCGCATTGACGGCGGACAGGAATATCTGACCGTGTTCAACGGCCTTACAGGAGAAGCCATCCACACCATTGCCTACTACCCTACCCGCAATGCGAAAGCCGAACTGAGCGAGGCCACGGGCTCGTTCAACTGGGATGACCGTTCGGGCAAGACTGATAAGGCCAGCTATGGCAACCGCGGCGAACGCTACCTCGCCGCCACAGCCTATCTTGACGGGCCCGACAGCAACCCTTCCGGCATTTTCTGTCGCGGCTATTACACCTACGCTTATATCTGGGCGGTGGACTTCGATGGCAGTCAGTTGAAGACGCGTTGGCTCCACATGAGCGACACAAAGACGCAGTACAAGGTGATGGATGCCAGCGGCACAACGAAGACTTATACAGGAAAGACGTGTTTCTCTGGACTGGGACGCTACACGATGTACGCCAACGGCAACCACAACATGTCGGTTGCTGATGTCGACGGTGACGGAAAGGATGAGATTATCTGGGGTTCGGCAGCATGTGATGACGACGGAAAGATGCTCTATGCGGTAGGCTTCGGTCACGGCGATGCTATCCATCTGGCCGACCTCGACCCGGACCGTCCTGGTTTGGAACTGTTTGATGTACATGAGGAGAAAGGTACGTATGCCTGGGATATGCACGATGCTGCTACCGGAGAGATTATATGGAAGGGCGGACAGAGCGGACAAGACAACGGACGCGGCTGCGCTGCTGACATCGTAGCAGATAAGAGAGGACAGGAATTCTGGTCGGCTTATGGCGGATTTGACAGCAGTGCACGCATCCAGAACCCATTTAATGCCATCACAGGAACACAGGTGGGCACCAGCAAGCCGTCAATGAACTTCCGTATCTACTGGGATGGCGACTTGCAGGATGAACTGCTTGACGGTACCACCATCTCGAAATATGGCGGTTCTACACTGGGCGTCGGTTCCACACCGATTGGCAATATCGGCAGTCCGTCATCATGCAACGGCACAAAGGCGACACCGTGCCTGTCGGCAGATATCTTCGGCGACTGGCGTGAGGAGGTTATCCTCTGGAGTACTACCGACAATGCCACGCTGAATATCTACAGCACCGCCACTACGAGCAACTACCGTATGCCTACCCTCATGCATGACCATACCTATCGTATGGGTATCTGCTGGCAGAATACGGCTTACAACCAGCCGCCTCATCTGGGCTACTACCTGCCTGATGCCATGCAGCCGCTGCTTTTGGAGAAAGAGTTTACCGTCAACATGGGTGAGGAATTTGAATTTAACATCAAGACCCGCTACATCAAGTCGGTGACGCTGAAGACCAGCACCCTGCCTGATGGTACCAAGAAATCATACCTTCTGCCCGATGGCATGACGCGCTCTTTTGACTCCAACAGCAAGATATACACGCTGAAGGGTGTCGCTGACCAGGCTGGCGACTATGAGATTGCCATAGGCTTAACGCAACTGGGCGGTGGCAGCGTAGCCGATACGATTACGATTCACTCGGTAAATACCACTGGTATAAAGATGGTGAACAACGAGCCTGTATCCAACGATTTGTATTACGACCTGCAGGGACGACAGCAAAAAGCCCTAAAGCCAGGCATCAACATTATCCGCCAAGGCAATAGGGCTAAAAAGATTTTCGTTAAACCGTAAACGTTTTAATTCGAACAGACTTATTTCGAATGCATCAACCGACCGTCGCTGGTAACCCCGGCGGCGGTCATTCGTATGCGGGTCTCCTTACCGTTATTATAGAATGTGGCAGTGAAACGTCCCTGTTCATCAGTCACGGCATTGGGATTCCAGTAGAGGGTGCGACGATAGTCTGCTGGCTTCTCATCAAGCGAACGGTTGCTATAGTCGGGCTGATAGAAATCCTCAGCCATATTGAAGCCCCGGAATACGATATGACGGTCACGGAACGATGGTTGCACGCCATCATTGGGAATTGTTTCCATCTCCACCGTAGCGTCAGCCAACAGGCTGCTAACCACCATTGTGGAGTCTTCTGTACGGGGTTCGTAGTCAGAGAACACACGAATATTCTGCAGGCGCTTCAACTTCAGTTTCTTATAGAGCGACTGTGAGGTGCGATTAGCACGGAAGATACCGGCCTTCTCTGCATCTGAAGCACCATTCGTAACAGGGGAATAGTTACGATAATAAGTTGAACCGTCAATACGTCCATCAACATTGAACTTCACATAGCGGTTCATATTTCCATACAGATACTTACATACCTGTACAGGGAACTGGCGCATATCCAGTTTACCGAATGAAAGTCCGCGATCGGTAACCTCATTGTAAAGTTCATAGGCATCCATCACGAAGGCGGGCTTTTTCCAGTCGATAGCCCTGCGGCCACGGCGATGACCTTTCACATTAATATTCTGCAACTGATGCACATCATTCTCCATAGAGAATTCCGACACGGTGTCAATCAGCATCTCGTCAGTATATTCCGGCTGGTGCTTCTCGTAATAGGTATAGTCATGAGTGTACATGGGGAAGAACAACTCACGCTTCACATAGAAATCGGGGAAGGCATCCTCGTCCAGGACCTTCGAATCCTTTCTGGCCATCATACTCTTCTTGATAGAGTCGTTCTCCTTATAGGCTTTCATATTCAGATAAGCACTGCCATAGAATGGGGGCACGTCAAAAAGGAAATGTCCTCCCTCTGTCTTCTGCACACCGCCAACAAAGACACCACCAACAGAAAGTTCAGCCTCTATCAGCACCTCATGCCGCAGATTGCCATGATTGACGCCCAGATGATCATTGGCATTACCAATAGAACCATATTCAAAAGTCGAGGCCGATGTCCAAGTATCTTCCATGTCAGGAATCTCATCCGTAGATGACAACAGGGCATCTTCACTATCAGTATTATCCCCAAAAGGATCAACAGGGTCTTGTTCTTCTGCAGCCTTACGTCCCAGCACGCCTACCCCATCCTGCCAGTTGAGTATTTCGTCGGGTTCAACTTCATTCAAGCTTAGCATCTTATAGACATAACCTTCTATCGTCATACCTTTTTCCGGCTGATAGCGCATCTGACGAGCCGTATCACTCAGTTCCGCCCAGTTGTACTTACGCCAGCCCTGTACCATCATCAGCAGGTCCAGATGGCGGCGGTGCAGAGCATCATCGCTCTCAAAATAATGGGCAGGATAAGCTATAAAACCTTTCAGCTCACTGGAAAGGAGCAGGTCGGTCATAATATTACCGTCATTATAGGTTGGCTCGTCCGTATTGGTATCAAAGATGGAAAGTGAGAATACCGTGGGTTCGGTCGTTGCAGCCAACTGCACAGGGATGTCAACCTTCTCGTAAGGCTGATAGGTATGGGTGGGATCGATCTCTGCTGTGACGATATTTCCATCATTCTCATGACGATTAACAAAGAACAGGCGGTCTGCCAGAATCTGACCGTTGCTGTCAAAGATGGTCAGGTCATTCACACCAGTAGACAAGGAATCGATGGGAAGAGTGATTCTGGTTGTACTAGTTAAACTAGTTGAACTAGTCGTACTAGTAAACCCTGTGATACCTGTAAAATACTTCAGCTTTCCCCTGCACAGCACAGAAAGGCCATACTCACACTCAGGAAGCAGCTGACGCATATGAATCGTGACCTGATTATCCTCCAGTTGTATGGCAACGCCCTCCTTTTCAGCCTTTGGCAGACTGAAGCTATATTCTTTGTCATGGAAGGTAAAACGGGCCTTAAGGCGCTTGTCTGACGGCGTCACCGTAAAGGAGCCACGTCCCATATACTCCGTCTTGATTTCCATATCCGGCATACCATCGGCACTAAGTGTACCCGTGATATTGGCAGCCTCCCCATGCTGGTTGACGGCTTCGAAAGCCACACGGTTTTCCACGCCCTGTATCAGATGGCCACCCTCTGGGTAGAATGTCACAATCAGGTCCTCTTTCTTCTGCTTGGGAATGCGGGTCTTCGGACGCTGGTACATACTGCGCACGTCGTAGTCGCCAGCTTCCTCCGGCTTACTGTAAATGGGGAACACACGCGAATAGAGGCCGTCCCACACGCGGAAATAGTCGGCAGCCATCTGCTTATTATAGAACGACCATGTCTCATCCCTGCGATAACGGTGATGACGCACGTTGAAGTTCAGCATCCAACGGGTATAGGCGCGCAACTCATAATAGCCGGAATAGAGCGAGTCACGCAACGTGAACTGTCCGCAGGTATACCCCTGAGAGTTGATGATAATATTCTGACGCTCCACAACTAATCCGTCTGGCGACAACAGTTCCACATACAAAATACGGCTCATATCGGTAGGCTGCAGATTATCAGCCCTCACGACATAAGCCTTATACCATAGTGTGTCACCAACGAAATAGCACTGGTTATCCGTATGGACAAACACCTTTTCCTGTATCTGCGAAACCGACGAATGTTCTAATGCCTGACGGATATCATCAATACCACCTGCATACGACCTGACAGCCGTCAAAGAAAGCAATAGGATAGAGAGTAGTAATTTAGTCATTGTGCACATCTTTTATATGTATGACGGAAAAAGGCCGGTTTCGTTTAACCAGCCTTTTCAATTTTTATGATTTTAATTTAAAGGAATGTTCAATGCTATTCAACTCTTCCACGAAAGCCTTGTCCAACTTCATGCGCTGCTCGATAGTTGAGCAACTGTGTATCACGGTAGAGTGATCACGTCCGCCAATCAACTGACCGATACGCGATGCCGGCATCTTCGTGTATTTCTGAGCCAGATACATTGATACCTGACGCACCTGTACGTAATCGCGCTTACGGCTCTTGCTGATGACATGCTGCTGGGAAACACCAAAGTGCTGGCATACCTTTTCCAGGATATCATCAATGGTAAGGGGATGATTGTCCACCTTCACGGCACGCTTGATAACGCGCTCAGCCAGGTGCATGTCAATATTAGAGTTATAGACGATACTATAGGCCATCAGGGAATTGAGCACACCCTCCAGGTCACGTACAGAACCGTTGGCTGTCTGGGCAACAAACTGGATCACATCCACAGGAATCTTCAAGCCGTCACGACGGCACTTTGAATTCAGTATATCCACACAAAGCTGCACGTTAGGTTTCTCAAGCTCTGCAATCAGACCACAAGAGAAGCGGGTGAGCAGACGGTCCTTCACGCCAACCAAGTCCACAGGGGGACGGTCACTTGCCAGAATAATCTGCTTGCCAAGGCGGAACAGATGATCGAAGATGTGGAAGAAGGTATCCAAAGTCTTGGGAGAATTAACCCATTCCTGAATATCATCAACAATCAGCACGTCAATGGTCTGATAGAAGTTAATGAAATCATTCGTGGTATTCTGACGCACAGAGTCCGTGAACTGTACCTGGAACAGACGGGCAGAGACATAAAGCACACGCTTCTGCGGATACATACGCTTGCACTGCACACCAATGGCATTGATCAGATGGGTCTTACCGCAACCGGAAGGACCATAGATAAAGAATGGGTTGAAGGTCGACTTACCCGGATGCTCTGCGATAGACAGACCTACCGTGCGTGGCAGTTTATTGGAGTTTCCCTCAATATAATTATCAAACGTCTTCTTGGGATCCAGCTGAGGATTCAAGTTCTGGGGCACGGCTGCATCAAGAACCGTAGGCGACTTATTGCCACGTGTTGTTGGACGGGGTGCCTCGATATCACTGGGTGCATCACTCTCCCACTCCTGATTCTTCTTATTCTCCTTGTCGGTAACCAAACGGTACTTCAGACGCACATTAGCCTTGAAACTATTCTGAAGTGCCCACGCCATCAGACGCACGTAGTACTGCTCCAAGTATTCGTAGATATACGGACTTGGAACCTGCACCAATACGGTCTTCTCTTCCTCGTCGTAAGACTCGAAGACGATTGGCTCGAACCACGTTTTAAAGATCTGCTTCGTGACGTTCTGGCTGATGAGATGCAGGCAGTTGTCCCAAAGCGCCTTATGACTATTTTGCATCTAGGCGTTATTATTTTTTAGTTGTTTACTATTAAATTCGCTATTCCTTAATGGCAAGATTATGACTTGCGAGTGCAAAGTTCGCAAAAAAAATCGAAACCTGCAAATAGTTAAAAAACAGATAATGTGTGTACAAATAACGTAACTAGCTATATTTAGGGTAATTATAGTGTTTCACGCTTTTTCGTCAAGAAAAGGCCTTGTGGGATATAAAGTACCTATTTTTCAACTAGTTACAAAATAGCAAATGGGCGTTTCCGCCCATTTTACTATTTAGACAAAATTAAATTTACCTGTCTTTTCTACCAAAAATAGAGAAGTGTACATAGCGTTTTGGATGCAGTCTCATATCCATCAGCAATGAATCAGCACTACGCATCGTAGCATTCATGTTGTTATAGAGACCGGGATCACGCATCAGCAATCCAAGTGTACCTTCATTACTGTTCAACTTAGCCGTGGTCTGCTCCAGGTTACCCACAGCACGGTCTACCTTCTGCATCGTGGCTCCAAAATCCATCTCATTCAACTGACGGGTCACGCCCTCTGTATTTGTAAGCACACCATCCACCTTTGCCAGCATCTGGGGCATCTGATGGTTCAGCTGTGTAGACAACTGATTCAGCTGATTGGTGGTGGCACCAAGATTTGTCGTAATCTGATCCACGTTATGAACAGAACGTGTGATAGCAGAATCATGCAGCAATGTATTCAGAGCAGCCAGAATAGAGTCCAACTTAGGCAGCATGACTTCCACCTGTGGTATCATATCTGCAGCCTTATCCATCAATCCACTGGCCATACCACCATCAATGGTATCACCTTTTTGCACCAAGTCAATAGGATTGGGGCCGAACTTCAGTTCCAATTTCACATTTCCAAGCAGATCGCTTGATATCTCAGCTCTGGTACCTTTCGGCAACATCAGATTCTTATCAAGTCCCATCACGGCAACGATATTGTTAGGCTGAGAATAGTCGTACAGAACTTTCTCTACGACGCCCACCTTATATCCGTTGGCATAAACAGGACTTGAGGCCGACAAGCCACTGATATCAGTGAAACGTACATAATACTTATCTGCAGAAGAGAATATATTGAGTCCCTTCAAAAACTGCATGCCAGCAAACAGAATGACAATACCTACGATAGCAGCCAATGCTATTTTTACCTCATTTGTCAAAAATTTCATAGCCGAATATTTTATTAGATTTCTTACTTCTTTTGTTGTGACTCTCTGATGGCCTTCTGGGTATCCATCTTCTCACCATTCTTGAAAGCCACTATAAATGCCTGAGGGAACACCTTTACCACTTGTGCACGGAGCTGTCTGACTTCCGCATAACTCTCCGTAGAGCCCACAGTATATTTCCAGAGTCCACCCTCCTGGTAACTGTCTACGCCATCCAATCCCTTGAAACGGGCATCTCCCGCCTTAATCCTGGTATTGCTTGCCAGGAACTGAACCTTGAAGACAGGCGCAGCAACGGCTACCGTCTTGACGGTATCAGCTTTTGCAGGCTGTGCCGGCTTTACAGACGTCTCTTTTTGTACAGGCTGTTCCTGTTTGACTGGAGCCTCCTGCTTGGCTGGTGCATTCTGCTTAACAGCAACCTCCGGTGTTTCTGCTGGCACAACAGGTGCTTCCTGGACCTCCTGCTTGACGGGTGCTTCTTCCTTTACGCTTTGTTCAGGAACTTCAGGCTCCTCCACCTTTACCGGCATAGGCTGATGGGTAGCCCTGGCCTTGTATTCCACGAAAGCCTGATAGATACCGCGTCCCATGGCCTCCTGATTACTTGGAGCATTCAGATAAGCCTCTTCCGATGGTGTCGTAATATAACCCAATTCTATCAGGCAGGCAGGCATTGATGTCTCACGTAACACAAGGAAGGCATCCTGCTTCACGCCCTTATTGGGACGATTAGCCGTGCGGCAGACATTCTTCTGGATTCCCTTTGCCAGTTCAACACTCTCCAGCATGTTCTTATCGTTGAGCACCTCAAACATGATATAGCTTTCAGGTGAACGGGGATCGAAACCGGAATAATGCTGCTGATAATTATCCTCAATCAGGATCACATCATTCTCACGCATAGCAGCACTGAGTTTCTCGCCTGAGCGACGCATACCCATGGTATAGGTCTCCAGACCCGAGATAGGTTTCTTGCTGGCTACAGAGTTAGTATGTATACTGATAAACACGTCAGCCTTATTCCTGTTGGCAATAGCGGCACGCTCATGCAAAGGGATAAACACATCCGTCTTACGTGTATAGATGACCTTCACGTCAGGACAGTTCTTCTCCACATAACGTCCAAAAGCCAATGCCACCTTCAGGTTGATGTTCTTCTCATACGAGTATTTTCCAGGAGCACCTGCATCCTTACCTCCGTGGCCGGCATCAATCACCAGCGTAAATGGACGTTTCGCCGCAAATGAAGTCACGGCGAAACAGCATATCAACAATAGAAAAACATAAAATTTTCTACTCATACTTTATAGAATCAACTGCAAAATTACGGCTTTTTTGCGAAAAACCCGACAATCATTACAGAGTTTTATCATTTATTAAATGTACACTGACTCCAGCTCCTGCAGAGTCAGCCCCCATGGGTGGATTCAGTTTCGTTAATGTCAAGTCTACAGACTCAGCCAGGGGAAATTCCTTGAAGACAGCCTTTCCTATACGGCCCACCACATGTTCCAATAAGCTTGAAGGACAAGCCATCTCCCGTTTCACGAGTTCAAGCAGCAGGGCATAGTTCAACGTGTCTGAAACGTCATCAGACTCCATCGCCTTATATATATTATAATGTACGCGCAAGGAGACGGAATACTCGCCTCCCACCCTACGCTCCTGTTCCAATACGCCATGATAGGCATAGAGGCGTACATCATTCAGGAATATACTACTCTCCGACAGTTTCATTCGTCTTGCGTATCATCAACATCGCTACTGCCCGGTGCATACTTCTTCAAGGCACGCTCCACGCCGTTTTTCCAGGTATTGATACTCTCTGACTGCAACTGCAGCGAGCCAACCAGCTTAATCACATGCTCTATAGGCATCCTGTAACGCAGCACGCCACTGATCAGTTTTGCATAATTCCAGTATTCAGGATTGAATTTCTCCGACAAACCCTCTACCGTAATCTTATAGCCACGGGTATTCTCAAACTGGAAGTCATAACGTTTAGTGCCATCAGGATTTGTCTGCTTGACAATCTTACCCTTAGTCACAGACTTAGGCAGCACGATACCTTCGTCATCATCCTGCAATCCTGTGAAGATTTCGTATGGGTATCCGTCGAGCAGACCAACCAGAGCCACCCATTTCTCCTTGTTGTTCTGGAAACGCACCACGTCACATTCCAGTGCCATAGGACGAACCTCTGTCACCTGAGGACCTAAGCAGGCACTCAGATTTCCAACGGGTTGTATATCACGGAAATGCTCTCCCAAGCGTTTCATCTGTTCCTCCGTAACGGGTTTCTTACAGCCTTGTTCACGTTTCAGCAGTTCACTAACCAGACGTTCCTCGCCACCATAGGCAGCTACCAACGCCTGAAGTATTGCGTCGCTCGACGTACTTTTCTGTGTATCCATTTTGTTGCTTTATCTATATCTTGACATTTTTATTGCTGCAAAGTTACTATTTAGTGGACACAAAACAAAGAAAAATAAACCTAATTTTTGTTTTGCGTCCGTTTTTTCGTACTTTTGCATCCAAATTAAGCACCAAAAAGACTTGGAACAGACAACGATGGAACTAAACGAACTGATTACCTCCATAAATGATGCCGTATGGGGCTATGTATTAATCTTCGCACTTGTAGGATGTGGAATATGGTTTACATGGCGCACGCGCTTTGTACAATTCCGCATGGTGGGCGAGATGATACGCCTGCTGACAGACTCGGCAGTAGATACCGTCGAGGATCAGACACGAGGAAAGAAAGACGGAGAGTCAGGCAAGCGGAAGCATATCTCCTCATTCCAGGCCTTTGCCGTTTCTGTAGCCACCCGTGTAGGCACTGGCAACCTGGCAGGCGTAGCTACAGCCATCGCCATTGGAGGACCAGGCGCCGTCTTCTGGATGTGGATTATTGCCTTGGTAGGCTCTGCCACCGCCTTCGTAGAATCAACCTTGGCCCAGCTGTTCAAGCAGAAACACAAAGACTCGTTCATTGGCGGACCGGCATACTATATCCAGCGGGGCCTGCACCAGCGATGGATGGCTGTGCTGTTTGCCATACTCATCACACTGCAGTTCGGACTATCCAACAACTCCATACAGGCCAACACCATCTGCGGCGCCATGCAAGAAGCTTTCGGCTGGACGCCAGCATGGGTAGGAGTTATACTAGCTGGACTCGGCCTATTCATTGTCTTTGGCGGTATCCAGCGTATTGCACATGTCAGTGCGGTACTGGTACCCGTGATGGCTATTGGCTATGTGGTATTGGCGATTGTTGTCATCGCCATGAATATCAACCTGATTCCCCACGTCTTCAAGGTTATCGTACTTGATGCCTTTGGCATTGAACAGATTGCTGGCGGTGGTATTGGCGCAACCATCATGAATGGTGTCAAGCGCGGTCTTTTCTCCAACGAGGCTGGTGAGGGCAGTGCTCCCAACGTGGCTGCTACCGCAACGGTATCACATCCCGTCAAGCAAGGCCTCATCCAGGCATTGGGCGTCTTCACGGACACACTACTGGTATGCTCATGCACGGCATTTATCATCCTGATAAGCGGACTCTATAACGTCCCGGAACTCAACGGCATCGCACTCACACAGTCTGCCCTGCAATCAGAGGTAGGCAGCGCCGGTCCCGTCTTTGTAGCCATTGCCATCTTCCTGCTTGCCTTTTCAAGTATCATTGGCAACTACTATTACGGTGAGGCCAATATCCGTTTCATCACCCCTAACACGAAAGTGATGACAACATACCGTATTTTCTCTGCAGGCGTGATGGTCATATTCGGTGCTTTGGCCAGTTTCGAACTGGTATGGAATATCGTTGACTTCTTCATGGCCTTCCTCACGGCCTGCAACCTCATAGCCATCGTGCTCCTGGGACGCTATGCCTTCCGCCTGCTCGACGACTATCGCAACCAGAAGCGCCAGGGTATTAAAGAGCCTGTATTCCACAGGGAATTACTACCTGAACTGGAAAAAGAACTTGACTGTTGGGAATCATAAACAAAAAGATATCTATATGAAGAACCTGCTTACACGCCGCAGTATTCGCAAATACAGCGAGAAAGAGGTCAGCGAGGAACTGCTGAACCGATTAATGAATGAGGCTGCACGCACACAGACCATGGGCAACCTGCAGCTCTACAGTGTAGTCATCACCCGCTCCAACGAGATGAAGGCGAAGTTGGCGCCTGCCCATTTCAACCAGCCTATGGTGACCGAGGCGCCTGTCGTACTCACCATTTGTGCTGATTTCAACCGCACTTCCACCTGGGCACGTTGTCGTAATGCCAACCCTGGATACGATAACTTCCTGTCGTTTATCAATGCTGCCACTGATGCACTGCTCTACACGCAGACACTCTGCAACCTCTTTGATGAAGAGGGACTGGGCTATTGCTACCTGGGCACCACCGTCTATCAGCCGCAACAGATTATCGACGTACTGCGTCTTCCCCAACTCGTCATGCCAGTGGCCACCATCACTGTTGGCTGGCCAGCCGAAGAGCCTCCCCTCTCCGACCGTCTGCCACTAGAGAGTTTCATTCACCAGGAGACCTACAACGATTATCTGGCTATGGATATTGACAGATACTATGCTGCGAAGGAGGCTTTGCCTGAGAACCAGCATTTCGTGGAGATAAACCACAAAGAAACACTCGCACAGATCTTTACGGATATCCGCTATACTCGCAAAGATAATGAAGCGATGTCGAGAGGACTCGTTGACGCCCTTATCCGTCAGGGATTCCTTCCTCCCACCATAAAATTAGGGCACTTCTAATTGAAGCGCCCTAATTTTTTATATGAATCGATTCTTAATCCTCAACTACGATAGGCTTGTACTTAGGTACAAGGCTCTTCATGAGGAACCAGCCGATGAGGTAAGCCACAGCACAGATGCTGAACACCACCATATAGGCAGCAGGTTTGCCCTCAAAGCCCATCACGGTGAACGCACTACCCTGACTTGAAGCCCAGTCGAAGAATTCACCAGAACCCTTATTGATAGCGAAAGAGCCAAGACCACCAGCCATTGAACCGATACCTGTGATAGTACCGATAGTTGACTTGGGGAACATATCACCGATGGTAGAGAAGAGGTTGGCCGACCAAGCCTGGTGACCAGCGCCAAGGATACCAATCAGGATAGCAGGCCACCAGGCGCTATAAGCACCGAGAGGCTGTGCAAGCAGTCCCAATACGGGGAAGCAGGCGAAAATCAACATGGCACGCATACGGCCCAGATAAGGATTCATACCACGCTTCTCAACGAAATAGGTAGGCAGATAACCACCACCGATAGATACCACCGTCACAATAGCGTAAAGCGTCAGGATAAGCAGGATACCCATCAATGAGTCTGAGGTATAGCCATACTGGTCAGAGAAATAGGCGGGAGCCCAGAACAGGAAGAACCACCACACGCCATCAGTCATCAGCTTACCAACGATAAATGACCACGTCTGCTTAAAGGTGAAACATTTCCAGAACGAGATTGTCTTCTCCTCTTTTGCCTCATGCTTATTCTGCACCTCGGCAATGTCATTATCCTGCTCGATATAGTTGAGCTCAGCCTGATTCACATACTTGCTCTTATGAGGCTTCTCGTAGAGCCACATCCAAAGGCCCATCCATACGAAGCCCAGCACACCGATAATGATAAAGGCCATCTCCCAACCCCAGGCACGAGCCAGCAAGGGAATCGTGGCTGGTGCAGCCAGTGCACCTACAGAGGCACCACTATTAAAGATAGAGGTAGAGAAAGCACGGTCTTTCTTGGGGAAATACTCTGCCGTCACCTTGATAGCTGCGGGGAAGTTACCAGCCTCACCCAGCGCCAGCACCATACGACAGGCCAGGAACATATACATGGAGATGGTTGCCAGCATCACAGCAGCATCACCGGTCAGCTGACCCAGTTCAGCAATAGACGTATAGCCACCCCATTTCATGGCAGCCCAGCCACATCCGGCATGCAGGCAGGCACCCAGTGACCACACGAAGATGGCAATAAGGTAACCCTTCTTGGTACCCATCCAGTCAATAAACTTGCCTGCAAAGAGATTTGCAATGGCATAGAAGATTGAGAAAGCCGCCGTGATATTACCATAGTTAGAATCCGTCCAGTGGAACTCAGGCGAGATAAAGTCTTTCCACGTCAGGGAGAGAACCTGACGGTCCATGTAGTTTACGGTTGTTGCAAGAAACAACAAGCCACAAATAACCCAACGGAAGTTGGACATTTTTGTTTTTGTTAAAGCGCTCATTTTTTTATAATTTAGTTTTTTAGCCCTTTCAAAATTCCATTATCGGATATCGATAACGGGAATATTGTCCTTATCATTATAATACAGGTTCTCGCCAGCCATACCCCAGATAAAGGTATAGTAATAGGTACCTGCAGCAGCATGCATTGACCACTCCGGACTCATGATAGCCTGATCGTTGTGCAACCATACCACACGACTCTCCTCTGGCTGGCCCATGATATGAGCGATGGTCTGCTCCTGAGGCAGGTTGAAATAGTAGTAAGCCTCAATACGGCGTCCGTGAGTATGAGGAGGCATCGTGTTCCAGGCAGCACCGGGGTTCAACTGTGTCAGTCCCAACTGCAGCTGACAGGGACCTTCCTCCAGCACATCATTCACAATCAACTTATAAACAGTACGGTTGTTGCACTCCTCCAGAGAACCTACAGGTCCCCATACGGCAGCCTTCAGCGATCCCTTACGTCCGTCAAGCGTAATCCATTGCGTCTTGTAGTGCTGATGAGCCGTAGCTGAGTTCAGGTAGAACTTGGCAGGCTTCTTGGCATCCTTCGAACGGAAGAGCACCTCTTTGTTCACATCCTTACCCTTGCCTATATGACCTCGGCCAATGTAAAGGGCTTCTTTGGGAGAGAGTGCATATTCCTTGCCGTCAACGATAACGAAGCCATCGCCCTCGCCACAGTTCACAATACCAATCTCACGGTTGTAGAGGAAATATTTCTCCTTGATGTTATTATCCACATCAAGACCCAGTTCCCAGAAGTTCTCCAGCTTCAAGGTCTTTGTCACAGGCATGGCACCACCAAAGATAAAGCGGTCGTAGTGTGAATAGGTCAACAGGATAGAGTCAGCCTCCATCACCTTCTCCATCACGAAACGCTCACGAAGCATCTTCGTGTCATAGTGCTTCACATCCTCAGGATGGCAAGCCGTCTGGAACTTCACATGCTGTGCGCCAACAAATCTGTCAGCTTCCTGTGCATTGGCAGCAGAAAGAGAAAGAGCAATAGCCCCTGCAATTGAAAGAAATGCTTTTTTCATATCTCAATAATTTTTGTATTTGTCATTTAATTGTTCTTTTCCTCACGAACGATGCGCAGGCGGTTCCACGCCACCATGGCAACTGTAATGATTGTCAGCACGCCCATGCCAATCCACTGCAGGTATTTCACACAAGCATAGACCACATAGCCAAAGAGTGAAGAAGCAAAGTCCATGGCGCCAGCCTGGAATCCCTCAGGTATCTGAGCAGCCTTATCCTGTGTAGCCTCATATACTGTATTGGCAGCCAGCGTAAAGGCAGGAGCCATATCCGTCACGAAATAGAGACCGATGGTTACAGCCACCAGGCCAACGATAAAGGTCTTTACCACATTACCCTTAGTAAAAGGCAATACCATCACGAAGACATAGAACATGCCGGCCAGCGATGCCAGTGGCAGGAACTGGTTATCGGCCTTCGACAAGGCGATAGCCAGAATCAGCGTCACAGGAATCAGCAACAATGACACGACAAGTGTCGTAGGATGGCCAATCACCAGTGCCGGTGACATGCCAATATAAACCTTCTTACCCTTGAATTTCTTTTTCACCACCTCCTGAGTCTTCTCAGAGATAGGCATCAGTCCATCGATAAACAGACGGGTGATACGCGGAATCAGTTCCATGACGGCTCCCATCGTCACGCCAAGGAAAAGCACAGACTTCACAATGCTCATCACGGCGTCTGATGTAGAAGCAAAACCTGCGGCATACTCCTCAAAATTGGTGAAGTGGTCGAAATGCGCAGCTGCACCTATCAGGGCACCCACGATGACACCAAGCACCAGAGGTTCACCCAGTACACCGAACTTCTTCTTCAGTCCCTCGGCATCGATATCCAGCTTTGAGAAACCCGGGATACGGTCGAGCAACCAGTTGATGGCGATGGCAAACGGGGTAAAACTCTGACAGAAAGGCTGAGGGATAGAGATGCCCTCCATATTCTCGTAGTAGCCCTGGAAACGGTCGGCTGTCAGGTCAGCCATCACCAACGTGACGATATAGCAGCTGATGGCAGCGAAATAGCCCCAAAGCAAGCTCTCGTCCATCACGAAATAAGCCACGGCACCAATGAAGGCAAAATGCCAGTAGTTCCACAAGTCGATATTCACCGTGCGGGTACATTTCGTTACCAGCAACAGGAAATTGATACCTAGGCAAATGGGGATAATCAGTGCACCCACCGCTGTATTGTAAGCCACAGCGGCAGCAGCAGGCCATCCCATGTCAAAAACCTTCAAGTCCAGGTTGAAGATCTTGGAGATGGCATCCAGCGGGGTATTAAAATTGGTTGTCAACAGAGCCGTCACGATGCCCAGTCCAACAAAACCGACACCCACATAAAGACCACTCTTAAGCGACTTGCCGAACTTCATGCCGATGCACAAGCCGATGATAGTGAAGAGGATCGGCATCATGACCGACGCTCCCAACTGAATGATGTAACTGAAAACTTGTTCCATTTCTTATACTTTGTTTGTTTTAGCGTAGATTGGGCGCAAAATTACAAAATAATTATCAATTTCCCATTATCCGTTATCAATTATTTGCAATTAATCCTGGAAATAGACACGCTTCACGCGGTTGCTGACACTGGTAAGCACCTCATAAGGGATGGTCTCCAGCACATCACTCAGCACCGTTACAGGCAGGTTCTTACCAAAGATTTCCACGCTGTCACCTTCCTCGCATTGGATGTCTGTCACGTCAATCAGCGCCACATCCATACAGATATTGCCTACGTATTCAGCCTTTTGTCCATTCACCAGACAATAGCAATGACGATTACCCAACTTACGGTTCAGTCCGTCGGCATAGCCAATAGGAATGGCGGCAATCACACTGTCGCGCTCCAGTTTTCCCTTGCGGCTGTAGCCCACCGTCTCCTCCTTGGGCACACGGCGCAACTGCAGAATCGTGGTCTTCAATGTCGATACCGTTGACAGGATATTATTGGTACGTGGGTCAACGCCATAGAGGCCAAGTCCCAGACGACACATATCCAACTGTCGCTCAGGGAAGTGCTCTATACCTGCCGAGTTATCTATATGACGGAGAATCTTGTGCGAGAAGGCACCCTGGATCTTCTGACTGGCCTCATCAAACACACGGAACTGCGTTGCCGAGAAGTTATCGAAGTCGTCACTGTCTGAGCCCACGAAATGCGAGAATACAGAACGGGGAATGATGGCCGACTGATGTTTCAGCAAATCAATCAGTTCATCGATATCCTTCTTGGGATCAAAGCCCAGGCGGTGCATGCCGGTATCCAGTTTAATATGCACAGGCCATCCTGTGATACCCTCATGACGAGCAGCCTTCACCAGCGCATTCATCAATCGGAAAGAATACACCTCTGGTTCCAGGTCATAGTCAAAGAGCGTCTTAAACGATGACATCTCCGGGTTCATCACGATGATATTCTGGGTGATACCAGCCTTTCGCAGCGTCACGCCCTCATCGGCCACTGCCACTGCCAGATAGTCCACGCGGTGGTCTTGCAGCGTCTTGGCAATCTCCACGGCGCCGGCGCCATAGGCATCAGCCTTGATCATGCACACCATCTTGGTCTCGGGCTTCAGGAATGAACGGTAATAGTTCAGGTTGTCCACCACCGCATTCAGATCCACCTCAAGAATCGTCTCGTGCACCTTCTGTTCCAACAGGTCGCTGATGCGCTCAAAACCAAATGGGCGGGCGCCCTTCAGCAACACGATCTCATCACGCATCGACTTAAAGACACTACTCTGCACAAAATCATCCACATTGGCAAAGAACCACTTCTGACCAATCTCTATCTGCGCAGCCTGACTGGAAATCTCCGGTCCGATACCTACGAACCGGTCGATACCACGCTTGGCTATCAGTTCCGACACCTCACGATACAACTCAGCCGACGACTCACCCGTCTGATAGATGTCACTCAGAATCAAAGACTTACGTTTCCCTTCCTGTTCCGGACGACGGTTCATGAAGTCCAGTGCAATATCCAGGGAGTTCACGTCACTGTTATACGAATCATTAATCAACGTCAGTCCGCGCTGTCCCTCCTTCACTTCCAGTCGCATGGCGATAGGCTCCAGCTTTGGCATACGTTCGGCCAGTTCCTCGGGTGTCAGCCCCAGCGTCAGCGCCACCGTAGCACAAGTGATGGAGTTCTCGATACTGGCCTCATCGATAAACGGGATATCATAGCTGCCCTCTATACCTTTATATACATATGACACATGACTACCCTCTGTCTTGACATACATCGGAGCCTTATCGTTGAAACGGGACCATCCGATACGGTCGCCCTGATACTGCGAACGACGCACGCAACGGCTCACCGTGTCATCATCAGAAGGATAAATCATGGTCTCCGTATTGCGGAAGAGCTGGAGCTTCTCCATACATTTCTCGTCCATATTACGGAAGTTCTCCTGATGCGCGCTACCCAGGGAAGTCAGCACACCTATCGTGGGCTGGATGATATCATGGAGTGCCAGCATCTCACCTGGCTCACTGATACCTGCCTCCAGCAAAGCCACCTTTGTCTGCTCGTTCAACAGCCAGACAGACAAAGGCACACCGATCTGCGAGTTATAGCTCTTTGGCGAACGGGTCACCTTCATTGAGGGCGACAAAATCTGATACAGCCACTCTTTCACCCAGGTCTTACCGTTAGAGCCCGTGATACCCACCACAGGGATATCAAACTCATCACGGTGACGCTCGGCCAGGCGCTGCAAGGCAGCCAGTGGCGATGGAACCTTCAGAAAATTAGCATCAGCGAACTGTGCCTGATAATCCTCTGGCACCTGTTCTACTACAAACGACCGAACCCCACGGCGGTAGAGTTCGGATATATATTTATGACCGTCATTGCGTTTAGTACGCAAGGCGAAAAACAAAGTCTGCTCAGGGAAACACAGAGAGCGACTGTCAGTAAGCAACCAACCTATGGTTGCATCCTTTTCACCATAGCGACGCGCCCCTATCAGGGTTGCCACCTTTTCAATTGTATATGTCATAGTATCGTATTTTAATTTTCAAGACGCAAAGGTACAATAAAATTTTCAATTATCAATTATCAATTATCAATTTTTATTTGTACCTTTGCAGCCAAATTTCAAACTTATAGATAATCAGGTAATATGATTCTTTTCTTCAAGACCCCTCAGAAGAGCGTGATTGCCACGCAGGTGGACCATCAGCTCACACAAGCAGAAGTACAAGAACTTTGTTGGCTCTATGGCAATGCCGAGCCTGTTGACGCCCAGACTATGGAAGGTTTCTTCGTCGGTCCGCGTCGCGAAATGGTGACCCCTTGGTCAACGAATGCTGTTGAGATAACTCAGAATATGGGACTCAGCGGCATTTCTCGTATAGAAGAGTATTTTGCTGTTGCTTCGAAAGATGCCGAGCACGACGAGATGCTTCAGCGCATGTACGAAGGACTGAATCAGGATATCTTTACGATTAACATCAAGCCAGAGCCCATTAAGTATGTGGACAATCTGGAGGAGTACAACGAGAAAGAGGGACTGGCTCTCTCTCCTGAGGAGATTGAATACCTCCACGGACTGGAGAAGCAGAACGGCCGTCCTCTGACTGACTCAGAGATTTTCGGTTTTGCACAGATCAACTCTGAGCACTGCCGTCACAAGATCTTTGGTGGTACATTCATCATTGACGGCCAGGAGATGGAGAGTTCGCTCTTCGCCATGATTAAGAAGACGACGCAGGAGAACCCCAACAAGATTCTCTCTGCCTATAAAGATAATGTGGCCTTTGCGCAGGGACCTGTCGTAGAACAGTTTGCTCCTGCTGATCAGTCAACCAGCGACTGGTTCCGCATCAAGGATATCGAGAGCGTTATCTCGCTGAAGGCTGAGACCCACAACTTCCCCACAACCGTAGAGCCATTCAACGGTGCTGCAACAGGTACTGGTGGTGAGATCCGCGACCGTATGGGCGGTGGCGTAGGTTCATGGCCTATCGCTGGTACTGCTGTTTATATGACAGCCTACCCCCGTCTGACTGACGATGACAAGCTGACTCGCGACTGGGAGAACATCATCCCCGTTCGCCAGTGGCTGTATCAGACACCTGAGCAGATTCTGATCAAGGCTTCAAATGGTGCTTCCGACTTCGGTAACAAGTTCGGTCAGCCCCTGATCTGCGGTTCTGTACTGACGTTTGAGCACCAGGAGCCAAATGATACCAAGTACGCTTACGATAAGGTGATTATGCTGGCTGGTGGTGTAGGCTATGGCACCAAGCGCGACTGTCTGAAGAAGGAACCCCAGAAGGGTAATAAGGTGGTCGTTGTAGGTGGTGACAACTACCGTATCGGTCTTGGTGGCGGTTCTGTATCATCTGTTGATACTGGTCGCTACAGCAATGGTATCGAGCTGAATGCCGTTCAGCGTGCTAACCCTGAGATGCAGAAGCGTGCCTATAACCTGGTTCGTGCCCTCTGCGAGGAGGATGTAAACCCCGTTGTTTCTATCCACGACCACGGTTCTGCCGGTCACCTGAACTGTCTCTCTGAGCTCGTTGAGGAGTGCGGTGGTGAGATCGACATGACCAAACTGCCTATTGGCGACAAGACTCTGAGCTCTAAGGAGATCATTGCCAACGAGAGTCAGGAGCGTATGGGCTTGCTCATCGACGAGAAGCATATCGAACATGTACGTAAGATTGCTGAGCGCGAGCGTGCTCCGCTGTATGTGGTTGGTGAGACCACAGGCGATGCCCACTTCTCATTCAAGCAGGGCGACGGCGTGAAGCCATTCGACCTGGATGTGGCTCAGATGTTCGGTCACTCACCCAAGACCATCATGAAGGATAATACTGTAGAGCGCCACTATCAGGACGTTACCTACAGTCAGGATAAGATTAACGAGTACCTCGACCGCGTGCTCCAGCTGGAGGCTGTGGCTTGTAAGGACTGGTTGACCAACAAGGTTGACCGTTCTGTGACAGGTAAGATTGCCCGTCAGCAGTGTCAGGGTGAGATCCAGTTGCCTCTGAGCGACTGTGGTGTCGTAGCCCTCGACTATCGTGGTGTGAAGGGTATCGCTACAGCCCTTGGTCATGCTCCTCAAGCTGGTCTGGCTAATCCTGCTGCCGGTTCTGTACTCTCTGTAGCTGAGGCACTGACAAATATCGTCTGGGCTCCACTCGCTGAGGGTATGGATTCTCTCTCACTCTCTGCCAACTGGATGTGGCCCTGCCGCTCTCAGGAGGGTGAGGATGCCCGTCTGTACGAGGGTGTTAAGGCGCTGAGCGATTTCTGCTGCGACCTGCACATCAACGTACCTACAGGTAAGGACTCGCTGTCACTCTCTCAGCAGTATCCTAATGGCGAGAAGATTATCTCTCCAGGAACAGTGATCGTATCTGCTGGTGGCGAGGTTTCTGACATCAAGAAGGTGGTAAGCCCTGTATTGGTTAACGACAAGAATGCATCTCTCTATCATATCGACTTCTCATTCGACGAGCAGCACCTTGGCGGTTCTGCCTTTGCCCAGAGTCTGGGTAAGGTAGGCGACGATGTGCCTACCGTGAAGAACGCTGAGTACTTCGCTGATGCCTTCATGGCTGTTCAGGAGATGATCAACCGCGGATGGATCCTGGCTGGTCACGATATCTCTGCCGGTGGTTTGATTACTACCCTGCTCGAGATGTGCTTCGCCAACCAGAAGGGTGGTATGCATATCAACCTGCACGACATCTGCAAGGATGGCGACGTAGTGAAGGCCCTCTTCGCTGAGAACCCCGGTGTGGTTATCGAGGTAAGCGATGAGCACAAGGAGGAGTTCAAGGAGTTCATGGAGGATGCCGGTGTAGGTTATGCCAAGATTGGTTATCCCGTAGAGGATGCCCGCACCATCGTTGTGAAGGCTGGTGACGAGGAGATGACTTTCGACATCGATGCACTCCGTGACACATGGTATAAGACTTCTTACCTGCTCGACCGCAAGCAGAGCTTCAATGGCAAGGCTGCAGAGCGTTTCGCTAACTATAAGAAGCAGCCTCTGGAGATGAAGTTCAACAAGGACTTCACTGGTAAGCTCTCGCAGTATGGCATCTCTGCCGACCGCCGTCAGCCCTCTGGCATCAAGGCAGCCATCATCCGTGAGAAGGGTACCAACGGTGAGCGCGAGATGGCTTACTGCCTGTACCTGGCTGGTTTCGACGTGAAGGACGTGATGATGACCGACCTGATTTCTGGTCGCGAGACACTCGAGGATATCAACATGATTGTATTCTGTGGTGGTTTCTCTAACTCCGACGTACTTGGTTCTGCTAAGGGTTGGGCTGGTGCCTTCCTCTTCAATCCTAAGGCTAAGGAGGCACTGGATAAGTTCTATGCCCGCGAGGACACCCTCTCATTGGGTATCTGTAACGGTTGCCAGCTGATGGTTGAGCTCGGTCTCACAGGTGCGAAGGGTGCAAAGATGCTGCACAACGACTCTCACAAGTTCGAGAGCGAGTTCATCTCGTTGAGCATTCCCCAGAACAACTCTGTGATGTTCGGTTCGCTGAGCGGCAACAAGCTCGGTCTGTGGGTAGCCCACGGAGAAGGTAAGTTCTCACTGCCCGAGGCTGAGAGTGCTTACAACGTGATTGCGAAGTACAACTATGCTGGCTATCCCGCTAATCCTAACGGTTCTGACTACAATGTGGCAGGTATCTGCTCTGCCGATGGCCGTCATCTCTGCATGATGCCTCACCTGGAGCGTGCCGTATTCCCCTGGCAGAATGCATGGTATCCAGCTGACCGTCGCAATGACGAGGTAACACCTTGGATTGAGGCCTTCGTCAACGCACGTAAGTGGGTAGAGGAAAGAATCTAGGAGAATTCTGGAAATCCTAGGCTTTCCTAGGATATCCTAGGTTATCCTATAATATGAAAATAATGAATATCTATTGGGATTCATTTAAGACTTTCTTTCACATTGGCATATTCACCCTTGGTGGTGGATATGCCATGATACCCTTGATAGAGGAGGAAGTGGTAAACAAGAAGAAATGGGTGTCGCGTGAGGAGTTTCTCGACCTCATCGCCATAGCGCAGAGTTGTCCGGGTGTCTTTGCTATCAACATCAGCATCTTCATCGGCTACAAGCTGCGCAAGATCCGTGGTGCCATCGCCACCGCCCTTGGCACTGCCCTACCCTCGTTCCTCATCATCCTCATGATAGCCATGTTCTTCCATCGTTTTGAGGATAATCCCGTGGTAGCAGCCATCTTCCGAGGCATCCGTCCTGCGGTGGTAGCTCTCATTGCCGTACCTACGTTCAATCTGGCCAAGAGCGCCAAGATATCGTGGGTCAACTGCTGGATACCGATTGCAGGAGCGTTGCTGATCTGGCTTTTGGGTGTATCACCAATTTATATTATCCTAGCGGCAGGCATCGGTGGCTATGTCTATGGCAAATACATCAAGCCAACGGAATGATTTGAAGAAAGAATTCGTGTAATTCGTATAATTCGTTGTTAAAAAAGAAAATGGACATTGTTCTTCTATACATACAGTTGTTTGTCACCTTCTTCCAGATTGGTCTGTTTGGATTCGGAGGAGGCTACGGCATGCTGTCGCTTATCCAGACAAAAGTAGTGCCCGACTGGATTACCACGACCCAGTTTACTGATATTGTGGCTATCAGTCAGATGACCCCCGGTCCTATCGGCATCAACTCTGCCACCTATTGCGGCTACATGGCTTGCCATAATGCCGGACTGGGCACATCTATGTCAATCCTTGGTTCCTGCGTTGCCACATTTGCCCTTGTGCTGCCATCACTCATCCTGATGATTATCATTGCCAAGATGTTCATCAAATACATGAACACACCCGCAGTACAGTCGGTCTTCAATGGCCTGCGCCCTGCAGTCGTCGGTCTGCTGGCAGCAGCCACCCTGTTGCTATGCAACAAGGAGAACTTCTCCGCACCCAGCGAGGACATGTGGCAGTTCTGCATCAGCGTGATTCTCTTCGCCGCCACGTTCATCGGCACCAAGGTATACAAGGTGAACCCTATCCACATGATAGCGATGGCAGGTTTCGCAGGCCTCCTGCTGCTCTACTGACAATTCATTAATCAATAATTAACTACAAACTACAAAACTATGACTAAAAGACATCTTCTCCCGTTCTGCATGATGGCATTGTGTGCCATCTGTCTCCATGCCCAGCCTCGCAACCACCACCGTCGCATGGCCTTTTCTACGGATACCGTGATGGCCCACGACCCTGTGATGGCCTACGAGAACGGCACCTATCACCTGCTTTCTACAGGCATGGGCATTCAGTGGGCCACGTCGAAAGACCGCAAGACATGGGTGATGCAACCCACGCCGTTTATCGAACAGATTCCGCAATGGACACACGACTCCGTACCTGGTTTCCGCAACCATGTATGGGCTCCGGATATCATCCGTTGGCACGACCGCTGGTGGTTGGCCTACAGCTGCTCCACCTTTGGCAAGAACACTTCAGCCATCGGTCTGATGTCAGCCTCATCACTCACCGGCCAGTGGAAAGATGAGGGTTGTATCGTGGCCTCCAAGGAGAAACGTGACAACTGGAATGCCATTGATCCCTGCTTCGTTATTGACGATAACGACCAGCCATGGCTCACATGGGGCTCTTTCTGGGACGGCATACAGATTGCAAGATTAACTCTCTCTCATTTTTCATCTCTCATTTCTCCCCCCGTCACCATTGCCCGTCGTTACCAGCCTAACGATCCCAATGCTGCCGAGAACCCCACGTCCAAGTTTGCCGGACGCAATGCCATTGAGGCCCCCTTCATACTGAAGCACGGTGGTTACTATTATCTCTTCGTTTCGTGGGACTACTGTTGCCGTGGTGCCCAGAGCAACTACCGCGTAGCCGTAGGACGCTCAAAACAGGTAACTGGTCCTTATCTCGACCGCGAAGGTCGTGACATGCTTCACGGCGGAGGCACTCTTTTCCTGGAGGGCGACAAAACGGAGTTTGAGGCCGCAGGCCATTGCGCAGCCTACGACATGAACGGCGAGAGCATCTTCATCTGCCACGGCTACTCTGCCCGTCTCAATGGTGCCGCCCTGCTCATCCAGAAGCCCATCAAATGGACCCGTGACCAGTGGCCGTACTTGGAATAGACCGCCTTCTCATCCTAATCCTATAAGTTTCACTTAGAAAAACAGGCAATTCGTTGAACAGATTTGCCCATGTTTTTTCATCTGCTTATCTTTGCATCGTGAAATATGGTTAGTGATTAGCGAAAAGGTTAGAGTTTATAGTTAAAGGTAAAACATTGTTTTAGGTTATCATTAATAATCAGGAAAACTTAATTCTAATTATTAGGTTATTTTTTTCATAGCAAAAATGGTTGAGGGATCCCCGTCGTGAGATGGGGATTTTTTTGTGCTATGAAATAGCATCCATATTTCTATAAAGCCTTTATCCTATTCTCAAAAGACGTGTATCCGTGGCAATGCAAATGTCATGTGCCAAATCATTCAGGGAATGAAAACGCTCATAGTCAGAATCACCAGGCATCAGCTTAGGCGACAGAATCAACAGCTTACCTGTAGCACAAGCATAGAACCGTTCCTTTGATGGTTTCCAATAATCCGTGATCTGCTCTTTCTGTAATAATATAAGTGGCAGACGATCGTCCAATGCCGCATCAACAACACCCTGTTCGCCCTTTGAAATACCAGGCGTAACCAACACAGCCCCCTCTTCTGCACGTTGCAGCAGCTGCGCTTTTGCTTCTGCATACTCAGGAGTCAGATGCGTCAGCCTGTCCTTCTTATCCTTACGATGGAAAAACACCTGAAGCCTTTCTGGGTTCTTCAGCAGGAAGAGATTACCAAAAGCCGCATATTCACGGTCATGTATCCACAGATGCAGGCAGCGTTGCATCAAGTTCGGATGCTCCTCCCTCAGCCTTGCCCTGAACGGATTCTCGTCCATATAGCGACAGATATTCCCAAGCATGCCATCGCCCATAAGGATACGGTCATGATAGCCATCCTCAAACAAGACTGGACGCTTGCCAGAGGGAGACGCCTCTGCCACAGTCATAGCAGACACACCATCCGCCATGACAGCCTCATCCTGCAACTTCCACCAAGCCCTGGTACATCCCGTTTTAAAGCCACGCACGATGTTGCCCAGATGCTTTCCCTGAGGCAATTGCTCCCTCACAGCTAACAACAGGTGTACATGGTCAGGCATCAGCGCCACCTTACAAACCTCCACCATGGGGTAAAACTGCGATATCTTTGACAGTTCCTCATGGATAATCTGGGAGCCAAGCCTGGAATACTCCAGATGAGGAAAATCCGCCGTTCCCCTTTTCCCCCTTGAATGTCCTACAATACAACCAAAGAGGCGCTGCCGCCCTGCCACCGCCATGGTTACCATGTATAACCCAGGACGACTATAGTCATGAAAAAAGGCACGACGGTGCCCATTGTGCTTTATTTCCGAAAGCACGATTCCTGCAGCAATCTTCTCCTCTTTTGTCACCTGTCTTAATGATTAAAGTATTTACAACGCAAAGGTACTACAAATTTACCAAACCATCAAACAAACAAGAAAAAATCCGCCCTTTCTCCCCCCCCAGCCCGTCCGAGAACTCCCGATTTCAAAGGGATTTTGACCTAATTTAGGCTAATTTTGAAGCCATACAAAGGCCTCTACCGAGGGGCAGATTCTTAATAAGATTTTTGCATTCAGTTGA
>Ga0256406_1002392_pt1 | contig 26604 bp, 24 predicted proteins | sample RumenRJG_03DNA_FD_185986 | JGI IMG/M metagenome (GOLD analysis project Ga0256406, IMG submission 185986) | Bovine rumen microbial communities from Lethbridge, Alberta, Canada - RJG_03 | ecosystem: Host-associated > Mammals > Digestive system > Stomach > Rumen | place: Canada: Alberta | collected...
ATTACCATATGGTCACCCTAGCCTTGGCCCCTCAAGGACGCCACTTTCACCCCACATGAACCATAGTGTTGACCCCTCAACACCGTCCCTGCATTGACCATTTGTCATCCCCCAAAGATAAACCGTCCGCCACCAGTTCATCAGCAGAGTCAGCGGACCTAAGCAAACGAACTTCATGTCAGACTTGACAGCAATAATCGTTCTTGCTTCATGTTCCGCGGGTGCACTGTGCTTGGATAGCGATTAACTAACCCACAAGGAAAATATCCTGTGACCCCCCAACCGCGAGAGCAGATAGATGTTGGAAGCCTCAAAAAACAATTGCACGAATTGCTGGAATAGGATGGTCCTCCTACGAAAGAAAAGGGTGCAAGGATTTTCAAGCCCTGCAAAACGGACTTATAAACTGCGAGCAGCATATCTTCACATTCCTTGAGCAAGAAGGTGTCCCGCATCATAACCAACTCGGGCGAGGGGGCCATAAGAATATTGAAAGTAAAGTCAAAAATCTCAGGAGTATTAAGAACCGAAGTCGGGGCAGACGAGTACGCTTGTTTTCATTCTATAGTGGAGACTGCGAAAAGAAATGGTGTTTCGAAATTCAAGGCTCTGTTCCAACTCATCTCGGACATGGCTCCCAAGGATGACTTTATCGGAAGACTCTTATCTGAGAACGATTAATATTTAGTCGTTCCGAGCCATCATGTCAAAAAAGACTGAGTAGTTACCATATTGGATGCTTGATGAGCAGCTTCAGGGATTGGAAGCCTATAGAGATTCTTTGTATGATGAACTGAATATAGCGGTACGAAGAAGCGAAGATGACTACGCGTTACTTTGCCTGAAGGTGCATATGTATGAAGATAAACTTCAGAAGATTGTGAAAAGCTCAGATTCACAATGTCTGTCTCTTATCTTAGACAACAATCAGTTACGTTACTTCAATGATTTTGAGAACAAACGACTCAATGTGCCGCGCTCTTTGGATAGCGACTATCTGAATTCAATCTTCAATATGCCCCAGGCTATCATTGATATTCACCATAGGTTGCTCAACACTTCAAGAAAGAATAACATTGCTATCGCTAAGGTGGTGGTATTGTCCTGACATCTTCACTTTTGTAAATGGGGCATTCGTCAACTGCTATGTGCTTTTAACCGAGCACTGATATCCAGCCCCATACTTTCTCTTCTGAGTCCTGTTCCTCATAGCTGACTGCTCATAATATGAAATGGGATGCGTTGTGTTCTGCACACAGTGCAGAAGAGGAAATAAAAAAAGCAGAGGTGGACAACCGGTAATGTGTTGCCACCTCTGTTTTCTCAGTTGTTATCAATGCCGTTATGCTTCTGCAGCATCGTCGTCGGAGGCAGCCTTAGCCTTCCTTACTACGCGGCGGCGTTTCGGCTTCTCCTCAACCGGTGTCTCTGTCTTCACTCCGGCCAGTTCGGGGTCGATAAGGATACGCCCGCAGTATTCGCAGACGATGATCTTCTTATGCATCTTGATGTCGAGCTGCCGCTGAGGTGGAATCTTGTTGAAGCAACCACCACAAGCATCACGCTGCACATAGACGATGCCGAGGCCGTTGCGTGCATTCTTACGGATGCGCTTGAAGCTGGCCAGCAGACGCGGTTCAATCTTTGCCTCGAGATCCTGTGCCTTTGCCTTCAACTCCTCTTCCTCAGCCCTTGTCTCCTGCATGATGGAATCCAATTCAGCCTTCTTGTGAGTCAGGTCTTCCTGTCGGTCGTTGATGATTTCCTGGTTTTTGGCAAGCTCCTTCTTCTTCTCTTCCACCTTGTCGAGTGCTTCTTTGATCTTTTTGTTGCAGAGCTCTACCTCCAGTGACTGGAATTCAATCTCCTTCGATAGCATGTCGTATTCGCGGTTGTTTTTCACCTGCTCGAGCTGTGCCTGATAGCGCTCAATGCTGGCTTGGGCTTCATTGATTTCGCCTTTCTTCTGTGTCACAGCCTGCTGGAACTCAGCGATGTCGGCATTTATCTTCTCAGCACGCGTGTTGAGACCGGCAATCTCGTCTTCGAGGTCGCCCACCTCTAAGGGCAGCTCGCCGCGGAGTGCCCTCTTCTCATCGATTGCGGTGAGCGTAGTCTGTAGTTGGTAGAGCGTTTTCAGCTTCTCCTCTACAGTTAATTCAGTAGCTTCTTTCTTTGCCATATTGTTGATGTTTGAATGTTGTTCTTGTCGTCTTTTGCCCCTCTTCTGTGATCAGAAATAGATAATGGGGTTGGTGTTGATGTCGGATAGGACAGCTCTCACTCCCGGGCATTTGGATTGAATGATTCTACGGAATATTTCCGGCGTGAACTGCTCACTCTGGTAGTGGCCGAGCACGGCAATCTGAATCTGCTGCTCATGTCCGAAAAATTCGTGGTAGTGCATCTCGCCGGTGATGAAGGCGTCGGCTCGCTGGCGGATGGCCTCGTTGAGCAGAAAGGAGCCCGCACCACCGCAGAGCGCCACTCGCTCTATGGGGCGCCTCAGCAATTGGTTGGCTTGCACCGCCTCAACCCCGAAGGTTTCCTTCAAGGCGATGATGAAGTCGTCGGCTGCCATTGGTTCCTGCAACCGTCCGATAACCCCTTCGCCACCTTCGACTCCCTCGGCCTCCTGTCGATGCCCGAAGAAGTCGACATCAACAAGATGAAGCTTCTCGGCCATCATGAAGTTCACTCCGCCCCGGGCAGCATCCATGTTGGTGTGCATGGCAACAATCGTGACATGCTGCTCCAAGGCCTTCATCACCGTACGCTCCACGTAGTTTTCATCAGTGATGCGGGCGAGTTTATGGAAGATAAGAGGATGGTGGGCCACGATGAGATTGCAGCCGCGACTAACAGCCTCGTCAACCGTTTCTTCGGTGACGTCCAGACACAATAAAGCCCTTGAAACTTCCGCATCTGTCAATCCTACTTGCAGGCCGGCATTATCGTAGTCTTCCTGAAGAGGCAGAGGCGCGAATTGCTCAAGGGCATTAACCACTTCTTTAATTTTCACGCTATCCACGTTTTAGATGGCGAAGTTACTAAGAAACTGTTGATTATCGCAGAAAGTAAGCGAAGATTTAACTATTTTTGTTAGTTTCGCCTTAGCTGATTCGGCAGGAGTTGTAGGATTGAATGCTTGTTCGTAGCTCATACTGCCCTGCCATTTTCCCGTGTAGATGGAAAGAAAATCAGGTGCAGGCTCCAAGGCGTCAAGCCCGCCCATGATAAAAATCACTATAGCGATAAATTGCCCTCGGGCATAAAAATAAGCTTGCGCAAAGTCGGCTTGTAAGAATGGAACTCACTTGTCACCTCGACTGTGAACCACTTGCAAGCTATATCAAGATAGGCTGGAGCGTAAAGAAACTGGAGAAAATATGAGATAGTCCGCCTTATAGGGCAAAGACTTAAGGGAAAAGCTTAGAAAAGTTTTCCCCGTTTAAACTTATGATAGAGCTTCCATCCCAGCAAAGCTCCGTCAATAACACTGGTTCCCGTATTGATTACGCGTTGCAGTCGCTTGGCTGGCGTAGAAGCAGCCTTGGTCGTCGGCTTATGGAAGAGCTGGGCCATGAGATCCTTCATCTGCTGGCTGTCCTTGCGCAGGCTCCGTCGCAGTTGTAGCTTGCGCTCCTGGATGTCTTCCAGCGATTTAAAACTGTAAGCCGTGTAGTCCTGGGGCTGATTTGCCATGTCCATGATGAGTTACTTTTCGAAAAACATGCCGGCGAGGAATTTCACCAGCGGCCGTTCAATCCAGCGGTGACGGTTGAGTACAACAATGACCAGCAGCAGGATGTAGACACCGCCCACGATGCAGAAAGCCCCTGCCAGCCCTGTGACTGTCGACAGGGCAAAGGCAGCGGCAAATGAGAAATAGATGAGAGCAAGCGCTAAAAGTCCCGCTACCATGAGTACCATGGCACTCAGCGTGATGACTTTCACCACCTTGTGGATGACATCCAGCCTGATGTATTCCGACTGCAGGCCGAAATAATGCCGGGCAACGCGCAGAAGCTGCCCTATGGTCTCGATGTTCTCGTCGCTTGATAGCATCTTTTCGGGATTACTCTGCTACTTCGGGTGCTGCTTCCTTTATGTCGTCAACGAGATCGTCGACGTCCTTCTTCGGGAGTTTGATGTTGTGCTTCTTCAGAAAGTCTTCCACTGTATCGCTAATTCTCGTCCGAGTATCGGCTCCCGTCTCCGGTGCCATGAGCAGTCCCAGTGCTGCGCCTGCGATGGCTCCGCCAAGGAAGGCGCCAATGTAACCTAATGATTTCATAGTCTATCATTTTATCTGTTCATCCATTATTGGATTCGCTGCAAATATAACAAACTATTTCTTTCCACCCCAAAGAAGTACTGCCATTTTTTGTTAAAATAGGGAAGAATGGACGTTTTAACAAACTTTTAGTGCACTTGGACCGTTGCTTTGACAGATTATTTGTAATTTCGCCGAAAATAGAGTACGACAAAAGTTTAATCCAAATTACTATAGAAATATGAAGAAGAGTATTGTTTTGTGTGCAGGCCTGTGCCTTGCGCTCGCCCTGACGGGATGCAAATCGAAAGAGAGTGCTTATAAGAAGGCATACGAGAAGGCTAAGGCTCAGGAAGAGGTGACACAAAATAACAACCAACCGACGCAGCAGGAGACACCTGTTGTAACTCCGCTTACGGAACAGCCTGCTACGCAGACCACGGTCGACAATGCCAGTGTGCGCACAGAGGATGTGACGCTTGTCAATGGCGAAGGTCTTCAGGCTTACAGCGTGGTCACCGGTTCGTTCGGTCTCAAGGCTAATGCCGACCGTGCGCAGGCTGCTTTGAAGGCTGCCGGCTATAAGGCACAGATTGTGAAGAATACAGCCCGTAACCTTTACCGTGTCGTGGCTGCCACTTATGCCACCAAGGCTGATGCCGTGAGTGCCCGTAATGCTCTGCGTGGCTCTAAGTTCAATCCCGACGGTGACGCCTGGCTGCTGTTCAAGAAATAAATGATGCCACCTTTGCTCCAGTGGCCTTCATGGCCACTGAAGCTGAGGGGGTGCCGATATGCGCATCTTATCGATTGACTACGGGCGGAAGCGTACGGGCATAGCGGTGACCGACCCTCTGAAGATAATAGCCAACGGGCTGGCTACGGTGCCCACCCACAATCTGCTCGACTTCCTCATCGATTACATCCAGCGTGAGCCGGTGGAGCAAGTGGTTATTGGCCGTCCCACTCAGCCTAACGGAGAGCCGAGCGAGAATCTTGCCAGGGTGGAAGAGTTTGTCAGACGGTGGAAGAAGGCTGTACCTTCGATTCCCATTGATTATTTCGATGAGCGATTCACCTCTGTGCTGGCACAGCGGGCTATTCTCGATGGAGGGGTGAAAAAGAAAACCCGACGCACGAATAAGGGCCTTGTCGACGAGGTGAGTGCTGTCATTATCCTCCAGGATTATATGAAGTCGCGCGGACTCTGAGGGTCGCAGCCGACGCTACAAGATTATTGTTTTTCAGATAACAGAATGATTCTACCTATTTATATATATGGGCAGCCGGTGCTACGCAAGGTGGCTGCCGACATTACTCCCGACTATCCCGATCTAAAGCAGTTTGTGGCCGATATGTTCGACACCCTGGCTTCGAGTGAGGGCATCGGACTGGCAGCGCCACAGGTGGGAAAGAGCATCCGCGTTGTGGTGATTGATTTGGACGTGCTCAGCGAGGATATGCCCGAATACAAAGGTTTCCGCAAGGTTTTCATCAACCCCCATATCCTGGAGCTTGACAACAGCCATAAGGAAACGATGGAGGAAGGGTGCCTCTCGCTGCCGGGCTTGCACGAGAACGTCACGCGGGCCACGCGCATTCACGTGCATTACGTGGATGAGGATTTTCAAGAGCACGACGAGTGGGTGGAAGGCTACCTCGCGCGAGTGATGCAGCACGAATTCGACCATCTCGACGGCAAGATGTACGTCGACCATATATCTGCTTTCCGCAAGCAGATGATAAAGAGTAAGCTGCGTGCACTCATGCAAGGACGCTACAGTTGTTCCTACCGTACCAAGGCATTGCGGAAATAGTAGAACATCTCCTCTCTTGAGTAGGCAGTGAACGGTAGACGATGCGGCTTCTCACATTTTCCAAAGCAAAGGTGCTGTACATGCAGGATTACCGCAGTGGGCATGCATGCCGACGGCATACGGTACGGTGGGCTGCCGCCCTGTTGTTGTGGCTATGCTCTTCGGTGGGGGCAAGCGCACAGTATAATGCTGAGCGACTCATGGAGAGTGGGGAAGTGGCCATGCACTATGAGGATTATGTCCTCTCGATACAGTATTTCAACCGTATCATCGCCCTGAAGCCTTATCTCTACCTACCGTGGTACTATCGTGCCGTCGACAAGTTCTATCTCGACGACTTTATGGGAGCTGAAAGCGATGTCTCTAAAGCTATCGAACTGAATCCTTATGTCAACGAGATGTTCGAGCTCCGAGCTTTGACCCGCATTCGCCAGAGCAAGTTTGCTGATGCCATTGCCGACTATACCCAGGCCATTAGTCTCATGCCTCAGGTACGCAATTACTGGTTCAACCGTGCCATCTGCATGATGAATCTCAAGGAATATGACAAGGCTCTGCAGCAGACCGACTCGATAGCCAGTCAATGGCGTAATTTCGCACCCAACTACTCGCTGAAAGCTGAGATTTTCTTGCAGAAGAAGGATACCACTGAGGCGGCAAAATGGCTCGACAAGAGTCTGGAGCTCGATCCGTACGACGGTGATACCTGGACCACCCGTGCCTACATTAGTCTTTCAAGGCGCAAATGGAAAGATGCCGATACTGAGCTTTCCAAGGCTATACATCTGAAACCCAAGACGGTGGCCAACTACGTCAACAGGGCGCTCTGTCGGGTGAACATCAACAATCTGCGAGGCGCCATGGAGGACTACGACCAGGCATTGGACCTCGATCCCAACAATTTTCTGGCCCACTACAACCGAGGGCTCCTCCGAATGCAGTTGGGCGATGACAACAGGGCCATCTCCGACTTCAATTTTGTCATCAAGATGGAGCCTCAGAACTTTATGGCCATCTTCAACCGTGCTCTGTTACTCGACCGTACGGGCGACCTTCGCGGTGCTATCCGTGATTATAGCTCGGTCATAGAGCAATTCCCCAATTTCTGGACCGGACTTTCTTACCGGGCCCGCTGTTATCGTCGACTCGGCATGACTGCCAAGGCCGAACTGGATGAGTTCCGCATCTTCAAGGCGCAAATGGACAAGCATATCGGCATTCAGCAGCGATGGAGCAAGAGCAAGATTCGACAGCTTAGAAAGCGTAGTGAAATCGACCCCAACAAGTATAATGAGATGGTGGTCGACGACGAAGTGCATTATCAGCACGAATATAAGAGCGACTACCGCGGACAGGTGCAGAACCGCAATGTGGAAGTGGCTTTCCTGCCCATGTACGGTATGAGCTTCCAACCCTATCACAATGCCATCACCTCCTATCAGGTTTTCGACCGCGATTTGGAGGCGTTCAACAATAGGCCTCATGCCTCGCATAAGCTTTACGTGAACTGTGCCCAAGAACAGCTCACAGAGGCTCACTCCAAGATGTGTTTTGAGCTCATCGACTCACTCTCGAAGGCTGTTGAGGCTAATCACGATGTCAGGGCCGTGGCTCCTTTGGTGCTGATGCGCGCAGTGGCCTATGCCACAGTGCAGGATTATGCGGCTGCCATCAGTGACCTCACGGTCTATCTACAGACTAATGACCACATGGCTATCGCTTATGTACAAAGAGCCCTCTGCCAGATGAAGATGAATGGCTACGATGCTTCGAAAGGTGTGGACACGAGTCTGAAGTATGCCAAAGCCCTCGACGACATGAAGAAAGCCGTGAGCCTTGACCCCGACAACGCTTATCTACACTACGACTTGGGTAACCTCTACGCGGAAAATAAAGAGTTTGCCAAGGCCATCGACGAATATACCGTGGCTATTAGCAAGAATGCTAACTTGGCTGAGGCCTATTATAATCGCGGTCTTGCCCGCATGAAAGCCGACAACCGCAAGGCTGGCATCGCCGATCTGAGTAAGGCAGGCGAGTTGGGACTCTACGATGCTTACAGCATCATCAAGCAATTCTCGGCCTCGAAGAAGTAACAGGTGTTGACAGCAGCTTCAGCCTGTGAGTCTTTGCCGATAGCACGTAGAAGCAGTCCCTTTCCTCTTGCTGGTTTATTCCAATGATACACCCTTATCTCTGTAGCTGGCTTTAGTCGGTAGTGATAAGTGGGGGGATGTGATAAGATGGGCTGCACTCGGGAGTGCCCAAGAAAAAAGGTAGCTTTTTTCTTGGTCGTTCCCCTCGTTTGCGTTATCTTTGCAATCAGAATGGATACTATAAAACTCACACCAATGAGGAAGGGAATTGTGGGAGTGCAGTTCCTCTTCGTGGCTTTTGGCGCCACGGTCCTCGTACCATTGCTTGTCGGCTTGGATCCGGCCACAGCCTTGTTCACAGCGGGCTTAGGCACCTTTATCTTTCATTTTGTCACCGGTGGCAGTGTGCCTATCTTCTTAGGCTCCAGCTTTGCTTTCATAGCTCCTATCCTGGCAGCCTCGAAGCAATGGGGAATGCCAGGAACTTTAGCGGGTATAACGGGAGTTGCATTGGTCTATTTTCTGATGAGCTTGCTCGTACGGTGGCAGGGGCGCAGGGTGCTCGATCATCTTTTTCCGCCTGTTGTCATTGGTCCCATTATCATTCTCATCGGTTTGACATTGTCAGGATCTGCCGTGAATATGGCAAAAACCAATTGGACCTTGGCCTTCATTGCTTTGGGCACAGCAGTGGTTGTTCTGGCCTTAGGTAAGGGACTGTTGAAGCTGGTGCCCGTGGTGAGCGGAATCGTTGTGGGGTATATTGCAGCATTGCTCTTTGGCCATTTCCAGCTTTGTGGTGTAGAGCCCATTGATTTTTCCAAGGTGGCTGCTGCTCCTTGGTTCTCGTTGCCTCCCTCTTTGGCGCATTTCTGTATACCGGAATTCCGTTGGGAACCATTCCTTTATATGATTCCTGTTGCCATAGCCCCCGTCATTGAGCATATCGGCGATGTCTATGTCGTTGGTGCTGTTGCCGGTAAAGACTTTGTGAAGGACCCTGGACTCCATCGCACCATGCTGGGCGACGGCTTGGCTTGTCTGGCAGCTGCCTTCCTGGGTGGCCCTCCTGTGACGACCTACTCCGAGGTGACAGGAGCCATGTCGATAACAAAGGTCACCAGTCCGCAAGTCATCCGCATAGCCGCTCTGACAGCCATTGTCTTCTCGGTCATTGGTAAGCTTTCAGCCTTGCTGCAGTCGATACCACAGGCTGTGTTGGGCGGCATCATGTTGTTGCTCTTTGGAACCATTGCCAATGTGGGTATTCAGAATCTCATTCAGCATAAGGTCGACGTGGGGCTTACTCGTAACACCATCATCATGGCCGTCACACTGACTTTGGGTATAGGCGGTGCCGTGCTCACAGCCGGAAGCTTCACGCTGGGAGGCATCGGACTAAGTGCTGTCGTGGGTGTGCTGCTCAACCTTATCCTGCCTCATAACAAGGCTGAGGAGGCTGAAAGTGCACAGCGTCAATCGGAGTCATGACATAGACTATGGAGAAAGAGTTTGAAGATTATTGGAAGTTGCACAGCAAGCAGCTCATAGCGAAGGCTCCTCCACAGCTGGCTGCGGAGTTGAAACACAGTCAGGGCATGAATACGGCCGGTGACTGGTTGGTGCTCCTGTTCGTCATAGCGCCGGGGGTGACGTTTGCTTCTGCTGGTGTCATCCCGAACGAGATACTCAATTTTGTTTGTGCACTTGGTATCATTGTAGTTCTGAATGTGGTTGGCGAGTTGCTGAAACCTTATGTCACAGGGAAACGTCGTGCAGGCGACATCATTCAGGACATCAAGAACTATTATTATAATAGGTATAAGCAGGAAGGGTCTTTGGCGGGTCTCTTGTAAGGGGGCGTCATACATACATGAGGTCGCTCATGATGTCGTCGCTCACAAAAATGCCCCCACGTGTGATGCGTGCGCGCCCATTTTTCACTTCCATTTTTCTGTCGACTATCCAGGGCTTTGCCATCTTGAGCAGATAGTCGTGATAGAGTGGGGGAAGCTGTTTTAACTCCAGTCCTTCAGATGTGCGTAAGGCAGTGGTCACGAGGTCGTTGTAGCGTGTTCTCTCGTCGATTTCCTCCCTTTCGCAGGGTATAGTTCCTCCCTCTATCGAGGTCATGTAACGCATGATGTCCGCAATGTTCCACTGTCGCGACTTGATGTCGAAAGAGTGGGCCGCCGCGCCAATGCCAATATAGGGTATCTGGTGCCAGTAGCTGCTGTTATGGCGACTGCGGAATCCGGGGAGAGCAAAGTTGCTGATTTCGTAGTGCTCGAAGCCGGCAGCGGACATTTCCTTCATCAGCAGGTTGTACATGGCGAGGCTGACCTCCTCATCAGTTTCCTTTATTTTTCCCTCCTGCCTCATCTTCCATAGAGCCGTCCCCTCTTCATACATCAGACTGTAGGCAGAGATGTGGTTGACTCCGAGCTCTATTGCCGTCCTCACATCCTCGTGCCATTCTTCAACCGTCTCCTCCGGGAAGCCGAACATTAGGTCAATGCTGATGTTGCGGAAGCCCGCCTGCTGCAGTCGTGACACAGCTTCTTTAGCCTCTTGCGCTGTGTGTCTTCGGTGGAGGAGCTGTAGCCGGGAGTCTGAGAAGGTCTGGATGCCCAAGCTGATTCTGTTGACGGGCATCTTACGTAGTCCTTCTACGTAGGTTGGAGTGAGGTCATCAGGATTGCATTCCATGGTGATTTCCATCTCCTGGACATGGGTGAGGTAGGGGTACTCCTTATTAATATATAGGAAGAGGCGGCTGAGATTGTCGAGGCTCAATTGACTGGGTGTTCCGCCCCCGAGATAGATGGTTTGCAGGGTGTGACCACATCCGTCAAGATAGTGTCGGCGCAAATCCATCTCACGGCAGAGGGCATCTGTATAGCGCGTCTGAAGGGTAGGAAGAGTAGTGCTGTAGAAACCACAATAGATGCAGCGGGAGGCGCAGAAAGGTAAGTGAATATAGAGCCCGGACATGGTGAAAGTTATGTATTTGACTGCAAAAGTACTAATATGTTTTAAAAAAGAGGCATTAGGCCAATAAAAGTTTTGTGCATTCTCAAAAAATGTCTACCTTAGACGTCGTTTCCTTTAAGTTAAATAAGTAACCCTTTAAATCTATAACTGTTATGAAGGTATATCAGACTAACGAAATCAAAAACATTGCCTTGGTTGGCAGTGCGGGTTCCGGCAAGACCACTCTTGCCGAGTCAATGCTTTACGGAAGTGGTATCATCAAGCGCCGTGGCACTGTAGAACAGCATAATACAGTGAGCGACTATTTTCCCGTGGAGCAGGAATATGGGTACTCCGTCTTTCCAACGGTCTTCCATGTGGAATGGAACAACAAGAAGCTGAATATTATAGACTGTCCGGGCTCCGATGATTTTGTGGGCGGTGCCATCACGGCACTCAATGTGACTGACCAGGCTGTTATTCTCATCAACGGACAGTATGGCCCCGAGGTCGGCACCCAGAACATCTTCCGCTACACCGAGAAGCTCAAGAAGCCGGTGATATTCCTCGTGAATCAGCTGGATTCCGAGAAATGCGACTTCGATAATGTGGTCACGGCCATGAAAGACATCTATGGCGATAAATGCGTGCAGATTCAGTATCCCGTGAAGACAGGTCCCGATTTCAATGAAATCATTGATGTGCTTCTGATGAAGAAATACAGCTGGAAGCCCGAAGGAGGAATGCCTGTTATAGAAGAAATCCCGGCCAGCGAGATGGATAAGGCCATGGAGCTGCATAAGGCACTCGTCGAGACTGCTGCTGAGAACGATGAAGGTCTTATGGAAAAGTTCTTTGAAAGCGACACGCTGACGGAGGACGAGATGCGCGAGGGCATCCGTAAGGGACTGGTGGCACGTGGCATCTTCCCTGTGTTCTGTGTCTGTGCTGCCCAAGATAAGGGTGTGCGTCGCCTCATGGAGTTCCTGGGCAATGTCGTGCCTTTCGTGAGCGATATGCCGAAGGTGCACAATACGCGTGGCGAAGAGGTGACTCCGGACAGCAAGGGTCCTGAGAGCCTCTATTTCTTCAAGACGGGTATGGAGCCCCATATCGGCGAAGTGTCCTATTTCAAGGTGATGAGCGGATGTGTGAAGGTGGGCGATGACCTGACCAATGCCGATCGTGGCAGCAAGGAAAGAATGGGGCAGATTTATGCTTGTGCCGGGGCCAACCGTATTCCTGTCGACCAGATGAATGCCGGTGACATCGGCTGCACTGTGAAACTGAAGGATGTGAAGACCGGTAACACGCTTGACGGGAAGGATTGCGAGTGGAGGTTCAACTTCATCAAGTATCCTAACTCCAAGTATGCGCGGGCCATCAAAGCATTGGTGCCCGCCGACACGGAGAAGGTGATGGCGGCACTGCTCAAGATGCATCAGGAAGACCCCACATGGGTGGTGGAGCAAAGCAAAGAACTTCGGCAGACCATTGTGCACGGACAAGGAGAGTTCCATCTGCGCACGCTGAAATGGCGCTTGGAGAACAATGAAAAACTTAAGGTGGTGTTCGAAGAGCCAAAGATTCCTTATCGCGAGACGATTACGAAGAAGGCTAAGGCTGAATACCGTCATAAGAAGCAGAGTGGCGGTGCCGGACAGTTCGGTGAGGTGCATCTCATCGTGGAACCTTATGCGGAAGGCATGCCCGACCCCGTGACCTACAACTTCAATGGGCAGGAGTTCAAAATGAACATTAAGTCGAAGGAAGAGATTGACTTGCAGTGGGGTGGAAAGCTCGTCTTCATCAACTCTGTTGTCGGAGGCGCTATCGATGCCCGTTTTATGCCGGCTATCCTCAAAGGAGTTATGGACTGCATGGAGCATGGGCCGCTCACCGGCAGTTATGCACGCGATGTGAGAGTAGTGGTTTACGACGGCAAGATGCATCCTGTTGACTCCAATGAGCTCTCGTTCACATTGGCTGCTCGTCGAGCTTTCTCCGATGCTTTCAAGAACGCCGGACCGAAGATTCTGGAACCCATCTACGATCTCGAAGTCTATGTGCCGTCGGATTACATGGGTGATGTGATGAGCGACCTGCAAGGACGCCGCGCCCTTATCATGGGAATGGACAGTGAGGCTGGCTATCAGAAGCTGCAGGCCAAGATACCATTGAAGGAGCTCAGTAACTACTCCATCTCTTTGAGTAGTCTGACCGGAGGACGTGCGTCGTTCACAACTAAATTCTCCAGCTACGAGCTTGTACCCAATGACATCCAAACAAAACTCATCGCTGAGCACGAGGCTGAACTGGCCAAAGAAGGCGATTGACATTGTACGGAAAGATACTGACAAACCGGAAAACTCCCATACACTATAGTGTGGGAGTTTTTTGTGGGCCACAGGTCATTTGTTAGATAATTCCGGTTCCCAGAATAATGTGCACACGGAACATGAAGCAAGTAATACTGCTGCCTTCCCTCTTGTGTACCACGAAGATAATTAGAGCGCAAACAGTATGTGGCTCGGAAATTAATGCTCACTCTCACGGGCTCTTCTCCTAAGACACTCCGTACTGCGGGTTCTATCGTGTGCCCCTCGGGATACTTCTTTCCTGTCTTCGTAATTGGGACACCCAAATCAGATATATTATCATAGAGTAACAGCACTTGCAATAGAAGTGAAGAAAATCATAGGCAGGCTCCCGCTCCCCCCATCACTTCAGACACACACCTTTGGTGTGAAACCTGTCTATGACGAAAATCGCTATCGCGTAGAATTGCACCTTCGGCGCATAAAATAAGATAGCGATGTACTCCCACACTACGCAAACATTGACAAGGGGGGCATCACCACGACCATGTCCATGATGATGTAGATTGAGAGAAGTTTTCAGTCGAAGGACAGGGAAAAGTGCGCACATTTCTTACAAGCTGACTCATCAACCACTTAATTTTATGTCCGAAGGGCAATTTTACGCTTTAGCGATTCATTTCTGATGGTGTGTGTCGGCCACGATACTCATTTCTCCCTCAGCCAAGCCACAAGCATAGGGTCGTGAAGGTGGCGCCAATGCTTTATATATAGTGTATGCCTGATATGCGCCCGCCGTGTTGTGTGCTGAGCGTTGATGAGGAGCTCTTTTAGGAGTTGGGTTGCAGTAGAAGCAGGAAATAACCTTCCCAGAGTCTTCTGAAAGCGCTTAGAGGTTTGATGTTGGAGTTACTTATATGTAACTTGATTTTCTGATTTAGTTAACAAACGGGAAAACGAGCTAAATAGTTAACATTCTACTGTTAACGTGTTTAGATAATGAGTATATTTGCCGGCATGAAGAAGAAAACAATTTGGACCATAGCGGTGATAATGGGATTCTCCTTTCTCGCGCTGCTTTTCCTTCAGTTGAACTACATCCAGGAGATGGTGGACATGAAGAAGGAGCAGTTCGACGAGTCGGTGAATCGCGCACTGAACCAGGCTTCGCGCAACTTGGAATTCAATGAGACCCGCCGTTATTTGGAGCAAAGCGTCAACGAGACAGAGCGTCGTGCCTACAGCAAGGATTCTATGGGAACGCGCTCCGGTCAGCCCGACGGTACGGTGCAGTTCTCGCACCAGCATTCGGTGGCAGGAAAGGATGGCACCATCTACTCCCAGTTCGAGCTGAAGACCATCTCAACGAAGCCCTCCCAGGTGCCCAAGGCCATGATACTGCACAATGACCGCAACTCGCTGTCGGAGGCATCCAAATCGCTTCAGGAGATTGTGAAGAACAGATATGTCTATCAGAAGGCGTTGCTTGACGACGTCGTCTATTCTATTCTTTACAGTGCTTCGGAGAAGCCGCTTAGGGAGCGAATCAACTTCAAGATGCTCGACCAGGATCTTAAAGCCGAACTGATGAACAATGGCATCAACATTCCTTACCATTTTACTGTTTCGACGCAGGATGGACGGGAAGTTTACCGTTGTCCTGACTATACTGACGAGGGCGACCAGTACACCTATTCGCAAGTGCTGTTCCACAACGACCCCCAATCGAAGATGGGAGTGGTGAGGATTCATTTCCCTGCCATGAATCAGTACATCTACTCCTCAGTGCGCTTTGTCATTCCGTCGGTCATCTTCACCATCGTGCTGTTGGTCACCTTCATCTTCACCATCGTGGTCATCTTCCGGCAGAAGCGCTATACGGAGATGAAGAACGATTTTGTAAACAACATGACCCACGAGTTGAAGACTCCCATTGCCAGCATCTCGCTGGCTGCGCAGATGATGAACGATCCTTCGGTCACAAAGAGTCCGAAGATGATGCAGCACCTGAGTGGCATCATCCAGGATGAATCCAAGCGACTCCGGTTCCTGGTGGAGAAGGTGCTGCAGATGTCGATGTTCGACCGCAAAAAAGCCGTGTTCAAGAAGAAGCGTCTCGACCTCAACGAAATGGTGGAGAACATCTCTAAGTCGTTCACGCTCAGGGTGGAGCATACGGGTGGAAAGATCTACACAGATATTGAGGCCATAGACTCCACAATCTATGTGGACGAGGTGCATTTCCAGAACGTTATCTTCAATCTGCTCGACAATGCGGTGAAATATGGTAAGCCGGGTGAGAAGCTGGACGTTTATCTCAAGACTTGGAATGACGACAACTGGCTCTACCTCTCGGTGCGCGATACGGGAGTCGGCATCAAGAAAGAGGACCTGAAGAAAGTGTTCGAGAAATTCTACCGCGTCCATACCGGCAATGTGCATGATGTGAAGGGCTTCGGGCTGGGCCTGGCCTATGTCAAGAAGATGGTGGAACTGCACCAGGGAGAGATTCGGGTTGACAGCGAGTATGGCAAGGGTACCACCTTCACCATCAAGCTCCCGGTCATCAAAGAAGATTAATGTGTAATGTGTTCAGAGGTCAACGAAATAAGTATAAACTAATAAACATTGAGAACTATGGAAGAATCATTGAAGATCCTGTTGTGTGAGGACGATGAGAACCTGGGCATGCTGCTCCGTGAGTACTTGCAGGCAAAAGGATACCAGGCCACCCTTTGCCCCGATGGTGAAGAGGGCTACAAGGAGTTTATGAAGACAAAGTATGATATCTGCGTGCTCGATGTGATGATGCCCAAGAAGGACGGGTTCACGCTCGCGCAGGAGATTCGGCAGGCCAATGCCGAGATGCCGATCATCTTCCTCACGGCTAAGGCCCTGAAGGAGGATATCCTGGAAGGTTTCAAGATTGGAGCTGACGACTATATCACCAAGCCTTTCTCCATGGAGGAGCTGGTGCTTCGCATCGAGGCTATCTTGCGCCGCGTTCGTGGAAAGAAGAATAAGGAGTCGACACTCTATCATATCGGCCGCTTCACCTTTGATACACAGAAGCAGCTGCTCACCATTGGCGACAAGCAGACAAAGCTCACAACCAAGGAGAACGAGCTTCTGGCACTGCTCTGCTCACATCGTAACGAGATTCTGCAGCGCGACTTTGCCCTGAAGACGATTTGGATTGACGACAACTACTTCAACGCCCGCTCGATGGACGTCTACATCACGAAGCTGCGCAAGCATCTGAAGGATGACGACCAAATAGAGATTATCAATATCCACGGCAAGGGCTACAAGCTCATCACTCCTGAAGAGGAATAAGCGGCTCAGTATTTGCTCGCAGCCTTTGTGAGCAGCACATAACCGATACTGCCTGCTACGATTAGGAACCATCCTAAGAGTAGCAGGCTGTTTTTGTCAGTCCACCCGCCAATGTAGCAAACGGTCAGTTCGAATACACCGGTGTAGACAAGAGGAAGCCCGAGAAAACGGAGCTTCCGTGCGGATATATGGGGGATGTGGAATCGTTTCATTTCGTTTCTTTACTCCTTACGTGATTGTGGCCGTCGGATTATGGTGTGAAGTCTCAGAATCCGTGAACTGGGACTGTCAAGGATGACCTTCTCTCGGCCGTGGCAAATATAGGCAAAAGTTATAGGATGTGAGGGATAATGCCTGTTAAGGCTTGTTAATGTATGAGGGAAATGATGAGCGACCGGGGCATGGCTTAACCTCCTTCAGGTGCTCTTAATCTTCTTCTTCAGATACTGCCGGAGGTCGGCGTCGCCGGGGAGTGCCAGTTTCTTGCGGATGTTGCCGCGCACCGTTCCGATGTTGCTCTGGCTGCGGTGGGTGGCCGTAGCAATCTCTTTCATCGACAGTCCCTTAACCACCAGGTGGCAGACTTCCAGCTCCATGGGGGTCAGACTGGGAAAGACCGAGTGCAAATCCTCTAAGTGAGTCTTCTGCTGCGCTGAGAGATAGAGCCCTAACCGGATAAGACTTTCACGGGTTGACTTCGTGAGGTTGTTGAGCTGGGATGGAGCGGTCGAGGTGTCGCGGATGGATTGGCGACAGAGCTGTATTATGGTGAGCAACTCTACCTTATTGATATGGAGCAGGCTCAGAATGGATTGCTGCCAATGTTGGTAGTCGGTGATTTCGCGCGATGAGCTGCTGAACCAAATGTGGATGGTGATGGAGTAGAGCCACAATACGACCATCACATAGATGAAAATTGTCAGGAACTGGGTGCCCACCAGGGTGGGAGCAATGAAATAGGCAATGGCAACGGAGACAAGGAAGATGCCGAGGATGATGGTAGGAGCCTTGCGAGCCAGTCCCATGCAACTGAAGAAGAACAGTGCCAGTGAGATGATCTCATTGACAAGGAGATTGTCGGAGCAGATATTGTGGGTTGCGGGAGTGAAGGTGAGACTGATGATGACGATGCCGCAGCTCTCGAAGATTTGTGTGATGATGACCAGCAGGGTGAGAGCTTTCTTGAGGCTGATTTTCCTTGCGATGAAGAGCGAGAGCAGGATGGCGCAGTTCAGCCAGACGCCCAGCGAGATGAGTCGATGTATGGGCTGGACGCTCCCAATCCACCCTGTCAGAAAATGGAAGGGCAGCGCAATGAGGGTGGTGCAGCAAAGGGTGTAGAAGGTGCCCGAGCGCATCAGATGCACGATGCTGTCGGCTTGTTGGCCCAGCAAAGCATGGACGGGCCGCGCTATGACTGTCCGCAGCTTGCTTGATGTAGTCGTATTGTCCTTCTGTTCTACCATTGTTGTCAGATATTTACATGCTTATTCTGTCTTTGAAGACTGGGCTTAGCCTCCCTTATACTCTGTACCCCCCGTGGCCGAGAGAGTACGTTGAGTTAGATTGCTGAGTGGCGCTCTCTTCCAGTCGTTGCATCAGCGTCTCGCGCAGTTCCTCACCCGTGCTCAGTTGCAGTTTCTTTCTGATGTTTCCTCTCACGGTTCCAATGTTGTTCACACTCTTGCCGAGCGCTATAGCGATTTCCTTCAGTGTGAGTCCCTTGAGAATGAGTCGGCACACTTCGGCTTCAGTGGGTGAGAGCTGTGGCAACAGTTCGCGGATGTTCGTCTGCCTGTCGCGCTTCTCATTGCAAAGATACTCACTGAGGTCGATGAGGTTGCTGCGTGTTTGCTCCGAGAGACTGCTTGTCAATCGCGCATCGAGCTCCTTGTTGTCTTTGGCCTGTCGGCAGAGTTTCACGAGCGAGGAGATTTCCATCCGGCTCATGTTGAGGAGGTCGAGGATGGAGTGTTCCACCTGCTTATAGTCGTCAATCTTCTGCGAGATGTCACTGATGAAGATGCGCATGGCCACGGCGTTGACCCACAGCAGAATCATGATGATGGCGAAGATGAAGGCAAACCGCGACGCCAAGGCTTGGGGATTGAGGTTATAGCCCAGAAACCAGGAGGCCAGTGAGAGAACGAGCACATAGGTGGGGCCATTGCGCAGCATGCCCAGACAAGCGTTGATGAAGTTGATGAATGTCATCACTTCGTTGATGAGTATGAGCTCCTTGTACAGGGGCAGCTGGGCTGCTGTTGCTGTGGCAGCGAGGTAGACGATGCGAACACTGGTCAGCACTTGGAATGAGGTTACTGCTGCGAGGTAGGCTGTTTCCAGCGACATCTTCCTCAGGATGTAAAGTGAGAGGATGAGGATGACCGACAGCCAGATGGTGGCCGAGATGCCCTGCAATATTATGTCGTTGTTGCCAATCCAGTTGAAGATAAAGTGGAAAGGCATGCCCACAATGGCCATCGTCGATATCACCAAATAGACGATGAGGCGCATCTGCTCAATAGCTCCTGAGGCTCGGCTATTGATGAATGCTCTGAGGGCGTTATGCTGTCGGGTTTGCGTTTGCATGGCGCAAAGGTAGGGATTATTCTCCTTTTTTGCACCATTTTGCACCTTCTTTTTTCGGCTTTGCACCTATTTTTTTAAGGAGGGTGGTTCCTAATAACCGCGATGGTGCTGACTGATTTTGATGTTCGCAATCCACTGCGGCATACTCCCTGGAGTGGGGCCGGCGTGGCGGGGTGAAGGAGCATTAGACTTACTGCTTCCATCGTCTACCTTAATTTTTGTCCTATTGGCTGCAAATTTTGATATTCGTGGCTTCCCTGTGCTCAGAACTGTCGGAGTGGGTATGGATGCGCCGACTCTCTTCCTGTGGAGTGTATAATCAATATTAGCCGAATAATTGAGTATATTGCTCGGTTATGTATGCGTTTTGTACTATTTTGCACCTGATTATTGAGGCTTTGCATCATTTTGAACCAATCCTTTTTTCGTACTTTTGTTGGGGTATTCCTAACTTTGCATTCCGAGTAATGCCCACGGTTTTTCAACTTTAATAAAGATAATGGGCAACAACCTCATCAGACATCTTAATACAGAATAATAAGGAAAATAATCAACTATAATCAACTTAACAAAATGGGAACATTGAAGAAACATCTTAACGGAAATGACCATAGCCCTAAGCTGCTACAGTCACGCTTATCCGCTCTCGTGTGGGTATGTTTGGCTTTGCTTTACAGCACGGTCGTTTCAGGACAAAACGTAACGATTTCGCCCTCCACGGGCAGTCTCATCGCAGGCGTGACGTATACAGGAGAGGTCGGCTTTGAGCGAGGTTGGTCATCACTATGGCGGCATAACCAACTGCCGCTCACCCTGCACGTATCCGACAAGACGGATTTGACCGCGAGCGGCGTGCTGAAGGATCCGGCCGGAAACATCAGCTTGGATAAATCCCAAAATCTTTATGTCGTGGACGGCGGTGAGACTGTCAGCACGATGATGAGCATCTCGCTCCCCAAAGGCTTCCGCTTCACTCGCTACCGCATCGTATTGCTCAACAACATCAACGGCCAGACCATCAACAATTCCACGCACGCGTCTATGTCGAAGCGGTTGTATGAGACGGGCAGCTCCTTTGACTATAGCAATCCGCTGGCTTCCACAGCTGTCATGGGCAGCACAAATGAGACGAAAGACTACGTCATTGCGCGCACCAGCAAGACGGAAACCGACATGGGCAACAACCTCTATTTCTATTTCTGGCATGACAGCCAGGGATTTTATGGAGCCACTATCAAGTCCATCGAGCTCTATTTCACGGCCGAAAGCGAGTTCCAGGCCGAGGGCGTTCCGGGCACCCCCGGTGAGATTATCTCTGATGGAGTGAACATGGTGGGCTCTGAGTTCACCACAGGAAAACTCGACTTGGGTACGATTCAGCAAAACACCAAGAGCGGTTCCACCTATTATAGTTACAACTATGAGAACGTGGTCGACCTGACGGCCAAGAACTGGCTCTACCAGGAGAATGCCGTGACGAGCGACAAGAAGCTGCCCAAGACCGCTGGCAGTGGCAATATCCAGGTGCTGCGAAACGACGGACAGCTCTACTATGCCCTCGGCAACGGTACCTATTATATAGAGACTCCCACAGAGACGACGAACCAAAACGGCAAGTCGATTCCTTTGGGCTATCGCATCACGGGCGCACAGATCAAGGCCCACTATGGCACGAAGGCTAATTCCTCGCCCATCACTTTCAAAGGAAACTATGGAACCATATCCTATAAAGATGGGTTTCTCTGGGCAACAACCTACTATCTCCAAGCCGACGGTACGTGGAAAACTAGTCTCGACACTCGCTGGGAACTTACTCGGGATGGAAAGTTGAAGAGCGGAAACACTTATCTCTATGTGCAGACCTCAGGTTCAGGAAGAAACATTCAGTATATTGCCAACGTAACCACAGACGTCACCAAGGCCAGCAACTTCACGGTGAGCAATGGACGAGTCAAGTGGGGAAACAACTATTTGTCATGGGATTATGAGGAATCAAGCGCGCGATTCTATTCATCTTCCAATTACGCTGCCAAGTGGAATGCTATCTCAGGACAGGTCACCAACCCCGCCTACACACCCTCTGACTTTAAGTTGGAGCTTTATGGCACCAACAAGGACAATGTCGAGGAGATGGCCAACGTCAGCAGCAGCAACACCGACGCTACGCTCTCGGTCAGCGGTCTGAACAATGACGCTGTGAAGTTCACCATCTCGGGTTTGGCCAAGGGCGCCAAGGCGCTCATCACCTACAACCTCACGATGGAGCAGCTCAATCCATTCATCAACACGCTCGACGTCGTGTGCCACTCCCACAAGGCTGGAGGCCTGAAACTCACCCAGCAGTTCACCAGCAACGACTTCCAGGTGGCCGGCGGACAGTTCCTCTTCTACGTGCCTTCCGACTTCGTGGGCGATACCAAGAAGTGTAAGTTTACCTTCGAGAATCTCTCCAGCAAGTACATGGACGAGACCTACGGCAAGGGCACCACGGGCAACGCACGCAACTATCTCGTCAAGTCGCCTTACTACAACCACTTCGGCGACGGCAACCAGTACGCCACCACGGGCAACGAGCCGGCCGCTGACAAGGTGCGCTCGGAGATGTGCGGCAACAAAGCCTTCAAATACAATAATGCCGCCGACCTGGCCAATACCGGCACGGCGAGCACCGCCGCCACCCTTGAGGAGTATCCTTATTCCGAGGCGCTCTACAAATCGCAGGGCGGCACCTTCACCGAGGATATTGAGATTGCTGTCGACGAAAAGAAGCCCTGCTACCTCTTCACCGGCGACGAGACCCGCTACAACATCGCACCCACCACGGCTCTGGAGCACCGCTACTATGCCTACTATCTGATGGACGTCCAGCTGCTCGTCAAGGACTATGATGCCAAGTGCGACCTGAAGGAGCTCTACAAGACCACCTGCTACGAAGGCTATGCCGAGAAACCCATGTATGGCGGTACCTTCAAGGCCTACGAGACCGGGCACAGCGGCGATCCCAAATATCTCATCCCGAGCGACAGGGCCTATCTCACGGTCAACATGATGAAGCAGGCCCTGATGACGGCACTCAATGAGAAGAACGCCACCCCCGACCAGGTGCTCTATCTCGACTACACCGATCTCTATTCGGTGCTCGTGGAGACCAAGGAGAGCATGGCTCAGATGAAGGGCGCGCTCAATCCCAACTGTCTCATCTTCTTCCCCGAGCGTACCACGTTCGACGAAGACAACTACGTGCAGAAGACCAAGAGCGGTGACTTCCGCGCCTGCAAGAACATCGTCATCACCGACAAGCAGCCGTTCTACTCGCCCTACAAGATTACGGTGCCGGCTGAGAACTACGCTGCCTACAAGCGCAAGATTACCTCGGCCATGAACGGTAAAGCCACTCTGGCAACACTCGTGCTGCCTTTCTCCATCGAACTGAGCAATGGTGTGCACACTAACAAGAAGTGCTCCATCAGTCTCTATCAGATGAAGAGCGAGGGTGGACTCAAAGCTGACACTGAAGAGGGTCAGGCCGGCAAGGACTTCTGGGGTAAGGCTACGTTTGTTCCTGTCAGCGTGAAGTCCACCGTTCCCAATACGCCTTATATGGTGAAGGTGGATCAAGCCTCCACCGATGATGATCTCTCCTTCGAGGTGCAGCAGTATGGCTCGGATGTCGACGCCACCGTGGTCACCGATGCTGAGGAAGGCAACTACATGAACACAGACGACTACACCTTCACCGGTGAGACGGGAATGGGCAGCATTGGCAACGTCAGCCACACGTTCACCCACTATGGCTCCTACTCAGGCAAGAGACTGCCCAAGAACGGCGGATGGTTCTACTTCGCACAGGGCAAGTTCTACAACTCCAAGAATCTTAGTGCTAAGTACGAATATGTCAACGTCTTCCCCTTCCGCGCTTACTTCGCCCATAAGACTTCCTCTTCGAGTGCCAAGGCTATGGACGGATTTACGGTGAGCTTCGACGATAACTGGACCACGGGTATCAGTGATGTCAACTCTTTCGTCGGCTCAGCTCTGACGCTCTCAGCCGGCCAGGGCACGCTCACGATGACAGCCGATAGCGACCAGAAGGCCACCGTGGTCAGTGCCTCCGGACTGCCGGCCTGGAAGGGAACGCTCAGAGCCGGACAGACCGTAACGGTCAGCCTCCCCGCAGGAATCTACGTTGTGAATGGAAAGAAAGTAATCATTTATTAATGAGGAAAAGTTATGAACAAGAAAATATATATTCCACCAGTGACGCTCAGCGTGCCCATGGATATGGCCTCAACGATACTTGCAGGCTCCCAGTCGCCTAGTGCCGATTCCAAGGGGCATGACTTCTTCGACGACGAGGAAGAGCTGGGCAGCGAGAATGCATGGGGTTCACAGGACCGGGCTGACGGTTGGCGCGATGCCTACAATCCCTGGTAATCCGCCCTCCATCGCCACATGAGAATCGAAGGCCGTTGTCCTGCTGAATGGCGGGCAGCGGCCTTTTTAGTGGCTCTTGGTCGTAAGACTCTATTATGGATTCACAGGTGTCAATGATGCCACGCAAACAGTGACCCAAAAGTCTCGCAGTATAAAAGAAAGTTAAATATTGAGCATGTACATTGTTCATGAGTGGCTATCTCACCGAAAATGAGTAACTTTGCAGCGCTTTTTGCGGCAATCAGGCTCCTTCGGGCGCTTTTTTGTAGCGGAAGCAAGTATTAGTTAATTAATTATCACAATTTTAAGTAGTATGAATCAATACGAAACCGTTTTCATTTTGACTCCCGTTTTGTCTGATGTTCAGATGAAGGAAACGGTCGCTAAATTCAAGAAGCTCCTCACCGACAAGGGCGCAGAGATTTTGAATGAAGAGACTTGGGGGCTGAAGAAGTTGGCCTACAACATCCAGAAGAAAAGCTCCGGCTTCTACTGCCTGCTGGAGTTCAAAGGCGACCCTACGCTGGTGGACAAGCTCGAGGTTGGCTTCCGCCGCGACGAGAAGGTAATCCGTTACATCACCGTGCGTCTTGACAAGTATGCAGCCGCATACGCTGAGAAGCGCCGCAACAAACTTAGCAAGAAAGAGGAGGCTTAATCATGGCAGAACAGAAGAAATCCGAAATCCGTTATTTGACCGCTCCTTCCATTGATACCCGGAAGAAGAAGTATTGCCGCTTTAAGAAGAGCGGAATCAAGTATATCGACTACAAGGATCCCGAGTTCCTCAAGAAGTTCCTCAACGAGCAAGGCAAGATTCTGCCCCGCCGCATCACCGGAACAAGCTTGAAGTATCAGCGCCGTGTAGCTCAGGCTGTGAAGCGTGCCCGCCATATCGCTTTGCTTCCCTTCGTAACTGACTTGATGAAATAACAAAGGAGGACAAAGAATGGAAATTATACTGAAAGAAGACATCATCGGGCTTGGATACAAGAACGAGATCGTAAACGTGAAGAAGGGCTACGGGCGTAACTACCTCATCCCTACAGGTAAGGCTGTCATCGCCTCTGAGTCGGCTAAGAAGATTCTGGCCGAGAACCTCAAGCAGCAGGCTCATAAGATTGCTGCCCTCAAGGCTGAGGCTGAGAAGAAGGCCGACGCTCTGAAAGATGTGGAACTCGTCATTCCCGCCAAGGTGAGCGCTACGGGCGTTACCTACGGTTCGGTGAATGCTGCCATCGTGGCTGAGGAGCTCGCTAAGAAGGGCTTCGACATCGACCGCAAGATCATCACCATGCACGACATCAAGCGTCTCGGTGACTTCGAGGCTACCATCCACTTCTTCAAGGATGTTGAGGTGAAGCTCCCCGTGAAGGTGGTGGCTGAGGATGCTCCTAAGGCTGAAGAGCCCGCTGAGGCTCCCGCTGAGGAGAAGGCCGAGGCTCCCGCTGAGACTGCTGAGGCTCCCAAGGCTGAGGCTGCTGAAGAGGAAACTCCCGCAGCAGAGTAATCGCTAAGCGAAGTAGAAAGGAATTTTTCTATAGCACTGTAAAGCATATCTATATGTTCCGGCAGTTCTGTTTACACAGGCTGTCGGATTTTTTTTTTTGATTCTCCACCAACGGTGCAGGCTCATTGGTGACTGCGTTTCCTCCGATATGCGAAGCCTTACAGTGTTGTTTTTTTGACCACAATTTGCCTGCTCTGACCAGTTTCCTTCCATTATACTCCCATACTTCAATCCGTTCTAACGTTCTTGGGCTGACCCATAGGCGAAGACTGAAAGAAATTGGTGACGGTATCAGCCGACTAAGGCGCTTGCAATAAATGTTTCCGACGGTATCTGTGATTAAACTTATAGCAACAAAAAAAAACCGCTTGGGATAGTCCCAAGCGGCGTTTCTCTCATTTTTCAGTTCGAGCTAATTACTTAGCCTGTGCAGCAGAGTCAGTAGGAGTAGCTGTGCTGTCGCCCTGGAGGCTGTCGCCCTGAAGGCTGTCGTTCTGAGCTACAGAATCAGAGTCTGCAGTTGTAGCCTTAGCGGTTTTGTTACCACAAGATGCGAAAGAGATAGCTGCGATAGCTACGAACATTAAAACTAATTTCTTCATTTTCTTTGCTTTTTAAATCTGTAAAACAATCATTTGTTTATTAAAACGCTGCAAAGGTAAGTCTTTTTTCGATACGTTGATAACTTTTTCCCGATTATTTTTAGTCTTCGCTGTAACTTTTTTGTAACCATCTGTTTGTCAGTGATTTGCAATTAGCTAATAAAAGTTAACAAACCCGCATGCCTCCTCCCTCACCTCTTGTTGGGGGGTCGTGGAGCGTTATCAGTCCGGTTGCAGTCTTTCTTCCTGCCACACTTACAGCCCTTAGGATTAGGGTAGGGTAGACGTAGCGGCCATATCCATTCGCTCACTCTCCCGAGTTAGTCCCTCTCCGTTTCTTCCGCACCTCATTGCCTTTCCTTCGCACCGCAGCAGCATCTCGCAGCTATCGAATCGCCAGCGCCTTCGCACCGCAGCAGCATCACGCAGCCAACGGAGTCCCGTTTACCCTGCACCGCAGCCGCCTCACGCAGCCATCGCCCGTGCCCGCGGCTTCCGCCTCACGGCTTCCGCTCCCAATTCTCGGTTTGCAGTGCGGACGGGTGCCGCAGTATGATGTCCCGAAGTGATTCCCATGATGCCCTGTCGCAAGGCTGTTTTTCATTCCCACTTGCAAAGTTACTAAATCTTTCGCATTCTACCTAATCCGA